>SDBV01009779.1_pt1 | contig 12682 bp, 11 predicted proteins | sample 2277081 | NCBI WGS metagenome assembly SDBV01 (sample SAMN10402039, study PRJNA504765) | marine sediment metagenome | isolation source: marine sediment core GS10_PC15, 223 cmbsf | place: Arctic Ocean: Southern Knipovich Ridge | collected 2010
AAGAATCGCTCAATTTAGGTAATACCAAATTCATCGCTCATTCCCCTATAATCTTAACCAGAGCCCTTTTTTTTCGTCTGCCGTCAAATTCACCGTAAAAAATCTGTTCCCATGGACCAAAGTCGAGTTTCCCGTTTGTAACGGCTACAACAACCTCACGTCCCATAATCTGCCGCTTCATATGGGCGTCGGCATTATCTTCGCCAACATTGTGGCGATACTGTGAGACAGGCGCATGCGGGGCAAGCTTCTCAAGCCAGACGTCATAGTCATGGTGGAGTCCTGATTCATCATCATTTATAAAGACAGAGGCTGTTATATGCATGGCGTTTACCAGTACAAACCCTTCTTTGATACCGCTTTTTCTCAGGTATTCCTCAACATCAGATGTGATATTTATGAATGCCCGGCGACCCGGTACATCAAACCATAACTCCTTACGAAAGCTTTTCAATAGTTCTCCTGGTAAAATTTATTCCTGATTAAACAGATTCCATTTATCTATAAAATATTTTTTTATCGGGGTAATCAAGATTGTTAAACCTGTAAAATCAGACATCCTGTAAAAAAGGATATCTTTAGGGGAGTTGTTTGTTTATCCTTCCAGCCTAAACTGTTTCAATTCTGTTGCGCCCCTTCTTTTTCGCTGCATACATGGCCATATCAGATGCGTCAACTAATTTGTCTGCAGTATCTGTAGAAGGGCTGGGCGCGCTGGCAATTCCGACACTTACAGTAATTTTTTTCCCGTCAATGCTTGAAAATTCATGTTCTGAAATTGCCTTTATTACCCTTGCTGCAGACTTGACAGCAGCATCTTTTTTTGTCAGGGGGAGCAATATAGCAAACTCCTCTCCGCCCCATCTTGCCGGAATATCCACTTCTCTGAACGTATTTTTTATTATCTGCGCTATATCCCGGAGAACCATATCCCCTGCTTTATGGCCGAATTCATCATTAATCTTTTTAAAATGGTCTATATCTATCATCATACAGGAAAGCGGAGACTTGTATCTTGATGTTTTTTTGAATTCCTTTTCAAGGACGTTCGTAAAACGTCTTCTGTTAAACAGTTCTGTTAATGGATCTGTAATCGCGAGCACTTCAACTCTTCCCAGCAAGCCCTCTAACTGGTGGTTCTTTTCTTTTAATTCATCCTGCAGCGACTTTGTCCTGAGACATGCGTATATCCTTGCGTTAAGTTCAATTTCATCAAAAGGCTTGGGCAAATAGTCATCAGCGCCTGCTTCCAGGCCGGTAACCTTGTCTGCTACAGAACCTTTTACAGTAAGCATGATTATAGGGATTCCCCTGGTATTCTGATTGAGCCTTAACCATCTGGCCACCTCGTTGCCATTTATATCTGGAAGCATAAGGTCAAGCAGAATAACATCAATTGGTTGAGATTTGGCAATCTGGATAGCAGATTTACCGTTTTTGACCCAGATAATCTCATAACCTTTCCGCTCTAAAAAACCCTTTACAACCTGTGCCTGGGTTGTGCTGTCTTCAACAAAAAGAATTTTTGCCTTTGGCATAGTTTTATATATAAATATTTTGAATGTTTTCTTTTATGTTTCTACCCTTTAATAAATACATGCTTATGAAAGTATATGTATTATATACATATATTCTCTCTTTTGGAATGATAAAGTATTATTTATGATTTTGCAATACTATTTTTGCAGTGTGAGGTTGTCCTTCCCGGGCAATATGTTTTGTTCCATGACTTCAGCCATATCCCGGTGTGAAGAAGCGGCTTTTTTAGAGATAAAAATAATTTAACGTTTTGGAACAATACGATATATTTTGTCGTCACCCGGCCTTGGATTACCCCTGCCATCCCTGTTGTTTGTCAGAAAATATAGCGCTCCCTCAGGTCCTTCAACAACATCCCGTATCCTTCCAAAATTTCCATCCCCATAGCCTTTTGAAAACCACCTTTCTATATTTTTGACAATGTATCCTTTGTCAGTACTCGCCAGTTTTATTCTTACAAGGGATTGGCTTTTCAGGGTCGACACAAACAGATTACCTTGAAGATGCTTAAGCAGGATTCCATTATAAAATGCAATACCAGAGGGAGGTGTGGTATTTTTCCATACAACTATCGGGTCTGTATAGGGTTTTAGGTTTGAGGCTCCAATTACCTTTGGCCATCCGTAGTTTCCGCCTTTGATTATTACATTTATCTCATCATGGGCAAAGCGGCCGAATTCTCCTGAGGGTCCGTGCTCAGAGGCAAAAAGACTGCCAGTATCCGGATGCCATGAAATACCCTGAGGGTTTCTGTGGCCGTAAGAGTATATGGGAGAGCCATTAAATGGATTGTCATCCGGTGAATGTCCTTCAGGGTCTGTCCTCAAAATCTTTCCTCCGAGAGATTTAAGGTCCTGAGCCAGTTCTGATTTAAATGTCTCCCCGGTTGTTATGTAGAGCATGCCGTCAGGCCCAAAGGCTATCCTTCCGCCGTTATGGAATCTGCCGCCTGGGATATTGTCTATTATTGCCCTGTCAAATATCCCTCTGGCTCCCTTATCCTTCAGCCTTATTACCCTGTTGAGCAGTTCTCCCCCTTTTCTGTATGTATGCATTGCGTATACATACGGCTCTTTTGAAAAATCAGGATGAAGGGCAAGGCCCATTAGTCCCCCTTCTCCTGTATGTACAGCATCTATAAGTGCATATGGTTTTGCCAGAAGTTTTCCATCTTTTATAAGCCTTATTTTCCCGGGCCGTTCGCTCACAAGGGCTCTTCCATCAGGCAGGAATATTAAAGACCAGGGTATTTCAAGATCCTTAATCCAGACCTCTACTTTTACATTATCACCTTCAGGAAGAAAAGCATCTTTGACAGGCTGAGGTCTGTTACCCGCAATTTGTTCACATGATGCTATTGTTGAGAAAAGATTAATAAAAATCAGGACTAACAGAACTTTTTTCATGTTTAGGGCCAGCTTAAGATTCATAGAAATTCTCCGGCATAGCAGTGTTTTTACACTGTTAGAAGGGAGAAGGCCTTCTAACGGGGTTTACCAAAAACATCCATCAAAATGTTTTCTTACGTTCATAACTTATCCAATTTTTAATTCCATTATCACTGCATCCTCATTTGGCTTTTGATAATATCCTGCTCTTTTGCCTCTGATTTTAAATCCGGATTTTTCATATAGTTTTATGGCTGGAGTGTTTGATTTCCTTACCTCAAGTAATATCAATCCTGTATCAGGTCTCAGGCCCGTTAACTCCCTTAATCCATCCTGTAATAGCCTGGTTCCAATGCCCATACGTCTGAAGTTGGGTATTACCACAAGGTTTAACACATATGTTATATCCAGTATGGTTCTTATGCACACATAGGCGATAATCCGGCTGCCAAAAACTGCAACCTTTAAGATTGCACTCTTGTGCCTGAGTTCGTATTTAAAGGTGCTTATGTCCCATGGTGTAGTAAAGCAACTCTTTTCTATGACATGGACATGTGGAAGGTCTTCAAAGGACATTTTTCTGATAATTATTCCTTCCAATGAATCTCTCTGTAGAGTTTTTTAGACGGGATTAACATGATAAACAAGATATTTTTAATTTTATCCTGATAATCCTGTTTATCCTGTCAATGATCCTTTCCATCTAATTTCTGCTTCGGACCTGCCTGCCGGTAGGCAGGTTTCCTTATATAAAAGGGTGTAAGGCTTACAGGGTCTGTAGATATCCCTTTTTTTAATTTTTCAATTGCTATCTCAGCCACACTTGATGCTGAAGGAGACATCACTGATGCAGGCGCAAAAGAGGCATTGCTTTTCAGGGTGTCCATAATAATTTTTTTATAAATTTTTACTCCCTCACCCATGAAAACCGTTGGCCCTTTAATTTCCTTTAAAAAATCCCGTGGTATTGCTGCAGTTTCAGGAATAATCTTCCTGCATATGCCGCCTTCCCATTTGTAAAGTCCTGTATATACCTCATTTTTTCTTGCGTCAAGCATCGGGCATATAAGATGCGAACAAAAGGGCAGAGTCCTTGCAAAGGCATCAAGAGTTAGTACCGGTATGAGCGGTTTATTGGTTGCGTAAGAAAAACCTTTTGCTGTGCTGAGCCCGATTCTAAGACCTGTAAAAGAGCCGGGACCAATGGATATAGCAAATGCGTCAATCTTGTTTATAGAGGTGTTGGAGGCATTTAAAACCCAGTCAATGGATTTCATCAGTCTTTCTGCATGTGCAATTTTAACGTTTATTTTTACTTCACCCAGGAGTCCCTCATTAGCGCTGACAATTGCAATGCTGCCAGCCATAGTAGCTGTTTCCAGGGCAAGGACTTTCATGGAAAGTAGTTTAACTAAAAGGTTTTATAGAGTAAACCCCGTTAGAAAGATTTAATAGGGTTTTTCGTCTAACGGGATAATCCCATGTGCTGACTTTATTCATAGTCTCTTCATAATCCGGAGTTAAAATATTTACAAATGAGCACATAATTTATGATATCTTAAGAAATCAGATATTTACCACGTTAAAAGAAAGCTTTTGATGAAATCGGAGATTAAAAAATCTGTCGTAGTCTGTGGTCTAAAGACACCAACATGCGACACCTTTTTAACGGGGTTTACGAGGTGCCTTGTATGGAAGAGATTGGAGTAGTTAAAAGTATTGACGGCACAGTTGCTAAAGTATTAATAGGGAGGAAAAAAGGCTGTTGCGAACTGTATGACAAAGATGCGTGTGATATTCCGGCTAATGGAATTGTAACAGAAGCTGTAAATTTAGCCAGGGCAAAAGTAGGTCAAAAGGTAAAGATTGCCATGAAATCCTATACTTATATAAAAGGGGCATTTATTTTATATATATTACCGGTTTCCGCTTTATTTTTAGGTGCAATACTCGGTAAGGTTTATCTTCCCGGCTTTATCAATGGAGTAGATTCCGAGCTTCTTGCCGCTTTAGGAGGATTTCTTGCATTTCTTGCGTCATTGATATTGGTCAAGGCTTTATCAGGCAGGATGGACAGGAGGACTGAGAATAAATCTGTTATTGTAAAGATTCTTGAGTAAGGAACCTTAATTTAGAACGCTAAAAAACCTATTATAGACTTATCTTCACTTTGTTTCATACTGACTTCCCTGTTTTGTGTGAACAGGATTGCTGGAACTAACAGGCAGACTGCATTCACAAACTGCCGTTACTGTATCTTTAGGGAATATGGACTTGAGAACATTTGTGATATTAGACGCCGTTAAAGTTATAAGGATAATAAAACTATCAGCCTTTACATTGACTTCATACTAATTTAGATGCTAAGTTAAAAAGTTTTAAGGAGGATTTAATTGGAAGATAAAGAAAAGGCAGGCATTTCTGACAGAATCTGGAATTTTTTTGCCTCGGTTAAACTTACTGTTGTTATCCTCATAATATTGCCCCTGATATCGATAATAGGGACTATAGTTGAACAGCAGGCGGACCAGGCAACAAATATAAAGCTGTTAACCAAGTTTTTTGGTGATTCTGCAGCTCCAGCGGTTTACAACATATTCGTGAAACTCGGTTTTATGGATATGTATCGTTCATGGTGGTTTCTGGGTATTCTTATCCTTTTCAGCATCAATCTTACTGTATGCTCACTTGAGAGGATTCCCAAGGTATTACGTGTCATAAATAATCCCATTAAACCATTAAAAGAAAATGTTATTAAAACACTGTCTGTAAAGAAAGAATTAAGTATTAAGGCTGACCTCAAAAAAGTAAGGGATGAGATTTTAAACAGACTTACGGCATCAAGATATCGTGTTTTTGAGTCAACTGAAGAGGATTCTGTTCAACTGTATTCCCAGAAAGGCAAATATACACGCCTGGGGGTATATATTGTACACTTAAGTATTCTATTAATCTTTGTAGGCGCGATAATTGGTGCACGTTTTGGGTTCCGCGGATTCTTAAATCTTGGCGAAGGAGAGTACTCAACAGTTGCTTACGCAAGGAAAGGAGGGAAAACAGAGAAGATACCCCTGAATTTTGTTATAAAGTGCAACTGGTATAATACAGAATATTACGGTGAGACAGTTACGCCCAGGGAATTCCAGAGTGAGCTTGTAATAATTGACGGCGGCACTGAGGTTTTGAAAAAGGTAATAGAGGTCAATAGCCCTCTTACTTACAAGGGGATTACTTTTTATCAATCAAGCTATGGTATGATGCCAGGTGTGATCGACGAATTTATCTCTGAGGTTAGTACAGGTGATGAACAGGGTAACATTCTTCGGCCAAGCTTTAGTAAGTATCCAAACACAATCGGCAAATTTATCCTTAAGGTTACTCCAAAAAATGGACAGCCGAACACTCTCTGGCTTAGACGCGGGGAAACTTTTGAAATTCCCGGTACAAACATAACAGCAACCATTATTGGTTTTTCTCCAACACTTGACAGAGACAGAAGGACCAGTGCTCTGGGTACTAATACGTATTATAAGGATACTATGGTTAATCCAGCAGTAGCTATTGAGGTTGATGCTCCGGGCATGGAGAAATTTATAGGATGGTTTCTTAAAGACAATCCTACATGGATTTTACCAAGAATTGAACATGAGATCGAGTTCGTGGACTACCGGGGGATAGAATACACCGGTCTTCTGGTTGTAAAAGACCCCGGAGTGGGGATTATTTATTTGGCCTGTATTATCATGACTCTCGGTTTATATGTAGCCTTTTTTATGAGCCACAAAAAACTCTGGATAAGGCTTGCAAATGAAAAAGGTTTTGTCAGAATATCTGCAGGGGGGTCTGCCAGCAAGAACAGACTTTCTTTTGAGAGAGAAATAGACAGGATCTTATCAAAGGCATCCCGGGCAATAGAGGGTTCAACTCAGCGATCCGCCGGGGAAAGAATTAAAAAATGAGCAGTTCCACCTTTTTTGTAATATCAGAGCTGTCATATTTTTTGGCCATAGCAGTTTATATAAGTTATATAGCCTTCAGAAAAAATTCTATTGGTGTTATTGCTACCTCCATAACGGTTTTCGGCTTTCTTAATCAGAGTATTGCCCTGATTATAAGATGGGTGGACTCCTATCATTACTGGTTAGTTTCCAGCCCGGCGTCAACATTTATAGAGTCGCTTTTAAGAGGCGCCCCGCTCAGGAACCTCTACGAGTCACTGGTTTTTTTTGTATGGTCCATTATACTGTTTTATCTTATAATGGAGTTCAGATATAAGAACCGCTCTCTTGGTGCGTTTGTCCTGCCTGTTGCAGCCCTTGCTCTTGCCTTTATTGATATCTCAGGCACACAAAAGGAGATTCAACCCTTAATACCTGCACTGCAGTCAAACTGGCTGCTTTTTCATGTACTGTTAAGCTTTCTGGGATATGCTGCATTCGGGGTATCGTTCGGGGCGGCTATTGCTTATCTGATTATGGTGACAGAGTCAAGAAAGGAAAAGTCATATATATTCTGGAGCATTATTGTCGGCATTTTTGCAGTTATTCTTATTGGTATGGGCATTGATTTTCTCAGTTTATCAGCGGCCCAGCGCGAGGAATTGATACAAAGCCATTTCTTAAAGGCATCTTTCAGGAGCTCGTCAGGGGGCATTGTTGCTATAAGCTGGGTTGCCTCAATTGCATTTATTTTCATTATATGGTATTTCGGGCCTGGACTTAAAAAAATGCTTACAGGTCTTGCTTTAACGCCTAATATGCTTGATGAGATTACTTATAAGAGCATTACTATTGGATTTCCTTTATTTACATTAGGCGGCTTACTAATGGGTGCTATATGGGCAAACAGCGCCTGGGGGACGTACTGGAGCTGGGACCCAAAGGAGACATGGTCTTTAATAACATGGCTTGTTTACGCCCTTTTTATACATGCGCGCTTTAGAGCAGGCTGGAGAGGAAAAAAAACAGCAATACTTGCTGTTATAGGTTTTGTAGCGGTGATTTTTACCTATCTCGGAGTAAATATCTTGCTCTCGGGCCTCCATTCATACGGCGGCTCTTAATAATATTAATAAGATATAAAAATGTTTCAAGAACTTCATATTAAAAATCTCGCCATAATTGATGATGTTAATGTGGAATTTGGAAAAGGCTTTAATGTCCTGACAGGTGAAACAGGCTCTGGCAAATCAGTAATAATAGATGCCCTCTGTCTTGCGCTCGGGGAAAGGGCGTCAGGCGAGCTTATCAGAAGTGGTGAAAAAGAAGCGGTAATAGAGGCATTTTTTGATGTTTCCCTGAAACGGTTGGATCAGTCAACACGCCTGCTTTTACAGGATATCGGGATTGATATTGAAGAGGGTATTATTATGAAGAGGATTCTTTCTGCCCAGGGTAAAAGCAGGGCATATATAAATGATTCCCTGGTCAGTGTGCATACTCTCTCTCGGATAAGCCGGAATATTATAGATGTTCACGGGCAATATGAACATCAAGCTTTGCTTTTGCCTCATAACCAGCTTGAATTGCTTGATGTATATGGAGGGCTTCTTGACGAGAGGCAGGGTGTAACAGCCCTTTATGAATTGCAGGTTGTATTAAGACAGCAGATAAATGAACTTATAGCAAAAGAGAAAGAAAGGGCTCAAAGACTTGATATTCTTGGGTTTCAGATTAACGAGATTAATGCGGCTGATTTAAAAATCGGGGAAGAAGAGAGGCTTACAGAAGAAACAAAAATTTTAGGCAGCGCCGGCCGTCTTACAGAACTTGCAATGCGGGCTTATGAAAATATGTATTCTTCAGAAACAGCCTGTATTGAAAATCTTTCAAAAATACTTAACTCTCTCAGGGAAATATCTAATATTGACGGGCGGGCAAGCGAGGCAGTAAAGTCTGTAGAAGAAGCACTTCCCCTGCTTGAAGAAACAGCCTATTTTCTAAGGGATTATAAGGACAGCCTTGATTTTAATCCTCAGCGGCTTGAAGAGATTCAGGAAAGACTTGAACTTATAAAAAGGTTGATAAAGAAATACGGGAATAATATGCAGGAAATTCTTGATTATAAAGAAAGGGCCCTGAGAGAGCTTGACGAACTTCAGCATTCAGAGGAAAAGCTGGATGCCCTCAGGACCGAGCAGGAAGAGCTTAAAAAAACAATAACTGAAAAGGCACAACAGCTTTCTAAAAAGAGAAAGACAGTCTCCTGTAAGGCAGGGAAGCAGGTAGTAAAAGAGCTTTCTGAGCTCTCTATGGCTGATACAAAATTTATAATTCATATAACTACTGAAGCAGGAGATGACACAACAGACGGCTTTAAGGTAAATTCCATGGGTATTGACAGGGTTGAGTATCTGATATCACCCAATATAGGTGAGGAGCTTAGGCCTTTATCAAAGATTGCATCAGGCGGAGAACTTTCAAGGGTTATGCTTGCGCTTCAAGGCATTTTCGCAAAAGCAGACAAAATTCCTGTTCTTGTTTTTGATGAGATAGATGCCGGAATTGGCGGCAAGGCTGCTGACACAGTAGGACAGAAGCTGAGGAGTCTATCGTCAAATCATCAGGTAATATGTGTAACACATCTCCCTCAGATAGCATCATATGCTGACAGGCACCTAAAGATCGGGAAAAAGGTCAGGGGAAAAAGAACAACAGTTGAAATCAGAAAGATAGAAAAAGATGAAAGAACCGTAGAGATTGCCCGAATGCTGAGCGGAGACAGTTCACAAGTATCAATTAAGCATGCAAGTGAAATGCTTAAACTAAAAAAGAAAGGGTCCAAGGATTCAAGGATTTATGATATGCCAAAGTAACTAGTAATGGGTAACGAGTAACGGGGGAAAAAAGACTTAACTCATTACGCGTAACGCGTTACTCGTCACAATTCATATAAGACCCCTGTACCCCTTGAATCCTGTTTTAATTATGAAAGGCAAAATTGTTATTGATAGGGATTTATGCAAAGGCTGTGGTTATTGTATAACGGCTTGCCCTGAAGGACTTATAGCCCTTGATAAAGTTTTTAATACCATGAGTTATCATCCGGCCGCTCCGGTTAATAGTGATAAATGCACCGGTTGCGGACTCTGTGCCGTTGTATGTCCTGATATTGCGGTTGATGTATGGAGGGAGGATAAATAAATGCAAAATGTAAAATGTAAAATGCAAAATTATGGAAAAAAAAAAAGTTAAAAAAGTCTTAATGAAGGGGAATGAAGTTCTGGCAGAGGCTGCTGTTCAGGCAGGATGCCGGTTCTATGCCGGTTATCCCATAACCCCTCAGAATGAGGTGCCTGAATATATGTCATGGAGGATGCCTGAGGTTGGAGGCGTATTTATTCAGTCAGAGAGCGAGCTTGCTGCAATAAACATGGTATTTGGTGCGTCTGCCACTGGAGCAAGGGCAATGACAACTTCAAGCAGTCCGGGTATAAGCCTTAAGCAGGAGGGGATATCATATCTTGCAGGTGCAGAACTGCCCGCTGTAATAGCAAATATACAAAGAGGGGGCCCCGGGCTGGGAAATATCTCGGGAAGTCAGGCTGATTATTTTCAGACAGTAAAAGGAGGCGGACATGGGGACTACAGACTTCTTGTATATGCCCCCTGGGAGCTCCAGGAGATGTGGGACCTTACCCTGAAGGCTTTTGACAAAGCAGATGAGTATAGAAATCCTGTAATGATTCTCAGTGACGGCATCCTGGGACAGATGATGGAGCCATTAGTTCAAACTCCCTACAAACAGCCCAAGCTTCCACCCAAGGACTGGGCACTTACAGGCTGTGAAGGAAGAGAGCCAAATGTTATCAAATCTCTCTGGATGGGAGAAGGAGTTTTGGAAAGAAGAAACCGGGAAATAAAAACAAAGTATGACATAATGAAAAAGAAGGAAACAATTTGCGATTTTCTTTATATAGATGATGCCGAGTTAATTGTTATGGCTTTTGGCACTGCCGCAAGAATTGCATCCTCTGCAGTTAAAAGATTAAGGAAGGAAGGCTTTAAAGTAGGATTATTCAGGCCTGTAACACTGTTTCCGTTTCCTGAAAAAGAGATTGCCCGGCTTTGTAACAGTAAATCTTTAAAACTCGCGCCCAAGAGGAAATTTCTTGTAGTTGAAATGAATATGGGTCAGATGGTGGAAGATGTAAGGCTTTCAGTAAATGGAAAAACAAAAGTGGATTTCTACGGCAGACCCGGCGGCGGTCTGATGATGCCGGAAGAGCTGTACGAAGTAATCAAGGAATATGCTTAAAGGTTGCTACACTCTCAATTTTTTTTGCAAAACATCGATAAAGGGATAAACCTTTGTTTTAAGTGTGAAAGCGTTATAAACTCATTTTGCAGACAGGGCAGGTAATATGTTGTTGCAATTTAAGTTAAATATCTTTTTGGATTTTCAATTGACATTTCTAATGCAATTGCCTTTGGAATGCCTATATCTATAATGTTTTGAACAGCGTCAGAAAGGGTTATAGCGCTTCCGGCAATTACGCCCGGCTTTAGGTAAATTGGCCCCTTTCTGCCTTTAGCTCCTTTAACAGAATCCGAGACCAGTATTATCCTGTCAAGCTTTTTTACCTTAAAAATAAGGGTTAAGACTGTTTTGCTGATATGGATGTTATCCGCAATAACCTCTATATAAATGTCTTCATCCATTAGTCCGAGCCCGATAAGCCCGGGTTCTCTGTGATGGAACGGTTTCATCGCATTAAATATGTGGCTTATTCCACTCGCGCCAGCTTTTTTCCCATCTAATGCCTCCCTGTATGTTGCGTTAGAATGCCCCATGTTTACCTTTATCTTCAGGGAAACACATTTTTCTACGACCTTGAGCGCGCCGGACAGTTCAGGAGCAACAGTTATAATTTTTATAATATCTTCATAACCGCTAACCAGCTTTTTGAGGCTTGATACTGTTGGTTTTATAAATGATTTTTTATTCTGTGCCCCGCATTTTGCAGGATTTAAAAAAGGCCCTTCAAGGTGAACACCTAAAATAGTTGACAGTTGACGGTTAGCAGTTGTCAGTTGTTTAATTTCCGACTTCTGGTCTCTGATACCTGACCTCTGTATCTCCATTGCATTTTTTGTTGCTTCCATATTTGTCCGCATTTGCGCTATCGTGCCTGAATAGATTGTCGGTAGAATCGCAGATATGCCGTACTTCGCATGAAGCCTCGCCATGTTTAATATATCTTCAGGACTTCCAGCGCTGGCCTCGAATCTGCCGATTCCGTGAGTGTGGATGTCTATAAGACCTTTAAATTTCAACTAGTCCCTCTCTTTTTACTATAGAGCATGATAACATAGTTTTGGCTATTTCCCCGAAAATCAACGACAAAAAATAAAATAACATGGCAAGTGCAAAAAATACTTTTTCCATCTCAAAAGCGGGCTTATTGGCGGCTGAAAATAGAGGATAAGCTATTTTTTATTTTTTTTCATTCGCGCAAATTATCCTTAAATAAACATATTTCAAATCATTCGCGCTTTACCCCGTTAGAAGGGCGAAGGTCTTCTAACGGGGTTTACTTTACATATTGTTCTCTCTAAAATGAATAGCGAGCGAATATAAATAAATGAATAGTGAACGGATATAATAAATAAATTCCTTATATTCGTATTTCCACAGGGGATACTAAATTATCCAATGGATACATCCTTGTTTTTTTTTATAAATCAAGGACTGCAGAATGCTGTCTTTGATTTCATAATGCCTTTAATAACAAAAAAACCATATATATTTTTAGG
>SDBV01009780.1_pt1 | contig 12680 bp, 9 predicted proteins | sample 2277081 | NCBI WGS metagenome assembly SDBV01 (sample SAMN10402039, study PRJNA504765) | marine sediment metagenome | isolation source: marine sediment core GS10_PC15, 223 cmbsf | place: Arctic Ocean: Southern Knipovich Ridge | collected 2010
AGCCAGTACTGCGCATCGGCGCTGAAGCCGCCGGCAAAGCTGGTCAGCGCCGGAATGGAGGCCGCCGTGCCCGGCACGACCAGGCTCTCCACGGTACCCTTCATCGTAATGGTCAGCGGGCCGTCGGTGGCCGCGAGGTCGCTGGTCGTGAGCGTGGCCGTGCCGTTCAGGTTGGCGCTGCGCAGTTCGGCCTGAATCGATTCCTCCCGCTGCGCCGGCGTCTGCATGCGCAGCGTCGCGCGTCCCTGTTCCGCAGACCAGCCGGAAGCCTCCAGTTGATACACGAAACTCGCCGAGCCGTCCGGCGCGACGGTGATCGACAGATCGGAGCGATGCGCCATTTCGGCGGTCGCGGGTGTTTGTGCGAGCTTGCCGTCGTTGACGAGGACGGCCGGCCGGTTCATGTCGGTGGACGGCAGGAAGCCGAATTCGACATTCGACGCGGTCGAGTCCGCGTACATCTGCAAGTCGGGCAGCCAGGTGATCACGTGATTGATGACGCCGTAGCCGGGCACGCTCGGCAAGGTATAGATCGTGCCGCTGCTGATCAGCGCCGGCTCGTTGCGGATGCCGACCGCATCGAGCAAGGCGCCGTACAGCGCAACGTGGTCCTTGCAGTCGCCGTAGCGGTCCGCGAGGATCGCGCTGGCCGGGTGCGGCACCACGGCGCCGCGCCCGACGTTGATGGCGACATAGCGCACATTGCGCCGGACCCAGTCGTATAGCGCCTTGGCTTTGGCGCGCGGTGTGGCCTCGCCGGCCGTGACGGAGCGCGCGAGCTGGGCCAGTGCGGCGTCATGCGCGCTCGGGTCGGCGGACGATGCCCGGTAAGTCGCGGCGAACGCCGCATAGTCGGCGAAGGTGGACACCATCAGCCGGTCGCCATACGACACATACGCCACCGAGCCGTACTCCAGACGGCTGAAATGAGCGCGGTCGTAGCGAAATTCATAGCGCGTGCGGCCGTCTGCAGTGACCGGCGCCTCGACGGTGAAGCCGCGCGCATCGGCATAGAGCGGCTTGCCGGCCGGCAGGTCGTAGATCAGGCGGAAGTTGTGGGTCGGTGCCAGATCGGGCGGTGTGAAGTCGCTGAATTCACCGGCGACGATCGGCACCTTCTGCGTCTTGCGATACGTCAGGTGGACGCGTGAACCCGGCTCGACCGCGGGAAAGACGATCACCTTTTCCTGGATGTCCTGAAACATCGGCGCATCGAACGAACGGGCTTCCTGCACGTCGCGGATCTGCTCCGGCTGGACGTCGTGGCGCACGCCGTCGGCACCGGTCGTATAGGCCTCGATAACCTGGACGTCCGCCATATTGCGGTTGAACCAGATGTATTGCTGCGCCACCCGCGCCACCCCGGCCTCGTTGTTGACGTGCAGCGTCATGCTGTCGAGCTTGGTGTACGAGCCGTCGGCGTTGACGGTATACGTCTGGGTTTCGCCCTCGTTGGTGTATGGATCGTCCGGCTTGATACCGGCGCTCGCGCTCGCGGCGCAGGCGCTCACGAGCCAGCTAGCCGTCGCAATCCGGGCAAATGAGAGAGGGCGCATGGCGGGTGCAGGTGTCCGAACGGATACGTTGACGGGATTGCACTGTCAGGGTCGGTTCCCAGACGCCGCTTGTCAAGCGGGTGACGCTCATAAACCGGCGTAAGCCGGGTTAGCTGCGATTTCAGCGGGTGAGATTGAGGATGTCATATGAGTATGTAATGATAGTTATTATCATTTGAAAAGGTTTTTACTGTGTCAGACTTGCCGGCCTGGAGCCCGATGTGAACGCGCCCGAATCGATTGAATTGAACACTACCGGGCACACCGGGACCGAACGCACGCGGGCACAGGGGAGCGTCTCTGCTTCAGTGCTGGACGACGCCCAACGGGCCGCAAGGCGTCAACGCTCGCGGCGGGCAAATTTCATCAAATGGCTGCGCAAGGTGCACGGCTGGGTTGGTCTGTGGGGCGCATCGTTAGGGCTGCTATTCGGCGTGACCGGCTTTATGCTGAACCATCGGGCCGGACCGCTGAAGGTTCCGACCGGCGAGCCGCAGGTCGAACAGATCCTCGTGCCCCTGCCGCAGCAGAAGCTCTCGTCGCCGCTCGAAATGGCGCAGTGGCTCAAGGGCGAACTGAAGATCGACGGCAAGCCAGGCAAGGCGCGCCGTGAGCCCGCGCATGCGGTCGAGTGGGGTGATCGCCGCACCATGCAGCCAGAGTTCTGGGAGGTTGGCATCTTCGGGACCAAGCAGAATGTGCAGGCCGAGTATTGGGTGGGTAATGGTTATGTGTCGGTCAAGCGGACCCACAATTCGTTTCTCACCACGCTGAACAACCTGCACCGCGGCGTGGGGATGAACCTTGGCTGGGTGCTGCTGATCGATACCCTGGCGGGCGGCATGATCCTGCTCTCGCTGACGGGCGTGCTCCTGTGGACCGAACTCAACAAGCGCCGCACCGTGGGTGTCGTGCTGGTGCTGGGGTGCGTTGCGGCGGCGGTAGCGTGCGGGCTGATGTGAGCGCTGCATGCGTGGCGCGGGCAGCGCGGGATGCTCTTCACCATCGGACCTGGCGGCGCTGCTTTACGCCGCCGTGCTGCGCGTAAGAGGCGGCGCGCCCAACGGGCTGATCTTCACGTCGCGCTCGGGGAAGCGAGCGATCAAGATCAGTTCACCTCCCAATGCGTGAATGTGGTCACGCAGCGTGGAGATATACATGTCCGTTCGCTGCTCGAGCTTGGCGATACTTGGTTGCTTTACATTCAACAAACCAGCAAGTTCTTCCTGCGAAAAGCCAAGCGCCCGCCGCAGGTCGGCGAGTGCGAATTCGGCCAGTATTTCGTTGACCTTCTTTTCCACCCGGGCTCGCGACTCGGGGGGCATTTTCGCTTCCAGTTCGGAAAATTTTTTCGCCATCATCGGCTCCTTTAAGATCCAAGGTTGTGAGATGCGCACGGTATAACGCATCAGCGCGTGGGACATTCCTTGCGTACCAGCGATCATCGCCTGTCTTGTCGCCACCTAGCAGCAGGAAGGCTGTGCGGCGCGGATCGAGCGCATAGAGCACGCGGTACGGACGGCCAGCATGCTGGATGCGCAATTCGCGCATGTGGCCGTACCGTGAGCCCTTGATCCCGCTGCTATACGGGTGACGCAAAAACGGCCCTTCATGTGCAAGCAATCTGACAACTACGCTGACAGACTCCTGTTCCGGGAGCGTCAATCCTTCCCACCATGCACCAAAAACCTCGGTGTGTTCGATGTCCCACGTCATAGGTAAATATATCCTCAAAGGAATATTCCGTCAAAGGAATAGTTTGGGTGTCGTGCGCGCGACACAATGAAGTCGCAGATGGCATTGCAGTGCCTCGCGCGACGAAATCGCGCACACGGCTACGGAAGAGCCGTCCATGAGCTCATGCTAGGGATTTGAGGAAGCTTTACCAGTCAGCCGAACGGCTAACGTTGGAGAGGAATGCGAAACGCAGGGAAGGATTTGATGGCGAGAGAACGAAGCTCCGAGCCAGCGTTTCGGGCAGTGCATAGGGGCGCCGCCCGCCGCCCGCCGTCCATCACGCAAACAAAGTCACGAAACGCTACAAGCCGCGCCGCCGCTTGCAGCAATCTCTCGCGCCGCTTTGGCGCCTTCGACCTGCAACAAGGTCGGCAAAGAAACACCGTTCTTCGCCGCCGTGACCTCGGCGAGAATCGACACCGCGATTTCAGGCGGCGTCCTGCTGCCGATATAGATGCCCACCGGCCCATGCAGGCGGGCCAGTTCGGCATCGTTCAGGTCGAACTCCTTGAGCCGTTCGCGCCGCGCCGCATTGTTGCGCCGCGAGCCGAGCGCGCCGACGTAGAACGCCGGCGTCTTCAACGCCTCCATCAGCGCGAGGTCGTCGAGCTTCGGGTCGTGCGTCAGTGCAATCACCGCGCAGCGTTCGTCGAGCTTCATGTCGAGCACCGTGTCGTCGGGCATGGTGCGCACGATCTTCGTGCCGGGTATGTCCCACTCGTCCGTGTACTCTTCGCGCGGATCGCAGACGGTCACCTGATAGTCGAGGCCGACCGCGATATGGCAGAGATAGCGCGACAACTGCCCCGCGCCGATCACCAGCATCCGGTAGCGCGGGCCGTGGATCGTCAGCAGGCGCTCGCCGTCGAAGTCGACACCGTCAGTGGCCTGGGCGGGGCCGAGCCGCACGGCGCCGGTTGCCATTTCCACGCGCCGCGACAGCAGGCGGCCGTCTTCGACCGCCTCGCACAGCTCGGCAATGCCGCTCTGCTTGCTGAGCGGCTCCAGCACCAGCTGGATCGTGCCGCCGCAGGGCAGGCCGAAGCGATGCGCTTCCTCGGCCGAAATGCCGTACATGACGGCTTCCGGTACGCTCTGCTCGATGCCGCGTTGCCGCACCCGCTCGATCAGATCGTCCTCGATACAGCCGCCCGAGACCGAGCCCACCACAAGCCCGTCGTCGCGCACGGCCAGCATCGCGCCTTCGGGGCGCGGCGACGAGCCCCACGTCTTGACCACCGTCACCAGTAGCGCGCGATGTCCCTGCTCGATCCAGCGTGCACTGGACTTCAGGACTTCGAGATCCACGCTGTCCATGATTTCTTCCTTTTCGTTTGCGTTTTCGTCCGGTGGGCGCCGGATTCGGGATCCGCGCCGTCGGTTGGGGCTGTCTCTTCTGGCGCCGCGGAATCGGCCGCGGCCGCAGTGTCGCCCTCACCGGTCACCTGCGCGTTAAAGCGCCTGAAAAACTCGCCGGCCAGCTTGCGCGCCGCACCGTCGACGAGCCGCGAGCCGATTTGCGCCAGCTTGCCGCCCACCTGCGCGTTTGCCGTGTAGGTCAGCCTGGTGGACTCGGGGCCTTCCGGTTCGAGCGTGACGTGCGCGTCGCCCTTGCCGAAGCCGGCCACGCCACCTTGACCTTCGAAGACGATGGTGTAGGCCTGCGGCGCATTGATATCGGTCAGCAGCATACGCCCTTTGAAGCGTGCCTTCACGGGGCCGACCGCCGCGCTCATGGAAAGTGCAAACGCATTCTCGCCGTCCGCCTCGATACTCTCGCAGCCGGGAATCGAGGCGCGCAGGATCTCCGTGTCGTTCAACGCCTCCCACGTGCGCTGCTGGGAGACAGGCAGCGTATAGCTTTCGGTCAGTTCCATCTGGCGGCTCCTATGGGTGTGCCGGGTGTTCCCGGTGTTCTGGTCAATGCAGTGGCGCCCGGAGCGCGAGTCAGTTGCGCGAGGTCGCGGCCGAATGCCGCCAGGCTATCGAGATTATGAACTGGGCGGTGAGCGTCGACATACGGCAGGATGGCCTGCACACCGCGGGCTTTCGGCGAGAAGCCGCTGTACCGCAACAGCGGGTTCAGCCAGACGATGCGGTGCGCGAAGCGGCGCAGGCGGCCCATTTCGGTGTCGAGCACGTCGATGGCTTCGTGATCGAGGCCATCCGTGACGAGCAGCACGGTCGCCCTGCCGGTCAGCACGCGGCGTGCCCAGCGCCGGTTGAACTCGGCAAGCGCCGCGCCGATGCGCGTGCCGCCCGACCAGTCCACCACCTGATCGGTGAGTGTGGCGATGGCCACGTCGGGGTCGCGCTCGCGCAGCGCGCGCGTCGCATTGGTGAGGCGCGTGCCGAAGAGGAATACCTGCAGCCGCTCACGCGACTGCAGCAAGGCGTGGCAGAAATACAGCACGGTGCGCGAGTAGGCGCTCATCGAGCCGGAGATGTCGAGCAGCAGCACCAGCGGCGGTTTGCGCTCGACCACGGCGCGGTACTTCCACACCGTCCAGTCGCCGCCCGAGCGCACCGCGTGCCGGGCGCTGGCGCGCAAGTCCGCGTGGGTGCCGCGCGAGGCGGCCTTGAGCCGCCGGGTCGGCTCGGTGGCGAGCGGCAGGCGCTGGCCGCGGATCACGTGGCGCAGCGTGCGCCATTCGTCGGCGCTGAGCGTGTCGAAATCGCGGTGACGCAAGCGCTCTTCGGCGCTGAACGTGACGTGCGCATGCAGTTCGTGCTGTTCGGTTTCAGGGGCGGCGCGCGCGTTGCGTGCGGCGGGTGGGCGCGCCGCCAGCGCGTCGGCGAGGCGGTTGTTGCGCCTGGGCGGCGGCAGGCCGTTGCGGACCTTCGGCAACAGCAGTGCGCGCAGCTTGCCCTCCCAGTCGGGATCGCGCCAGAACAGGTTGAAGGCAGCGTCGAAGATCTCGCGTTCGTCGGGCGCCGAGACGAGCAGCGCTGCGAGCGCGGCCTTGACGTCGTCGCGGCGCCCGAGGTCGATCCAGTGCAAGGCCGCGAGGGCGTCGACGGCGTGCGCCGGCGACATCGGCAGGCCCGCGCCGCGCAGCACGCGAACGAAGTGGACGACGTTGTGCGCGAGCGCGGGCGATGCAGTCGTGGCGCCGTCTGCCGGCGGGCTGGCGAGAGACGTGCGTCGCATGGCTATGACTCCGGCACCGCCAGGCATTGCGCAATCTGCTCGGCGTCGACTCGCGCCAGATCGTCCTGATACTTGAGCAGCACGCCCAGCGTGTCCTGTACCGATTGCGGATCGAGCTCGGTGACGCTCAATGCCGCCAGCGCGCGGCACCAGTCGATGGTTTCCGCAATGCCCGGCGCCTTGAACAGATCCATGCCGCGCAAGCGGTGCACGAAATCCACCGCACGCCGTTGCAGTTCCGCGCTGCTTTGCGGTGCGCGCGCCGCGACGATCGCCAGTTCGCGGTCCCGCTCCGGGTAGCCGATCCATTGATAGAGACAGCGGCGCTTCAACGCGTCATGCACTTCGCGCGTGCGGTTCGAGGTCATCACGACGAGCGGAGGCTGATCGGCGCGCACGGTGCCGTATTCCGGAATCGACACCTGGAAGTCCGACAACAGTTCGAGCAGAAACGCTTCGAACGGCTCGTCGGCACGGTCGATCTCGTCGATCAGCAGCACACGGCGCGCGCCGGGATGCTGCTCGTCGGGCATGAGCGCCTGCAACAGCGGGCGCTTGAGGAGGAATTCGCTGCGGTACAGCGTCTCGTTGCCGGGCCGCTCGCCGGCCGCTTCCGCGAGCCGCAGCGCCATGATCTGGCGCGGGTAGTCCCACTCGTAGAGCGCGCTCGCAGTATCCAGCCCCTCGTAGCACTGCAGCCGCAGCATCGAGGTGCCGAGCATGCCCGCAGCGGCCTTGGCCAGCTCGGTTTTGCCGACCCCAGGCTCCCCCTCGACGAACAAGGGCCGTTCCATGCGCAAGGCAAGGAACAGCGCAGTCGCCAGTTCGCGGTTGGCGAAATAGCCTTGGGCGGCGAGGTGGGCGAGGGTGTCGTCGATTGAAGCAGGCTGCATGATTCTCCTGAAGCCGTGCGGCCCCCGCACTATCCGTTCGCGGTCGCCACCGCTCGCGCCGCCAGCACCGGAATCAGATGCGCCCGGTACTCGGCGCTTGCGTGCATGTCGGTGTTCAGCTCGTTTGCTGGGACCGTTACGGCACGCGCTGCCGCCGGCGTGAAGTCCGCGGTCAGCGCGTGTTCCAGTTCCGTCGCGCGAAACACAGAAGCCGCCGCACCCGTCACTGCCACCCGCACACCGTTCGCGTGCTTTGCGACAAACACTCCGACCAGTGCAAAGTGCGAAGCCGGGTTATTGAATTTCTCGTAGGCGCTGCGCTCGACCACGGGAAACTCCACGGCGGTGATCAGTTCGTCGGGGGCGAGCGCCGTCTCGTACATGCCGACAAAGAAGTCGTCAGACGCAATGCGGCGCCGGTCCGTCACGATGGTGGCGCCTAATGCGAGCGTCGCAGCCGGATAGCAGGCGGCCGGATCGTTGTTGGCGAGCGACCCGCCAATCGTCCCGAGCGCGCGCACCTGGCGATCGCCAATCCCACCCGCCAGTGCAGCAAGGCCGGGCAAGACCCGGCGAATCTCGGCGTGCTCGGCCACGTCCGCATGACAGACGGCCGCGCCGATCGACACCGTGGCGGCGTCGACGCGAATCGCCTTGAGCGCAGCGATACGCGTGACGTCGATCAGCCTGGAAGGCTGGGCAAGGCGCAGGCGCATGGTGGGCAGCAGGCTCTGGCCACCGGCGAGGAACTTGGCGTCGCCGTCGCCGGCGAGCGCTGCGACCGCCGCTTTCGGATCGGCCGCGCGTTGATAGTCGAATGCGTACATATCGGCTTGCTCCGTTCAGGGTTGTTGCGCAGCGCGGATCGCGGACCAGACGCGGTGCGGCGTGGCAGGCATTTGCAGGTCCTTCACGCCGAGCGGCGCGAGGGCGTCGAGAATCGCGTTGATCACCGCGGGCGGTGAGCCGATCGCCCCTGCCTCGCCGCAACCCTTCACGCCAAGCGGATTGTGTGTGCACGGCGTGCCCTTGGCGGTTTCCACGGTAAAGCTCGGCAGGTCGGACGCACGCGGCATGGCGTAGTCCATGTACGAGCCGGTCAGCAACTGGCCGCTCTCGTTGTCGTACACGCAGCGTTCGAGCATCGCCTGGCCGATGCCCTGGCCGAGGCCCCCATGTACCTGCCCTTCGACGATCATCGGATTGATCACGTTGCCGAAATCGTCGACGGCGGTGAACTGCTGGATATGGCTTTCGCCGGTATCCGGGTCCACCTCCACTTCGCAGATATAGGCGCCGGCCGGATAGGTGAAGTTGGTCGGGTCGTAGAACGCGCTTTCGTCGAGGCCCGGTTCGAGCTTGTCGAGCGGATAGTTGTGCGGCACGTAGGCGGCGAGCGAGATATCGGTGAAAGCCTTGGTCCTGTCCGTGCCGGCGACGCGGAACACGCCGTCCTTGAACTCGATATCTTCTACCGATGCTTCCAGCAGATGCGCGGCGATCTTCTTGGCCTTCGCTTCGATCTTGTCGAGCGCCTTCATGATGGCCGAACCGCCTACGGCGATCGAACGCGAGCCGTAGGTGCCCATGCCGAAGGGGATGCGCCCGGTATCGCCGTGCACGATTTCAACGTTGGCCAGCGGAATGCCGAGCCGGTCAGCCACCACCTGGGCAAATGTCGTCTCATGCCCTTGACCGTGGCTATGCGAGCCGGTGAACACCGTCACCGAACCGGTCGGATGCACGCGCACTTCGCCGGCTTCGAACAGGCCGGCGCGTGCACCGAGCGCACCGGCGATGTTCGACGGTGCGAGTCCGCAGGCTTCGATGTAGCACGAGTAGCCGAGTCCTCGCCGCTTGCCGTTTTGTTCCGAAGCCTGCCGGCGGGCGGCGAAGCCCTTCACGTCGGCGAGTTCCAGTGCACGGGCGAGGGTGGTTTCGTAATCGCCGGTGTCGTAGGTGAGGCCCACCGGCGTCGCATACGGGAACGAGCGAATGAAATTGCGGCGGCGAATCTCCGCTGGATCGAGCTTCATCTCGCGCGCCGCGGTTTCGACAAGGCGCTCAACCACAAAGGTAGCTTCAGGCCGGCCGGCGCCGCGATAGGCATCCACGGGGACCGTGTTGGTGAAGACCGCTTTCACCTCGGCGTAGATCGCCGGCGTCGCATACTGGCCCGCCAGCAGCGTCGCGTAGAGGATGGTCGGCACGCTCGAGGCGAAGGTCGAGAGATACGCGCCCATGTTGGCGATGGTGTGCACGCGCATGGCGAGGAACTTGCCGTCGGCATCCATGGCCAGCTCGGCTTTCGTCACATGGTCGCGGCCGTGCGCGTCGGATACGAAGGCCTCCGAACGTTCGGCCGTCCACTTCACCGGCCGGCGGATTTTCTTCGATGCCCAGGTAAGCGCGACATCTTCGGCGTACAGAAAGATCTTGGAACCGAAGCCGCCGCCGACGTCCGGCGCAATCACGCGCAGCTTCGACTCCGGCAGCGACAGCACGAAGGCCGCCATCAGCAGCCGCTCGACATGCGGATTCTGGTTCGCGACATACACCGTGTAACTGTCGTCCTGCGGCGCATAGCTCGCGTTCACGGCACGCGGTTCGATTGCGTTAGGGATCAGGCGGTTGTTGACGATCTCGAGCGTCGTCACGTGTGCGGCTTTGGCGAAGGCGGCGTCGGTGGCGGCCTTGTCGCCGTGGCCCCATGTGTAGCAGACGTTGTTCGGCACTTCGTCGTGCACGGCGGGCTGGCCGGGGTCAGCCGCATGCGCGGTGTCCACCACGGCGGGCAGCACGTCGTAATCCATTTCGATCAGTTCGGCCGCGTCCTTCGCGGCTTTCACCGAGTCGGCGATCACCAGCGCCACCTGGTCGCCCACATGACGCGCCTTGGTATGCGCGATGACCGGGTGCGGCGGCTCGTGCATCGGCTTGCCGTCGACGCTATGGATCAGCCAGCCGCAGGGCAGGCCGCCGACGCTGTCGGCAGCCATATCCGCGCCGGTAAAAATCGCTACGACGCCGGGCGATTGCCTGGCCGCCGCCGTATCGATGCTCCTGATCCGCGCATGCGCATACGGCGAGCGCAGGAACACGGCGTAGGTTTGCTGAGGCAGGACGACATCGTCGGTGTACTGACCATTGCCGGTCAGGAACCGGTAGTCTTCCTTGCGCTGGACGGGACTGCCAATCAGCGGGTGCGGGTCGGGTGCGTTCATCGTCGTCTCCTCAGGCAGTGACTTTGTCGGTCGCAAGCTGGGCGGCACCGGACTTCATGCCGGCGGCACCCTCGAGCACGGCCTTGACGATGTTGTGATACCCCGTACAGCGGCACAGGTTGCCGTCGAGCTGGGCGCGCACATCCGCTTCGGTGAGATCGGGTTGCCGTTGCGCGAGCGAAGTCGCGCTCATCACCATGCCGGGCGTGCAGAAGCCGCATTGCAGGCCGTGACAGGCGCGAAACGCGGCCTGCATGGGATGCAGTTCGCCGTTTTTGGCGAGGCCTTCGATGGTGGTGATTTCCGTGCCTTCAGCCTGTGCGGCGAGGATGTTGCACGCTTTGATCGCGCGTCCGTTCAGGTGAACCGTGCATGCGCCGCACTGGGCCGTGTCGCAGCCGATATGCGTGCCGGTAAGCCGGAGTTGATCGCGCAGGAACTGGACAAGCAGGGTGTGAGGTTCGATTTCGGCGGTAACGGGCGCGCCGTTCACCGTCAGACTGATGCTGATCGCCATGAACTGTCTCCTTGGGGGGATCGAGACCGGCGCGGGCCCAATTTCACTACCTTCCGCCTGCCTGCTTTGAGGGCTCGCTTCGGTTGGTACTGTGTTTTTATGGTTCCACCGAAAAGTAAAGCACAAATCGGCGAGGGCTGCTATTCGGGGAAATCGTCCGCGGGCGGGCACGGTGCGCGAGGCACGGCTGCCGGGCATAAAAAAACGGCACGCCGCGGTTGCAGGCGTGCCGTTTTCAGGAGCGTGAGGAGCGCTGAACGCCGGTGGGCGGCGTTCGGTTCTCTTTCCTAGATGCGCCGTTCGGGGCTGCCGTGACCCGCGCCCAAATGCTGCGCTGCATGCCCGAGTTTCGAGTGCCGGCGCGAGTAACCGAAATAGATCGCCATGCCGATCACCAGCCAGATTACGAAGGCCACCCAGGTGACGAACTTCAGGTTGACCATCAGGAACAGGCACGACGCCACCGCGAGCACCGGCACGACCGGCACGCCGGGGCAGCGGAAGGCGCGCGGCAGTTCGGGATGGGTCTTGCGCAGGATCAGCACCGCAATCGAGACCATCGAAAAGGCTGCCAGCGTGCCGATATTGATCAGCTCTGCGAGCACGTTGAGCGGCACCAGCGCGCCGATCAGGCCGAAGAAAATGCCGACCAGCCACGTGGTGAAGAACGGCGTCGCAAAACGCGGATGCACGCGCGACAGCTTGGCGGGCAGCAGCCCGTCGCGCGACATGGCGAAAATCACGCGGGTCTGGCCGTAGGCCATCACCAGAATCACGGTCAGCATGCCGAGCACGGCGCCCAGATCGATAAAGCCCGCCACCCATTTCTGCCCGGCCACCTGCAAGGCGTAGGACACGGGGTGCGAGATATTGGCGAACTGCGCCGACGGCACGATGCCGGTGACGACCGCCGCGACCGCCACATACAGCACGGCGCACACGCCGAGCGAGGCGATGATGCCGACCGGCAGATCGCGCTTCGGATTTTTCACCTCTTCGGCCGCGGACGAAACCGAGTCGAAACCGATAAACGCGAAGAACATCACAGCAGCCGCGCCGAACACGCCGTTCCAGCCATTCGGCATGAACGGGTGCCAGTTGGCGGGCGTCACATGAAACACGCCGACGCCGATCACCAGCAGCACGACCGTCACCTTGATCGCCACCATGATGTTGTTGATGCGCGCGGATTCGCGAATGCCCACCGAGAGTAGCGCGGTAATCGCCATCATCACCAGGAAGGCGGGCAGGTTGAACAGCGTCTCGTGACCGGGCAGCGCGCCGGGCGCGGCGCTCAGCGCAACCGGCAGCGAAATGCCGAAGCCTGACAGCAGCGACTGCAGATAGCCCGACCAGCCCACCGACACGGCCGAGGTGGCGAGTCCGTATTCGAGCATCAGGTCCCAGCCGATAATCCACGCGGCCAGTTCGCCGAGCGTGGCATACGAATAGGTGTAAATCGAGCCGGCGACCGGAATCGTCGAGGCAAATTCGGCATAGGCGAGCGCCGCGAAACCGCAGGCAATGGCCGCGATGATGAACGACAGCATCAGCGCCGGGCCGGCTTGCACGGCGCCGGTGCCGGTCAGCACGAAAATGCCG
>SDBV01009781.1_pt1 | contig 12679 bp, 14 predicted proteins | sample 2277081 | NCBI WGS metagenome assembly SDBV01 (sample SAMN10402039, study PRJNA504765) | marine sediment metagenome | isolation source: marine sediment core GS10_PC15, 223 cmbsf | place: Arctic Ocean: Southern Knipovich Ridge | collected 2010
GAATGACTAAGTTTCACTACTGCCTATATAATAACGCAACCATTAATTGAGTGTAATAGTTTATTCATTTCTAGATAGGTTAGATTTAGAAAAACTTATTTTTGTATTCATCATGCAGATAGTATGTGTAGGAAAATTAGAATACTATCTTGGTATAAGTTATGAACAAGGATGCTATCTGGGTTTATTGGACAGGGGGTTACGATTCAACATTTGTAGTGCTAAACTTTTTAATTGCAAAAAAAGGAGGACTGACTGGTGCAAGGATACAGCCAGTGTATCTGCAAAAATGTGATGCCCGACTAAATAGTGACATCGAACAACAAACAATGCAAGAGATTCGGAAAACTATTCTTCAGCGATATCCCGAGTCGACGAAATACCTATTGCCAACAATCTCAGTAGACTGTAGTGCTGTCGAGCTGGACGCTGATATCCAGAATGGGATGTGGGAGCTCTACAGGACAAAGCGACTACGGCATCCTAAGAGCCAGTACAGTTATATAGCACAAGCACCACGGTTACTCGGTCATGTAATAGATTCTGGGGCCGAACTAGGTCCGGGGACGTGTATTAGTCAATATGTACGACCATATATCAACTACTTTCTAAAGAAAGTACTACTTTTAACAAAAGTAGATCAAAAGAGGCCGTCTATAGACGGCCTCCCGTGGTCCGCTTCGGTAAGCGGAGTAGGTCAAAGCGCTCCGCGAAAGCGGTTTTGGCCCGCTTTTCTTAAAAGCGGTAATCAATTCATGTTAGATCCCAAACAAACACCATGGTATATTTGGATATTTAGTGGAGTTCGTTTTCCGGTGGTTCTGGTTACTAAACAACAAATGTGGGCTATTGCAAAAAAGAAGGGCTTTGAGGATCTTCTTCGAAGGAGTTGGACATGTCGAGTACCAAAAAGAGTAGGTAATACAATAGTACCATGTAATAAATGTGCATTATGCAAAGAACGAATAGTGCCAGCATTGGTAAAGGAGCTAGCGCTCCTTTAGAACCTAGCCGCCTCTGGCAAATATAATAAAATATTGATTAACAATAATGAATATCAAAGATATTTTACTAGCGGTCCTTGTCGCCTATGTCGTATTGGATTTAGCTCTCTCCTTTGTATTGAAAAGGAAACGTCCTTTAATGTTTCAGCACATGATGAATGTTGTCAAAAAAGAAAAGGGTAGTGTTTGTATAGCTGTCGGCTTGGCGGTTTTGGCCGGAGCAGGTACATATTACCTCGCGAGTCAGAAAATGTAAGAGTAATCATTAAAAATAAACACGAGGGTTCCTAGGAACCCTCGTGTCAATGTACTTCATAGCTCGATGGTAAGCATAAACAAAAAATTGAAATAATATAAAAATATACGTATCCGATACAGCATGGATAGCCAAGAACAATTTCATTTATATAACAACTTTAAGAAGGTAGCATGTAGAAACTGTCCTGGCGAAATTTTTGTAGATCCAAAAGTTAACTTGCAAGCTAAATTCTATTCCGCAAGATGTATTCAATGTGAAAAAACATGTGAAATAAAAAAGGAAGCAATGGATGATGTTCCAAATACACAGATAAAATATGCATTGGAGTGTAAACCTTTAGATAATAGACCTTTGAAATATCTAGAGATACCAGATTATCGTGACCTAAATTGTTCTCATTGTGGTAGAAGTAATTATAAAATTACAACTTTCGATGCATACATACCTGGTAGATGGTACACTAACCTAACATTCGTACTATGTTGTAATTATTGTGGAACTGAAAAGGAGATTACTGAGGAGGACTTTCTCAGAAAGATATGTCGGTTTGGTCATGTAAATTGTACTAATTGTTATTGATTTTCTCAGCTCAATTCTGCTGATGGAGTTTGTAGAATTATTTATGGTAAAATAGTTATAAAGTTGTGAAATCTTGATAACTAAAGTAATTAGAAATTATAAAATTCAAATAGCCGTCCAGCTTCATAATAGTACATAGCATTGTTTCTCACTGGAACAAAATTGGTTACTAACGGACCATTTCGGTTCAAGCGAACACGAAAACGCTGTGCATAGGGTGGTACAGCAATCGTACCAGCAATAGGTACTTGTAGATCGGGAGTAGTAACTGGATAAATTCCGAAACTACCACGAGTTGTAAATGTGCGGGCCTGCTGGTGTGGTAGGATGCTGTAATAGTTGTAAAATTCAACAACTGCCTCATTAGGATCCAAGTCGTTTCCCCACCTTAACTTGATAAAATCTGGTGTATGGTTTCGTGTAGTAGAAACTCTCGGGGTGTTAACATAAAAGTCACTAAATTGCCTACCACAATTTAGGCTTTGATTGTAGAAGGTCATTACAATACGACAAGAGTTTTATTTCATCACGTCAATAATATTTAATCGACAATTGGATCCATATAATTCTATTACCTTCTTATTATAGACTTCAGCCGCCTGTTCCTCAGTGTAAAAGTTACCGAGATACTGCATTTTTCCTTGGCATCGTATTTCGACGTCCCAGGGAAAACGACCTTTAGGAGATTTTTTGACACCAATATATTTACTAGCACATCCCTTTTTCTTGGGGCGGTTATGGACATTCATTCCATTTGTGACTACCCGCAGATTTTCAACACGGTTGTCCAATTTATTACCATTGATATGGTCAACAACTAATTCTCCAGTGTAATTCAATACATAGCGATGCATAGTAACAGACTTGCCATTGCGATGACTCATACAATATCCTCGGGAGTTAGACCATTTTGTTAATGTTAAATCATGCCACTTATTTTCGTCAACCAAGGCGTAATCAATAATTTCTTTTTTGCGGTTAGTAATACTTATTACTGCAATACCATCGTTGTACTCGATATCACGATTCATATGTTCTTCTAATATCTCTTGATCCCGTGCTTCTTCCGCGGCTATGACCGCAGCACTTGCTTCCTCTACGCTATCAAACATTCCAATATGTGTTGTTCTACCTTTGTAATTATATACTGCAGCAAATCTTTTCCCTGATGCACGAACTCCTTTTGCTAAAGCACTCTTTTTTACTGTTGGAACTGTATAATTATCATTCCAATCATCAGGTTTAGAAATATTATTTAGTAGCGCCTCTGGACCAAATACATCGGTGACATAAAGATCATAAGCATATGCAGCATGTTCCTCAGTAGCAAAATAACCCAGATGTTTGCGTTGAGATGCTGCTTTCCATTGTTCGTTATACTTTGAAACGCCTAGGTATTTACTAGTTCCTCTATTTCGACGAGTATTTTGAGCATTTTGTGAGCGAGTCGCATGTCTCAGATTACTTCTTTGATTGTTGAATTTATCACCATCGAGGTGATCTATAACGTAACCGGCCTTTTTGCCTAAAACTAGTGTATGTAGGTATGTCTTATTATACACAGGATACCCGTGACTACTAATATACAAACTTTTGTTTTGGTATTTTTCATAGATATCATCATCAAGCAGTATTGAGCAGTTTTTAATACTAAGAATTTTCATAACATATATCATAGTAGGTTTCTTAAAGTCAAAATATTTTAGATATTTTGACTTGATAATAGCGTCTATAGGAAAACATCTCCAAAATTGCTTAGTAAATCCACTCTGTGTGTTTATTCAACAAGGCGATTGCCAAACAGTAACCATGACCGAACGGATGTTTGGTATCATTCAGCAGGATCTGCATGCTCTCCTCATCAACAAGAACTGTATCATTGACGATAAACTCGTCGGATACGCCATACTTCTCTTTATAATATGGCAATGATTCTTGATGCGGTCCATCGACCTCAATAATAAGAAGATTCTCACCTCTTCCCAATCGGTCTTGCAACTCCTTAAACTGGGCATAGTTGCGAACAGAATTGCAATACTCTTTGGCGTAAATTTGCTTCCTAGCCTGAACATAGTCCAGAGGTCTAGCAGTTACCGTTCTACCGTCCAAATCTGTTGGATAGGAACAGATACAGTGGCTACGGTAATCAAGTCTGCTTCTCCAATTGGTCACTGGATACCGAATTGGTTCTTTAACTGAAAATCCCTTTTTCTTCCAGCGGTAATAGGCTTCGGTTGGCTTGCCATCTTGGTAATGAACCTCGGCAGGATGTTCCCAAATTATTTTGGGGTCCCACCGTGATTTTTGTTGCCTGACTTTAGGAACTTTTGGATAAATCTTGGAAAACTGCCAAAAATTTTCAAAGTTGATCTCACGATCCTCTCCATTTATCTTTCTGTGAACGGTAATACAAAAGGAACTGATGGAACCATAAGCCGACTTTTCGGTCATTACTACAATTGGTTTAAAACCGGGATACGACGAGTCGGTGTATGTTCCAGCACCTTTAAAAATACGACGTCCAACACGAATGCTCATTGATTTGCTGATTTGCTGATAGGTGATCTTGGCTATAACGAATTGTAGATATTCAATTTTATTCTCTATTTCCGAATTTTTCTTCGGCTAGCAACCATACTTTTGGCGAATATATTCCAATACATGACCAAAATTGCGTACATTGGTACGCCGACCCTCCCTATAAACTGAAAAGGTTTTTGACAAGCTATCATCTATCATTTTCCAATCTACCACTTCAGACTCAGAATAATAAAAACATATACGACAAGCATTAATTTTTGTCCAGTCAAAAGACACACAGACTGGTCTTTTATCTAAATACCCAATAGTTTTCACTATACCCATGTTGTCCTGAGTAATTTTGTACTTTTTCAAATTTTCGTTTCGAAGAAGCAGTGCCTCTTGCTCGAACGGAGTTGCCTCTATAAAATATTCAGTAGTTGCAAATCTATCGTCAGAATCCATAGTGCTTGATTTTATGATTAATATCAGTAATTCAATTTTACTACTAAGAATGGCTAGCTCTTTTTAATGATAAAATTGAGTTTATACAATTAGCAAAGTATGTAGTGTTACCAAGATGTCAGCACCATGTGGTTTTAGTTATTCAACTCCTTCTGCATTCGATTATAGATGGTATGCTGGTATACATTGTGACAAACGACGTAAACTAGGTACTTGGGATTCTGTAGTTACTAATACAGAACAAGCAAGAGTACATAAAGCTACGTCAGCACCGGTACGCATATATCAAAGTCCTCCAGATCTTGCCTATGCAGTCTTAACCAGTGACAAGACACTGTACAGCAAGCAGGAGGTCTTGGAGATTATCTCCATGTTAAGTCATATGTTTGACCCAAAGTTTGAAGGGGAGTGTTCTTATATAATTTGACATGTCTCGTATGGATATGTTGCTGCTGGCGAAATGGACAATTTCTAAAATTGATATTTTGTATACATACCTACAAATGGCTATCAATCTTGAAAATGAACCCGAACGAAATAATAAGCTATGTGCAAAGTATAACCCCAACACAATTATTCAGCGCCTACTCTTTAACGTGGGACGAGGCAGACGAGACAGACGAGATCAAGAGCTTCCAAAAAGGCTTTTTGCAAAGCCTAAACCGAACAGAACTACAACGCGCATGGATTGGTTACCAACAAAATGGGGAGATGTTTCCTCTTAACTTGCTGCGTAACTTTTTCTTCACCAATTATCTTCCAGTGAAAAGTACAGAAACAAGCCCCCAGGATCGTGAGCGATGATAATACAACGCGCCTGGGCGACATATGATAGGTCAGGTAAATCATTCCATAATAATTTTGGATTGGAATCATTTCTTGATCCACAACGTCCCAAGGCTTGGTACGAAAGTGATTCTTCCCCTAATATAATTCATCCATTTCTTCCTAATGTGAAAAAAATTGTAGTTTCAAAAGAGACTATCGCTAGTAAGTGGCATTAAAAAATTGACACTTGATTTATGTTGATATTTAAAAACAAGATAAATCGGATATAATGGAACCACCAAAAGTAAAATACAATCGTGAATTATATGAGCACATTCGCAATATGAGGAGAGACCGGAAAAGTTATATGATGTGTGAATTAGACCTTCTTGGGCAAGGAGCGGCCGGCACAACCTATACTGCTTATGTAAAGCCCCGGGAAAAGTTTCCTGATCCGGTTGTACTGAAAGAACAGAAGAGAAACCGTTTCTGCCTGAATGAATTTGAGGCTTTAAAGTATCTTCGTGAACAAATGACTGCAGGAAAGTTTCCTGGGTACTTTATATATATGTATGGCTGTTTCACAAGTGGAGATAAAAAGTACATCATTCTCGAAAAGGCAGACAAAAATCTGGACGACTACTTTGCAGACTATAATATAAATACTAAAACCTATCTCCGCATTTTTTATCATATCGCCAAGGCAGTCTCATACCTCGAAGCCGTGGAGTTCAATCATGGTGATTTGTGGAGTGAAAATGTGATGTTGACTTGGCATCCGGAACAGGAAGACGTTCCAGAAGAGGAGAAAGATTTTAATATAAAGGTTATCGATTTTGACTCGGCCTTCAAGCCAAAGACACAAATTACTAACCCTAGCTTAGGCGGTGCGGATACGTTTAGAAAAAAGTTTATACTGGGCTATGACTTGAACCGTTTTTTTGATAGTCTTATTTTCAGTTATGAAAGTTATATTAAAAAGAAGAAACAGCACAAAAAGGCAAAGATTGTCCGACTGCGGAAATTAAAGAAACAGGGTAAAAAAGTCCGTATACCGAGTATGGACGAGGAGGACGAGTCAGATCAAGAGTATGACCTAGAGAATATCATTTATCCACAGGAGATTATCGATTTTATGTACCAGCTCGGCCCTAGCGATCCAAATGTATTCGATGATTGCCCAGACATGTCTGGGAAGGCAGTGATAAAGATGATAGAAGAATACTCCACACAGCTAGGGATTAATCTAGAAACCGAATCTGATTATGAAGATTCTGAGGAATAAATGTTGAACAATAGTAATATGGTCTATATTAATAATTTGAATGATGTTACCCTGTCAGCACCTGGTAGTGGACCACTACCAGCGTTCCAAGCTGCATTACGCAACAGCTCAGGAAAGACGTTTGCCGAGGCAGTCGATGTAAATCGTATTTACGAGGGTAATGGCCTTATTTGTCAGCAACACATGTGTACTTCTCTGACTGGCTGTGATTCCAAACTGGGCTGTCCTGAGCACCCCGATTGGAAAAAGGTATTGGATTTTTGTGGTCCAGTTGGTACTCAAGGGCTAAGTGTCGATGGCTCCTATTGGATTCGACATGCTGCAGATTCACAACAAAAAATGCTTACTGCTACGAAAAAAGCAGTAGGATTACCAGTTCTTCCAAACCCATACAATGTAGTCGGGATGTACTAGATAGCTCGATAAGCGGGAGTAATTCATAGCTTTAAACTATTTTTAAGTCTCATTAGACTTAAAAATGAAGATTATACAAAATTGATTAAAAGTCTTGCATATATGCAAGAGCCAAGATGGACGATGAAGATCCAGAAGTAACAGATGATTCCAGATCCAAACGTAAACGTAAGACTAAAAAACCAAATAACGAACCAGAACAAAAGCGTCAGAAAACAGAGCCCCCAGAATGGTTTAAAGTATTCATAGCCCAGCAGAAATCTCAAGAACCAGATACTGGTGATGAGGAACTAAATTCTGATGATGAGGATAACCGACCCGTACGAGCTAGTAAGCGTATTGCTAGAAAGTCTATGGCGATGAGTACGGATAGTGATGATGACTCTGACTCTGATTTTATCGAGTATTTTGAAGATGATGCCTCCAAATTGCGAGAATCGGTTATCAAGCATACTCTCAGTTATCTTACAAAAGATCAACGAGCTGCGCTCAGCTCAAAAATAGCAAAAGGAGTTAACGAGGCGTTTGATCTATTCAAGGATTTAGTGAGTGAAACTATGGAACCATTGTTGGATACTTTACCAACTACTAATATGTGGAAACTTGGCATGGGACCAAACGAAATAAAAAAGTATTCTGCGATGCTAAAAGAACTACGTACTACTCGTAATATGGAACGGATAACAATCCAGCGCGTCCTAGAAGCAAAGCTCGAACATGAACAAAAACGTAAATTATTGAATCTCTTTGATATACTCAAAAATTTAGAACCATATTCTGTCGAATATCTCACCTTGTCATCTCAAATACATGCTATCATAGAAGCAGCTAATTCTAACAAATTATCACCGGAACAATTAGAAACGTTGGCCAAAAAAGAGCTCGAGTTAAAGAAAATCATCGGTCTTGACATACCGATGAGAATCAGGATATTGACTGCTGATATGGATGATCATAGAAAAGCAGCCATCTATGAGAAATACTTGTTGCTCCAAAAGACTCGTGATGATTCGGTTACTGCTGCAAACTTGGAAGAATGGATCGAGGAAGCTCTTAAGACTCCATACACACAGATGCAGCCGAATATATTGGATACAGAAAAACCTGGAGAGTGTTTGGTAAAGTTGAAGGAGGGTTTTCAACAACGGTTATCAGAGATGGACGTCGTGCTTGAACCATTACTAACTATCTTTAACAATAGAATATACAACCCTACAGGCGGTAGCTTGGTGATTGGCTTACTTGGTAGCCCAGGAGTTGGCAAAAGTAAAGTATGTCGGGTTATCGCAGATGTATGGGGACTCCCCTTTGCACAAATTTCGCTCGGCGGTATGCTAGATTCCAGCCTATTGGACGGACAACATCCAGGTTGGGTGGGTAGTGGCCCAGGACGTTTTACCAAGGCCTTACAGGACATGGGTGTTATTAATGGAGTTCTGCTTCTTGATGAAATAGACAAGTTGGGTGAAACTCTTGCGGGTTTACAGGTGCAATATAGCCTTCTACATAGTACAGATTCTACACAAAATAACATGTTTAATGATCATTATCTCGGGCCAAAACTACCCATCGATCTATCACATACATTAATCATTTGTGCACTCAACAAGACCGACGGCTTGGATTCTGCACTACTTAATCGTATGCATATCATCAAAGTGCCAGATTACACTTCATCTCAAAAGACTAGTATTATGCTTAAGCATTTGTTCCCGGACACATTAGACAATGCTGGTTTAAGCTCTGAGGATATTACATTACCACCAGAAACTTGTTCTGTTATTCAAGCACACGTTGAACAATACGTTGGAAATGAAGGTGGGGTCCGTGGTGTCAAAACATGCATCCGAATGATTGTTGACAAGCTGAGTTTGCTCTTGCATACTACAGCAGAAGAACAAGAACAGTTGAAACTTAGTTTTAAAGTAGATGTGAGTCGAAGACCGGTACTAATTACTCCTAAAGTAGTAGATGAATTATACAAGTATGAGGATTTGAACAATAGCTGGAGGCATCTGTATATCTGAGAGTAGGTAAATAAGAATGTCGGAGGTAACCATGCAATGCATCTCCCAAACCACCGAGCCCCGGGGTACTGCACGTAGCTGTTGGATCGTGCATGTCAGTGCTGAAGCAATGGGTTCACATGTCCTGGCTTGTGACCAATAGCTTCTTGGGATAATGGTGTGAAGAATATACAAAGAACGCCGGAGCCAGCACCACGAGGTAATCCCTGACCCTTTTGCCTTCTTCGACCACCGCTTATCTCGATGGTTTGAAAAAGCACTTCCGGATGCGCGATATAATGTTGCTTCTGATTAATGACAATCGGGGAAATAGAAATTTATCATGGTAAGAAACAAACCCTGCAGACAAAAAGGATACAGTTGGATAATGTTCATAGTGACGCAGAAGTGTTCCAATTTACACATAACAAGTATCTGGAGCTCTTTAATGAAGATGCCAATATTGAAGAAATTGTATCAGAGGTATTATTAAAACTTTTACATATTACTGATAGTAAAGATGGTTTTCTGGCCTTATTGTTAGAACAACAAGACGGTGTCACTACATTCCAGTATTACTGCGTATATATGGATATTGGTGGTATGTCTTTCAAATCACAAGTACATAAATGTAAAATATTCCTCGATCATCCATCATTACTATCCCACGCTATCTTAAATAAATGTATTGTTATTTCTAATGACGTAGCTACAGATCCCCGTTCCCTAAAATACACCGGGGATGATGCAAAGAAACCTCAGGGGCACCCCACTATATCAACGTTTCTGGGTATTCCGCTCTCTCACGATGATATCATTATAGGTCAGTTAGGGTTATCGAATAATCTTAATGGCTACCAAATGAGATTAGTTGAACGAATAATGCCCTTGGAGAGATTTTGCAGCAATTTTATTTATTTATGGAAAGAACGTCGTCTTAATGTAACAAAGGAACTGGACTTGAAAAAACAAGTAGTAATATTAAAAGATTCGTTTATCGCGACCATGAGTCACGAGATCCGTACCCCGCTCAATGGTATTGTAGGTATGGCCAGGTTACTCTCTGAATCAGATAACCTTTCTGATAAACAAACCCGATATATCCGTATCCTTGCTGAGTGTAGTACACAACTTATGGAACTAGTTAATGATATCCTTGATTATAGCAAAATGTCAGCCGGTGGTATTATTCTTAATAACCATGCTTTTAATCTGCGGTCATGTATTACAAAAGCAGTGGACATCGTTTCACAACGTGCTAGTGATAAAGGTCTTGATCTCAAAATAGATATACCTACAACACTTCCAGAGAATGTCACTGGTGACGCTAGACGTTTAAAACAGGTACTATTTAATCTCCTGACCAATGCAATAAAGTTTACTGATACGGGTTTTGTAAAGCTGTCTGTTACTTTTAGAGATATACCATCTGACGAATTGTATAAGCAGAGCAAAAAGATACTATTTACAGTACAAGATACAGGTATTGGTATCAATCAAGTCGACCAAACTCGTATATTTGAAGTTTTTACCAAAATCAGTAAAGACGATAGGTTTTATACTAATACCACTCCTGGAGCTGGAATGGGATTAGCAATAAGTAAGTACATCGTTAACGCTATGAACGGCGCTATTTCTGTAGAATCTGATGGAAAAACAGGCAGTACCTTTACGTTCTATATTATTCTTGATGATGAAACAGACATTGTACATCTCATGAAATTACACGGCAAAGAATTGAAAGATAAAATTGCAATACTGGTTGATGACACTGAAGACAATCGTATATTTTTAATGGACGCGTTTTACTCGTGGGGAATTCAAGCAATCTCATTTAGTTCAGCACGTGAAGCGCTCAACTATATGGAAAAAGGTCCAGGATTTGATATCGCAATTATAGACCTCTGCATGCCTAATATGAGTGGACTTGAACTTACACAAGCCATGCGTGAACGGGGATATAAACAACCAGTGATTGGTTTGTCTAGTATAGGTATTGATGTACATGGTCAAGAATGGTTTGATCACTTTACCACAAAACCTATTAGTAAGAGTCGATTATTCAATTTGGTACTTCGGTGTCTCGTTACAAAGGAGACTACAGCTGTACATATCACACACGATAGTCCCCAGGTACCTGAGACGGGAGAGCTGCGTATTTTGGTTGCTGAGGACGACTATTATAATCAAATCTTAATCACAGAATTACTCAGTACTTTAGGTTACAAAAATGTAAAAATAGTCTCTAATGGAAAGCTATGTGTCGATGAAGTCAGTACACATGGATATGATGTTTGTTTGATGGATGTAAAAATGCCAGTGATGGATGGTTTAGATGCTACGCGTCGAATTAAAAAGATGCGTAACCCACCAACTGTTATTGCTATCTCTGCCAGTGTCCTGGATGCTGATAAGAGTCGGTGTTACGCAGCTGGTATGGATGGTTATATAGCTAAACCAATACAACTGGAGCAATTGGAATCAGTACTTAAAAGTCTCGAGTTGCGTAAGAGATAACCGTGTAATGGCGCACTTTATACAGAATCATCTCCCTTGTACTCTTTAGAATCCTCCTCACCATGTTGTTCCATTCTGCGCCATTGATATTCTAGATTCCTTAGAGCACCGTGCTGTTGTTGTTTTTTGACTGCTATCTTTTTCTGCTCTTGTAGTTGAGCTACAAACTTGTGATGATGAGCATTACTGATAGTCTCTTCACCTAAATCATACTCAATATTCTCATTGGGAGGGCTTCCTGGAAGATCGATAACTTTTTTGGTGTGTGGTATTCTTGCACTAACTATTTCTGCTGTACCCGTGTTTCCCCGCGCCTCTTGAGGATTCTCGTAAATGCACATTTCTAATTTATGAATTACATTGTTTGGTGGCAAGTTTGGACTATTATCATTGATCTGATTGAATTGTTGTCTTATAGATAACAATACATCTTTGGCATTATCCCGTTCTCTGCACGAGAGTGCTAGCGTTGAATCAATCAATCGGCTTAACGCATTATGCTCTTTGGCTGCTTCGTAGAATTTAGCTGAACCATTAGCAAAATTAAAGAACTTGTCTATACCATTAGCAAGAAAAACAATAGTTTCTAGAATTGTAATAACTATGGTAGTAGTAAAATTGTTATCTTGACGGACAAGAGTATTTAGTAGAGTACTTAGTATACTAGTGTGTATAATCAAAATAACAAGTCCAAAGCCATAATACCAATTACGGTAGTAGGAACCTCGTTTTTGATACTCATTCTCATTAATACTAATCTGTTGACTCCAATTTTTTAAAAGTCGTTCAACATTTACCGACCAACCGTTTATATCTGACATGCAGTACTTTTACTAACGCAAAAGTACGCAAAAAATAGTTA
>SDBV01009782.1_pt1 | contig 12678 bp, 3 predicted proteins | sample 2277081 | NCBI WGS metagenome assembly SDBV01 (sample SAMN10402039, study PRJNA504765) | marine sediment metagenome | isolation source: marine sediment core GS10_PC15, 223 cmbsf | place: Arctic Ocean: Southern Knipovich Ridge | collected 2010
CCACTTCGTAGTTGGAGTGAGGCATTTGAGGTTTTAACCAGAGAAATAGAAAAGTCTGATAAAAAGGTTGTTATATTCTTAGATGAGCTACCATGGCTTGCTACACAACGATCGGGACTTTTGAAAATGATTGATCTTTATTGGAATAATCGGTGGGCTAAAATGAAAAATGTTATATTTGTTGCCTGCGGTTCATCCGCATCGTGGATATTAGAAAAGATAATATACAACAAAGGGGGCTTATATAATCGTACTACTCGAGAATTAGAAATCAAGCCGTTTAACCTAGCTGAGAGTAAAGAATTTCTGTCGGAATGTTGTGGGATATCTTATACTGATACACAGGTGTTATCATTGTATATGGCAGTAGGTGGTATACCCTTCTATTTGGAGTATGCTGAGGCTGGTCTCTCAGCGGCAGAGAACATACAAAATATGTTTTTTGAAGAAGGAGCGTCATTGGCCTATGAGTTTCATAAGCTTGTTGAATCTATTTTTGATGATGCATCAAGTTATATAGAGTTGATACGAATCATTGCTGGAAAACGAGAAGGGTTAAGCAGGGCTGAAATTGTGAAAGAAAATGATGAATTGGGTGAAGATGGTGGAGGGTTAACTGACAAGTTGAACGATCTTGTTGAGGCAGGATTTACTCATAAGTATCTACCCTTAGGTCGCATAAAAAGGGGAGAATATTATCGTTTGACGGATGAATTTTGTTTATTTTATCTTTATTGGGTTGAGAAAAGAAAGCCAACAGCGACTACCGAGAACTATTGGGTGAAAAAACAGCAAACGCCTGAATATAGAGCTTGGTCTGGTTATACGTTTGAGACTATCTGCTTGAGACATGCTCGCCAAATTGTTAGAGCGTTGAATATTCAGGCGGCTGCAGAAATAAGCTCCTGGCGCTATATACCTACATCAAAATCAGAAAGAGGAGCACAAATAGATCTTGTTATTGATAGAGATGATGATGCCATTACCCTTTGTGAGATTAAGTATACTGATAAGCCTTTTATTTTGAATAAAAGCTTTAAGGAAGCAATATGGCGAAAAGTTGAAGTATTTAGGCAGCAAACAAAAACAAGGAAATTGATATTTGTCGCTCTTGTTGCCTCTAATGGGGTGAGAAATAGTGTGTACCTTAAGAATTTGGTACATAACATAGTGACGTTGGAGGATCTGTTTAAGCCACTGTAGAGACATTAGTATAATAATGGTGTCTGAATAATTAGCGCTAAAACAACCCTTAGATAGCTGTTTTGGTGCTTGCTGAAACATTCAGCAACTTATAGCACTTTTATAAGTTGCTGAATAATGGAGTTTCTATAAAATTCAGCAATATATAAACATCTTATATTTGTCTGAATAAGCCATATTTTAGTTTATTCAGATAGATATAAGATGTTGCAGCCATTATTTCTTGTAAAGTTCTTGTGGGAGACCTTTTGGGTGAGAGAGATTATTCAGAGTCTTCTATAACTTGCTGAATAATGGAGTTTGTTAAAGATACAGTACCATATAGTGTTAACCGATTTCCAAGAAACAAAGAAGTACACCGTACCCCCCTTTCTTGAAGACTGTTTTGAGTAGATTGAAAAGATACCATAGACTATAGCTTCTTATAATCCGCATTATAAGTGTTTATCATAAAGAAGGTGATACAATGATTGTAGGTGCCGTAAATTTTATAAAGGAATTGAGTAACGTTGGGTTATCCGGACTATTGACGGCAGATCTTTGAAAACCTCTTTCTAATAATGTTTTTCGCATTCCTTAAGCCCTGCTTTCACTAAAAGAAATTATTTATGGTATACTAAGATTACAACTGGTAAATAAAGTTATTAGTAAGGTAATATAGAGTGCATACTAAGCGTATACTCTCATTTGAATGATATATCTGTCTAGGTGCGACAATGGAGACTATATGTATAAAAAGATACTATTTTGGGGGATATTTCTAGCAACGTTTGGGGCTGAGTATTATATTGCAGTAGCTAAACAAAGCCCTGATCGACTAGGTTATCAGGGTTATCAGGAATTGTCAGAAATTCAGGCTCTCTTTCCATCTACGAAAGGGGGAGTTGAAAGGTATTTGCGAGAATCAATAAGCCGTATGGAACTTGATATTGAGGCTATTGTTAATCTGAAGCCAGAAGGTATGACGTTTGATACTACGTTTCGTGCCCTTGATAAGGTGATAGAGTGCTTCAAAATTACGTTAGGAAGCTTCACTGTCCTTGGCATGATGAGTCCAGATGAACAGGTACGTAGTGCTGCTACAAAAGCGATTTCTGATATAAATGCCTTTAATATCGATACGATAGAATTACATCAACGTTTATTTGATGTATTAAAAGTATATGTCGAACGCCATGAAAAGGAAAAGTATGAACTGTTGCCTGAAGAACAGTATTTTATTGATAAAACGATGAAAGCCTTTAGAAAAAGAGGCTTACAACTTCCTACAGAGCAGCGAGAGCGGGTAAAATCGATCAAGAAAGAGCTTGCCGATCTTGAAGTTGCGTTTGGAAAAAATATTGATGCATCACATGAAACAGTCTTGGTGACTCGTGACGAACTTAAAGGGATTAAAGAGTCGTTCATTGAAGCGCTAGATACTACTGAAGATGGACGCTATATTCTTAGAACCACCTTGGCTCATTATTATGAAATATTGTACTGTGAAGTTGGTGATACAAGAAAACGAATATATAAGGCGTTTAACCAACGGGCATATCCTGAAAATGAGCTTGTTCTTAAAAAAATAATTGCCTTACAAGATACGTTAGCACAGCTTCTTAACTATCAAAGTTATGCTCACTATATCCTTGAAGATGAAATGGCTCAATCTCCTGAAGTGGTAAAAGCTTTTTTAGAAGATATTAAAAAAAGAGCTCTTCCTCAAGCGATCAAAGACGTTGAGTTATTTATGAAGCATGTTCCTGAAGGTATTGACGTTATTGATAACAAGTTTCATCCCTGGGATGAATATTTTGTAAAACGTCAGTATAGTAAGAGCCGTCCCGATTATGATAGCGCAGAAATGGACGAGTATTTTCCTATAAGCTATACACTCCCAGCTCTTCTAAAAATTTATGAAGAATTTTTTGGGCTGAGCTTTAAAAAGGAAGAGAATGGGCATTTCTGGCATGATGATGTTCAAGCTTATAAGGTATATAAGGATGACGTGTACCGAGGAATGATTCTTCTCGATCTTTTTCGACGCCCTTCTAAGAGCTCACTTTTGGGATTTTGTCAACCTATTGTACCTGCTCGTAAGACAAGAGCTGGTCAGATACTTCCGTCTGTATCATTAGTGATAGCCAACTTCTCTAAAGGGGAAACTGGGCTACTACGGTTCTTTCAAGTAAAGACCTTTTCCCATGAATTTGGTCATGCACTGCATGCCTTACTTGGTGCCACTGAATTAGCATCATTTTCTGGCTTTTCGGGAGCTCTTGATTTTGCAGAGATGCCCTCCCAAATGCTTGAGCAGTGGTTATTCGATCCGGTAATCTTAAAACGTATAAGCTCCCATTATGAAACGCATAAGCCATTGCCAGATGAGCTCATTGCAAAAAAGCTTCAGCTGAAACGCTTTGATGTGGCAGGTCTTTTACTCTATCAAAGCTTCGTGGCAATGGTATCTCTTAGATATTATATGCCGGGCTGTGACAAAGACGTAGATGCAATCTTGAAAACACTTTATGAGCAGTTCTTGCCTGGTAGTCATTTTGATTCTGATAATAAATATTATGCGTCATTTATTCATTTAAAGGACTATGGACCTCGTGTGTATTGCTATCTCTGGTCGGAAGTATTTGCTCTTGACCTTTTTAATACAATTAAAGCTCATGGGCTTACCAACCCAGAAATCGGCAATCGATATATAGAACAGGTACTCAGTAAAGGAGGTAGTAAAGATCCTCAAGGGTTGCTGAGAAATTTCCTGGGAAGAGAGCCTTCTTCAGCGCCATTTTTTGCAGATAATGGTTGCACTATTCAGCAGGAGCAGGAGCTGAAGCAGGAATAGGAAATATACGATGCCTACCCAATCTGTTCCTTAACCCACTTCTTAATCAACCCCTCAATCTCAGCCGTCACCTGTGGCATGCCACCTTGCAATGACGTAGCACTACCACCACCTCTAATGCCCTGCTCTTTTAACCAGGAGCCGAAGGCCTTAAGATCAAGATGCTGAGTAAGGCTTTGATCTAAGGTAACAAAGAAGCTTGAACGCTCTTTACCCTTAGCTACGAGGAAATACAACCCGGGCTTTTTCTTAAGGAGGGTGTTACCTATCTCTCTCAGATCTTCACCTTGGGCATCTTCTAATACAAGATATAAAAAGGGCACGGGACCGTAGGTCTCTACTGCTGAGAGCCAGGTATCTGTTTGCTGCTTAAATAGTGACCGTTTTAAGTTCTTGATGGTTGTCTGTGCTTGCTTAAGCTGCTCTTTTTGTTTAGCAACCGCCTCTACTACTTGTTCAATAGGTACCTTAAACTCCACTCCAAGCTTTTTGGTGTCGGTGAAGGTGTCTTGGAATAGGCTTACCGCCGCAGGGCCGGTAACAGCCACGATTCTTCTGTTCCCTGCTGACAGGGCAGAGACTTCAGTGATCTTAAAGGGGCCAATATCACCCGTTGCAGGTACATGAGTACCCCCACAAAGCTCTGCAGAAAAGTCGGGGATATCAATAACGCGGACCTTTTCTGGTTGGTACTTCTCACCAAATATGGCGATGACGCCCTTATCAGTGGCTTCTTTAAGTGAGCTATAAAAGATGTCTACTGGGATATTATCCATGATCTTCTTGTTTACTCTGTTTTCTACTAAGCGTATTTGGTCAGGAGTAAGGTTTTTATGGTAGGTAAAGTCAAACCTGAGGTATTCAGGGGTTACCACTGAACCTGACTGGCGGACTTGTTTGCCAAGTAGCTCTATTAATGCAGCTTGTAATAAGTGGGTAGCCGTATGGTTCTTCATCGTATTAATACGACTTGGTGAGTCTACCTCAAGTATAACGGTATCGCCTACATTGAGCGCCGCAGGCGCTTCAATGAGCGCACCGATGGCGTTGCCAATTTTTTTGAGGCCACGAAGTGGTGCTTTAGTATCACCTATATGTAGGTAGCCCTGGTCGCTCACCTGGCCACCACATTCTACAAAGAAGGGTGATATGTCAGTAATGACATAGACTTGGGTGCCTTTTTGGACATCGTGGACCTGTTGTTTATCAACAATAAGGCTTAGGATCTTAGCGTTATTCTTGTGTACTTCATACCCAGTGAACTCTGTTTTAATGGCAGCATCAAGTTCACATTCCTGCTCATGAGTTTTCTTACCTGAGCGCTGTCGTTGAAGCTCCATCTCTTTAGCAAACCCATCGGTATCTACCTCAAACCCTCTTTCTTGAGCTATGACCTTAGTAAGCTCCAAGGGAAACCCGTAGGTATCATACAACTTAAATGCCTGTTCTCCTGAGATGGTGTTACCTTCAGCTTTACTAAAGCATTTCTCAAGCATCTGTTGGCCATTGAGGAACGCTTTTTGGAACTTCTCAACCTCGCTGGTCAGCAGGGCAATAATTTGGACTTCTTGTGTTTTTAGCTCAGGATAGATGGGGCTCATGAATTCTACAAGGGTAGGTACCAGTTCAGGAAATATCATCTCTCTACCAAGCTCTTGGGCGCCAAGCTTCTGAGCAAACAGTGCTGCTCTTCTGATGATTTTGCGAATGACGTAGCCGCGGCCCTCGTTTGAGGGGGTACCCCCGTCAGCAATGGCAAAGCTTGCTGAGCGAATATGGTCAGCAAGGACCCTGAAGGCGGCCTGAATTTCTGGCTTTGCCGTTTCGTAGGTGATGCCGGTAAGCTCTTCAATTTTCTTAAGGAGGGGGGCAAACAGATCAGTCTCAAAGACGGTGTCCTTATTTTGCACAATAGCGCAGAGCCGTTCGAGGCCCATACCGGTATCAACGCCTGTTTGGGTAAGGTTTCTGTCCTCACCGCTGGGGAGTCTGTTGTACTGCATAAACACGAGGTTCCAGACCTCTAAGAAGCGCTCACAGCCATCTTCGGGATTGCAGTCCTTAGAACCACAGCTGAATGATTCACCTCGATCCACAAATATCTCGGTACAGGGCCCGCAGGGCCCAGTGTCACCCATTTGCCAGAAGTTGTCAGCGTCACCGAGCTTAAATATCTTGGATTCGGGGATACCGATGGTTTCTTGCCAGATTTTATAGGCCTCATCGTCTTTATAGTAGACCGTAACTGAAAGTGTTTCTTTATCGATCTTAATGACTTCGGTGAGAAACTCCCACGCAAACTCAATAGCCTCCTTTTTAAAGTAGTCCCCAAAGGAGAAGTTACCCATCATCTCAAAGAAGGTTAAGTGTCGTTTGGTGAAGCCAACGTTCTCAAGATCATTATGCTTCCCGCCGGCTCTAATGCACTTTTGGATGGATACTGCTCGTTTGTAGCTGCGCTCTTCTTTACCAAGAAAGACGTCCTTAAACTGATTCATGCCCGCATTAGTAAATAACAGGGTAGGATCCTGGGCAGGGATCAAGGATGAGCTAGGAACCTTTGTATGGCCCCGTTTCTCAAAGAATTGGAAGAACTTAGTACGTAACTCGAGTGATGTCATGAAACTATCCTTATAAAGAGCATATATCCCTAGTATAGCATATTTAATTGACAAAGAGGAGGGGGTTTTTTATGCTGGTTGCAACGATAACTCTTTAGGAATAAATAATGAAGTTGAAGCTGATACTCCTGATTTCATTCCCGCTGATGGCGATGGATCCCCCTCGATTTTTTGCGGTCAAGGTGATCTCAGGGCCAGAAGAAGATACCAGGGACCCCATGAGTTATGCTCCTACGCCTAACTATGATGAAAATACTCCTGAGCTTATTAAAGCAGCTATCACTGGGCGCACGAGTGATATGGCTAAGCTTCTTGAGGAGGGTGCCGATCCTAATCTTGTTGATTCCCATGGTCAAATGGGGTTGCATATTGTAGCGGCCAGTAGATTATTCCGGGGCAGAAACAATACTAGGGCTCTTGAGATTCTTCTTAACTATGGTGCCAATATTCATGCGAAAGATAAGTTGGCAAGGACTCCGTTACACTGGGCGGCTCGAAGGGGCTTTCATCGAGCGGTTAAACTTATGCTTGACAAGGGAGCTGATGCTACAAGGGTAGATTACAAAGGGGATACACCATTACACCTCGCGGTAAAGTCCGGCTGCAAGAAGACCATTAAGATGCTTAGTGACTATGGTCTGAATGCTAAAGGTGAGTATGGGAGGACTCCGTTACACTTGGCTGCCCAGTATGGCGATCATCTCACGGTTAAGCTCTTTCTTGGCAAGGGAGCTGACGCTACTAAGAAAGATAGCGATGATAAGGTGCCCTTACATTGCGCGGTAGAGTCTGGTGATGAGATCAGTGTTAAAATGCTTAGCGGCCATGGTACCCATACCAAAAATATGAAGGATAAGTGGACACCACTTACGTATGCTGTTGTACAAGAGGCGGTATCACTCGTGAAGATTCTCTTAGAAGCCGGGGCTTATCCCGGTTGTAAAGATAGGCGTGAGATGACCCCACTTCATCATCTTGCCCTTAAAAAGGACGGAGATCCTAAGAAGCAGAAAGAGATTATGGCGTTACTTCTACGTAAAGGACTTTCAGTTGATGTTCTTGATGGCCAGTCACGTACGTCACTTTATTGTGCAGTGCTGTGTGGTAATATCGCAGTAGTGCGATATTTACTCGCTCATAAGGCATCAGTTAAGATACTCACTGTGGATAACCGTACGCCACTTCATGCTGCGTGTAAGCGTGACGAAGAAATGTCTCCTGGTGCTTACCGTCGTCATCGAGGGGTGGTTCGTCTTCTTATTAGAGAAAATGTTCCTCTTGATGTAGTTGAATTTGAAGGTAATACGGCACTTCACTATGCTGCGAAGGCTAGCAGGGCTGCGGAGGATAGTTGGAATGATATAGTTAGACAACTTGTTAGAGCAGGAGCACGGTCCGATATTGAAGGTCCCAACAAGAAAAAAGCAGCTGACTATCCCGTAGTAACTGATGCGCTAGTAACGTTTGCGCTTCACCAGGAGCTGGGAACTGTGATTTCCGGCGGCTGGACTGACTTACATGAAGTAGCTAAGCAGGGAGATCTTTCCAAGGTAGAGCCGCTACTGGAAAAAGAAATAGATCTTGATCAACAAGATTCTGATAAGGGAGAAACACCACTCCACGTTGCCTCATATTATGGGTATTGGGAGATTATTAAGGCTCTTCGCGAGGCAGGTGCCTCACCAGAGGAAGTAACCTATGAAGGAGAGATGCCCCATCATTATGCCTGTAAGCAAGGACATGCTGCCGCCGTTGAATGCTTACTTTATGGCTATGAAGATCTTGCTGATGAGTTTACTGAAAGCAGACAAACGGGGTTACATCTTGCTGCTGCTGGTGGGCACACTGAAGTAGTAGCTCTTCTTCTTACCTTGGGCGTGTTTGTTGATTTTGGGGATGATAAAATCAGAACGGCACTCCATTATGCTGCATTAGGAGGCCATCTTGAGACGGTTGAGGTTCTCGTAACCGTGGAACTTACGTTTGATGCTGAAGATATTGATGGTAATACTGCCTGCGATCTTGCTCGTGATGCAGGTCATAATGAGATAGTAACACTTCTGCAGGAAACCCAAAAGCAGTCTGCTGAAGGAACCTTAATCATTGCAGAAAATGATAGCGATGAGAAGGTGTTTATGAAGGCTGCCCGAAAGGGTAATCTTAAAAAGATACAAGAGTATATTGAGCAAGATGAGGCATGGCTTACCTATCAAGATAAGAAGAATAAGATGACGGCTCTTCATCTGTGTATCCTGTCACCCATGGACAGTAGTTTACGATTGGCTCTCGTTAAATATCTTGTAGAGAAAGGGGCGGATGTTACTGTACAAGAAGAGTTTGGGATGACGGCTCTTCATCTGTGTATCCTGTCACCCATGAACAGTAGTTTGCGATTGACTCTCGTTGAATATCTCGTAGAGAAAGGGGCGGGTGTTACTGTACAAGATAAGCATGGGAGGACGGCTCTTCATCTGTGTATCCAGCATGCCGCTCACAGTATTTTACGATTGGCTCTCGTTAATTATCTCGTAGAGAAAGGGGTGGGTGTTACTGTACAAGATGAGTATGGAATGACGGCTCTTCATCAGTGTCTCGTGTCACCCATGAACAGTATTTTACGATTGGCTCTCGTTAAATATCTCGTAAAAGAAGGGGCGCCTACTAATGTACAAGACAACAATGGTTGTACACCATTATATTATGCTGCACGCTCTGGCTACGAAACCATAGTTGTTATTTTGTACAATGGTGGTGCTTCAGTTGGTCTGCCTAATGGGGAAGGTATAAGCCCGCTACAAGCAGCAGCTCACGCAGGCCATCTATCGGTAGTTACTAGGCTTATAGAACTGGGAGCAACGTCCTATGCCCTTAATGATGCAGTGATTGGGGGACACCTGCCGGTAGTTAACTACTTGTTTACTCGTCCCGTTCCCTTTGAACCCAAGGAGGTGGCTAGGCTTCTACATGCTGCTACAAAGGGGCAGCATCATGAGGTGCTAGCGTTTCTTTGCACTAAGTATCATCAGATAGGTATCTTAAAAGAAGCCCTGGTTTTTCGGGATAAGTATGGTAATGCCCTTACTCATAACGCTAACTTACCATGCCTTAAGGTGCTTGTATCGTATGTACCTGATCTTATACAGGTGGGTGATGCTCTTAACAGAACAACAATACATAGGGCTGTTATTGAGCGTAAGCAGGAGTGCCTTGAGTTTCTCTTGCAGGGCAACCCAAATCTTGGTGCTCTTGATAAAGAGGATAAAACGGCCCTCTTTTATGCTGTTGATGGTAACTTTTTAGAAGGAGTTTGCCTTTTACTGCAAGCAGGTGCTCCTAAAGAAACCGCTAATACTGGTCGGCAATGGACAGCATTACATGGTGCTGCTTGGCGTGGTTATACTGCCATAGTAAGGCTGCTCTTAGAGAACAAAGCTTTTGTACGAGCTCGTGATGCGTCAGGAGCTACAGCAATGCATCTTGCAGCAAGTCAGGGCTACATTGAGGTAGTACAGTTACTACTTGATTACTCTGCTTCTCATCGAGTTACTGATGATCATGGCTGGACGCCATGGCATTATGCAGCAGCACTGGGTCATGCTGAGGTGGTAACGTTGTTAACGCAACAAAAAACGTCTTCGTCAAAGACCCCACGAAGCCCTCGCAGAACGACGAGATGGACGCCTTTACATGGTGCTTGTTGGTATGGGCATCCAGAAGCGGCACGTATTTTGTTGGACAATGATGCCTCTGTTAATGCTCTTACTGAGGATGGGGTATCTCCGTTAGACTGTGCTCTTGATCAATGGAATAAAGACGTGATTATTATGCTACTCTCTGAAGGAGCTCGGGTATCACCGGTGCTAGAAGAGTCACCTTTATATCGCGCATTGCAAAGGGGAGACTGTGAAACGGCTTGTGGTGTCATAGATGCTTGCCTCACGTGTTCTGAAGATACGCAGTACCATCAGCTTCGTAAGGCGATAATTGAAGGTAATCTTGAGCTCGTAACTAACTTGCTTAGTTATGCAAAAACCAAGAATAGCACTACTTTATTTGCGAGAAGTTTATTCCAAGGCTTTAGTCGCCCAAACTCTCCGGCTTCGTCACCTTTGGTAGTGAGAAAGCGTAGTTCCTCTTTTGGGCAACCCCGCTCTCGAGCTAACTCTCGAGGTGAACTTATAGAGCTCACTCAAACGGATGACCAAAAAAGAACCCTCATGCATTGGGCTGCTTATAAAGGGGGTACTGATTGTATTCAGAAGCTTCATGCAAAAGATGACTCATTGCATAAGTACAAAGATAGGTATGGTTGCACCCCGCTGATTTGTGCTGTTCTAGCAGGAAAAGAAGCATCGTGTGTGTGCCTTCTAGGGTTTGGCCCAGAATTTACGAGTGATTGCTTAGGGCGGTCTGCACTTCATTACGCTGCAATGAGAGGATTGAGTGAATTGGTAACGGTACTTCTTCAAAAAGAGCCATCCTTACGTGATCGTACAGATAATCAAGGCAGAACGGCACTCCACTGGGCTGCGCTGCTTGGCCACGAAGGGGTGGTGAAGACACTCCTTGAGCAGGGTGCTCAAAAAGATCTTAAAGATGAAGAAGGAAATACTGCACTGCAGTTAGCGCAATCAAATGGTTTAGAAGAGGTCGTTCTTCTGTTGAAGGATTAAGACTGTTCTTCCTGCTTTTTCTGATGCATCTGTCTCATAACTGCCGGTATCTCAAGGTCATTAAGATCTACCTCCAGCTAAGATTTCCTTCAACCATTCAACTATAAACAAAAGTAGAGCTATCCCTTATTTGGTATGAGGCTTGCGAGATAGAGAGGATAGTTTATGATGTTGCCGTCAGATTTTAGGTTCATCAAAGTAGCACGATAGAGCACAGAAGGAGAGTGTTTTTTGCCATAAACAAGCAGGCTCTTTTTTTTCTTGTTCTCACCAGCTTTGACTTCCAGCGGATAAATTTCATGATCATGTTCAAGAAGGAAATCGATCTTAGCAGAGCCGGCGCTTGTCCAATAATAGAGCTTTTGACGGTTCGATGAGATTAACTCCTGTGCAACGAAATTTTCAGTCAAAGCACCTTTAAATTCCGTAAATAAGAGGTTCCCTTCGATGATGGTACGTGGGGAGAGTGAACTTTGGGCACCGAGCAATCCAACGTCTAACAGAAAAATCTTGAATATGTTGGTGTGAGCATAGGCACTGAGCGGAAACTTAGGGCTTTCCACCAGGCAGCTTTTATAGATTAGGCCCGCATCCACAAGCCATTGAATGGCGTATTCATAGTCTCTTGCACGGGCACTTTTTCTGATTGCTGAGAAGATAAACTTTTTGTTTTCTTTGGCAAGCTGACGATGAACCTGTTTCCACACGGTGGTTATTTTCATAATTTCCTGGGGAGGGGCATGCTTTGCAAAGTCTCTCTCGTAGGCATTGAGTATTTCTAACTGCACCTCTCTGACAACGGTGAAATTATCATGTTTGATGTATTCAGCAACAGCTTCAGGCATGCCGCCAATAAAGAAATAGTATTTTAGGAGTTGAACGAGCTTTTTATGAAGGGGAACGGGTAGAGGCTCAAGCGATGAATAGTCTTCTAAGAACGAACGTAATTGTTCATTATTGGTAGCAGAGAGAAACTCAAAGAAGCTTAAGGGATACAGATTCAAAAAATTGACTTTGCCCACAGGAAATCCTTCTTCTTGCGAGGTTTTAACGCCAAGAAGAGAACCTGCAGCTACTAGGTGATACTCGTTTGCTTCCTCATAAAAATACTTTAAGCTATTGAGAGCTCGTGGACATTGTTGTATTTCATCAAACACCACTAGAGTCGTTCCTGGCTCAATGGTAACTCCCGCATGGATACCTAACGTTTTAATAATGTATTTTGGATCTAGCGTTCCCTGAAAATAGTCCTCTAAGGTTTTGTCCTTTTCAAAGTTTAAGTAGACCATCTTTTCAAAAGAGGTTGCCCCAAAATGTTTTATGGCATAGGTTTTCCCTACCTGCC
>SDBV01009783.1_pt1 | contig 12676 bp, 16 predicted proteins | sample 2277081 | NCBI WGS metagenome assembly SDBV01 (sample SAMN10402039, study PRJNA504765) | marine sediment metagenome | isolation source: marine sediment core GS10_PC15, 223 cmbsf | place: Arctic Ocean: Southern Knipovich Ridge | collected 2010
ATCGAAACTGGGAAGCAAGATGTGGAATGGGGGATCATGGGAGTTGGCCCCCTTCGGTACATGAACCACGCTAGACCGGCTACGTGCAGTGTTGATGGGTTTCTAATCCATGCGCGAAAGGGTATCCCCATAGGTTCTGAGTTGACCATCGACTATGGGCCTGATTATGATTGACCCCGAGATGTTCCTACATCTGGGGAGATGTGATGAGGCATATCAGTACAAGTCAACTGGAAGAAAAGTATTTGGGCGCGAGGCGTGAGTGCGCTCGAAATCCGAATTGTACCATGGATCAATTGGTCTCAGCTGCTTATTGACCGCACTGGTGCGCCTTAAGTTGATAAACGTGTTTGAATAGATGGATCGATTGGGCTCGGCTGTTTTGTGTCGGCCGGATTACTGGCGTAGAGGTGTAAAGGATGTGCCCGGACTTTTGTAAAGGATTAGCCCGACCGTTCACACGCCCTGGAGCTTGAGGCAAGTTCAGACTCTTTCGGCCGATGCTCAGAGCTATTCAGGTAGCTCCAAGTAACGGAAGAGAGGAAAACTGACCGCATCTGCCAACCCCTTGTACCGGGTTGGATCGAGCGAGCCTGTAGCAGTCGATGGCGCCACCCACCAACCAGTGCAAAATGAGTAACACGGAAAACGTGGTGGATGAGAGTTCGCCCCGAGCCAGTAAACCAAGCGAGTTCTAGCAGCAGATTCAAATTCGATTTTGTACAAAGGCAAAAATTCGCGTCCTTCGACTGGCTGCCAGCCGGATTGAGCGAAAGCCCACGAACTTACGATTCCGCTGACCGCCTCAGGGGAATCCGTGATCGTGTGAAGATCTGGCTTCTTGATGGATGTAACAACCACGCGTGAAACGTTTTCAACCTGCGGCGCCGGTGGCCCTTCTATCGAAGCATGGGCGCAGCTCGTTGTGAATACGAAAAATACGAGTGAACGAGCAATCAAATTCTGCATTTGCGTTGCCGTATAACACTAGGGTAAGTGGATTGCGCTCCATATTGTCACCCCACCGTTGGCTCGAATCAAGGTTTCTTCTTAAATTTCGGGAATTTGTATGTTTCGAGCGAGGCCGGACGATTGATCTCACCGTTCAAGCTCGTGCATCTCTTTGACCAACCGGCTCCTCACCGGGCCGGGCGGCGTGGTGTCCAGCAACCTGCTGATCTCGATGTATCCCTTGCGAACGGACTGGAACCCAGGGCTTTGATAAAGCCCCGACGCGGCCCGATCTCAGAGCCCCCGAAGAGCACGACCATCTGTCACAGAGGCTTCGCGTCAAGGGAGACCCCACGGAATCAAGGGACGCTTCTACAAACGCTTGCGTCGATTCTCGCGCCTGTCCGTGACTACGACGGCCACGAACATCGAAAAGATAAACAGCCCGGTTAGATAGAGCGGCAAGAAAAGGAGAGCGATGCCGCCTTGTGCATCAGAATGCCAGACGAATATTTCCATCAGCAAAAACGCACAAGCCGCCAAAGACAAATAAACGCTCACGACAACACCCACCCTGTATTTGGATACCAGACTAACGACGAGCATAAAAAGGAAGGGGGCCGAATCCCACGCAGCGAACAAGAAAAAACCGAGTGGAGATTTGGAAATTGACATATGGATCGCAAACATCGAAACCACAATTCCAATTCCCAATATTGAACCGACAACACCCGCCGTTCTCATTGGGCCTCCAGGCGAATCCTGAAAAGAGGATAGGTGATTGAAGCTGCGAAACCCCCACGTCCGATCACCCGTTGTTCTGTAGGGTAGCGAATCAGGCCGACGGGGAGGCTCGCGCCGCGCTCGTAGCCTAGGGCGTGTTGCACTTCAAAGTTGATACTAAGCGGAGCGCTCTAATGCCATAATGGTTACATTGGGATTAAAGAAGGAGGCAGGATATGAACCCTCAAAGCGCTTGTATCATCGCTCTACTGGTGGTTCTGCCGGGTCCCGCGAGCGGAGGTGATTGCGAGAATACCCGGAAGGGGGAGTTTCTAGGCCAGCTCAAATCAGTTCTCTATGTAAAAGACGTGGAGCAAAGTGCTCTCTTCTACCGCGATACTCTGGGATTCGATCTTCTAGATGACCCCTTCAACGAGAAAGACCCTTACTACGCAGATATGGCTGCTGGAAAGACCAAATTCGGATTGCACGAGCCACAGACCGACCGGGCGCAAAAACGTGTGGGGAAGCAGCGTCTCTACTTCCGCGTGGCAGATGTCAAGGCTCACCGAAAATATGTTGCCTCATGTGGCGGAGACCCGGGTGAGATCATAGAAACTGCCTGGATGACGATGTTTTCTGTGACTGACCCAGATGGTCATGAGATCACGTTTGCGGAGACCGATCCGGCGGTACACACAATGAATCCTTGGTGAAGAGCAGCCGCGCCCAACGTCCCGGCGCTCGCCGCACCGAACAGGGCTACCCGTTAGCTCTGGGGCAGGAGCGCCTGCCGCCAGATATTACCATGAAACGATTCGGCTCGGCTGTTTGGTGTCGGCCGGATTACTGGCGTAGAGGTGTGAAGGATCTACCCGGACTTTTGTAAAGGATCATCCCGACCGTTCAGGTGGGCTGACTGAGCCGAGTAGTCACGGATGGCCATGCCGCCAAGTTCCTGCATGCCGAGGGCCTCGTAGAAGGGTACGAGTTCTGCGTCGCAGTGGAGGTTGACGGAATAGAGCCCCGAGAGCTGTTGCAACAACTCGCGAACGAGGCGGGTGCCCACACCCTGTCGCCGATGCGCGGGAAGGACCTCAAGGAGGGAGATATACGCGGACAGCAAACCATCTGAGATCGCGGTGGCATAGCCGACAACTTGCCCCGTTGGTTCCATTGCGAGTGCAACGTGAGCGCTATTTCGCAGGATCTGGAGGTGAGCGTCCTGCGAGGGTGGGTTCGGCCAACCTTCGAAGAATCCGATGAGCTGGTGAGGCTCGATGTGAGTTGCGGTATCGAAGTAGTCCATTGAAGAAAGCTCCGCGACGCCTAGCGTCTTGGCGCTCAGCCGCACCAAACCGCGCTAACCGTTAGCGCCTGGGGCTGAAGCGCTCGCTGCCAGATTCTACCACGAAACGATTGGGCTCGGCTGTTTAGTATAAGCAGCAGTAGCTTGTGACTTGGTGGCAAATTTAACGGTGTGCAGTAAGCCACTCGCCCATTAGCGTGATATAGCCAGGAGCAAATTCCAGATAACCCTCGCTGTCTGGTAACATGATGCTGTGGTCCGCTCCCTCGAATACTTTCACGGTGACATCGCGATTGCCGTTGGCTAGCGGAATTTCGTGGTACGCCCTCGCGCCGATTCTTGCGTCAACCCGAATGTCGTTGGAGCCGAAGATCGCCAACACCGGCATTCCCAGGTTCTCTAGGGAAGGAGGCGCGTCATTGGAAATGGCGGTGGAATAAAACTCAAAAGTTTTGCGGTCACTTGTTGAGAAGTACCACTCCAATATTGCCAATTCGGCTAGCTTCCGCTCGACAGTTGGATACCACGTGCGCTGCTTCGCCTCCGCGAGCCACTCCTTGTGGCGGCGCAGGTATTCGTCGTAGTCTACACCGCATCGCAACATGTTGATAAGCGTGCGTATGTGCTCGCTGGCATCTGCGCGCTCGTCATCGGAGATTCCGGCGCTCGCCAGCTCCCTGTCAACGGGATAGCGTTCGTGTTCGAACGGGCTCTGCCCCGGACAGGAAATAGCGATCACAAATGCGACGTTCCGATGGGCCGGGACTGTGGGCATGACCCAACCGGCGTGGCTACCGCCATAGAGCCCAATTCGACCGCCGTCAATATCGTCCCGTGCGGCCAAGCGTATCATTGCGGCCACGACTTCTTCCGCACGCTGAGCGTAAGATTGCTCCAAATAGTCACCGGTCGATTCGTCTACTCCCGGTTTGCTCCAGATGAGAGTCGCGAATCCACGACTGAGGAACTCGTTATGGATAGTCTGTGCTGGCCAGAAAGCATATTCATGGCGGCTGGCGGGGCCAGATCCCGCAACAAACACGACTACCGGGTAAGGCGCGGGGCCAGAGGGCAGGCTTAGTTCCCCAACCAGTTGGTCATTGCCGTGTTGAAACGTCACGGTCTCCTTGCGAAAAGCTGGGGGTGTTGATTCGAGAAAGACATCTCCGATGTCGTTTCGTTCGATCAACTTGGTATCGTCTGCAAGTTCCCCTGCTTCATTGAACCAGAGAATTTTCGATCCATCTCTCCTGGAAAAGCGGTAACAACCGCTTTGTTCCGGGAAGAAGTGATAATTGAAACACAGCGAATCCCCCCTGATCGACCAGGTGCCGCCATATGGGCCTTCGGGTGCTCGTTGGTGTCCCCGGATGATCCCCTTGCGCCTGTCTGCGCCAGATGGGAGATAATCTTCCTTCCAGCGGCCAGTTTCTGCTTCCGTCAGGGTATTGCCGATGATGGAATCTTGAATTTCAGCAGCGCTGAGGTATCTGGCTTCGTCTGTATGGACACAACCGCAAACCAGACAAAGAGAAAGAAGGCACCAGAGAACTATGAACGGCCCACTATCACCTCTGGCCACATGTTGATTCTGTTCGTGTGAGGAGAAAGTGGCGTCGAGGATTCTATGGGTGCGCATGTCACCCGCTGACGGTTCGGCAATAAGCTGCGAGCCGTGAATACTCAGGGGTGGAGACCATGATCGAGTAATCCGGCCGAGCGTTCAAACCCTGCCATCAGATTCAGGTTCTCGATTCCCACTTGAGCGCCGCCCTTGCCAATACTGTCCAGTACCGAAATCACGACGATGCTACCTCTGTCTTCATCTACGTCTAGGCCAATGAAGCAGTAGTTCGTACCGACAACGGAGCTAATCCATGGATATGGCAGGTACTGCCAGGGCGCGTCGCTCTGCTTCGGCTGATCATAAAGTTTTACGAACGGTTGAGTTTTATACGAGTCTCTGTACATCGCAAGCAAATCGGCTCTACGCATGCGTTCTGTGACGAAGCATCGACAGACGACGGCTATACCTCGAACGATTGGGACATAGCACGGCGTAAAGTGAACACAGACTGAGCTTCCTGCCAGCATCGACAGTTCCTGCTCCATTTCGTAGGTGTGTCGATGACCAACGACATTGTAGAAGACCACATTGTTGCCGATCTCTGGGTGATGAATGGCGCGAGAAAAATCGGCCCCAGCACCAGCCGTGCCTGATAAGCCGTCGACGACAATGTGGCTCAGATCAACTACCCCCGTCCGAAGAAGGGGTGCCAGTGCGAGAATGACTGCTGAAGAGAAGCACCCGGGATTGGCCACAAGCCGCGCTGTGGAGATCTCGTCCCCGTATAATTCTGAAATCCCGTACACGGCTTCTTCGGCCAGATGCCAAGCGTTGTGCTCCTGCCCGTAGACCTTCTCCCATGTGGCGCGATCCTTCAACCTGAAGGCGGACCCAAGATCAATCACGCGCGCACCATCCTTTAAGAATCGGGAGGCCACCTCAATCGAAACATCTGTAGGTAGTGCGAGAAGAACAAAGTCGGGCGTCGAAGTATCGTCCAGGAGAACGAATTTCAGGTCACTGCCATATAGATTTGGATGCACCGCCTCAACTGCACCTGGGGAGCGACTTGTGGTCCAAGCGAGTTCAGCGTGAGGATGCCTCAAGAGGACACGGAGGGCCTCACCACCCATGTATCCGCTTCCCCCAACTATTCCGACACGCATCATGGCCGACTTTCTCCCGAATGCTCTGCCTCTGACCGTCTAACGTCTGGGCGCTCAGCCGCACCAAACAGCGCTAACCGTTAGCGCCGGGACAGGAGCGCTCACCGCCAGATTGTATCATGAAGCGATTAGACTCGGCTGTTTGGTGTTGACCATATTAACGGCGTAGAGGTGTAAAGGATCTACCCGGACTTTTGTAAAGGATCATCGCGGCCGTTCAGCGTACTATGCCCAGGATTGAAGCTCGATGATGTTGCCCTCGGGATCTCGAACGTAACACCAGGTGACTCGGGAACCGGCTGACGGCTCCAAGGTGACAATTTCGCCCACAGCGGAGCCGCCACCGGCGAGTACTTTGGCCCGAGCGTCAGGCACCGATGGCACGGCAAATGCGATGTGACCGAAACCGATTCGATCCAGCCGGGAGCTATTGTTGGAGGTAGAGGTCGAATACTGAAACACCTCCAGAGTGGGGCCCTCAGCCCCAACTCCGGGGAGTCGAAGGTGGAGACCTCGAAGTTTTGCACCTGGTAGACCTGTGCCCGACTCTAGTTCTGGGCCAGAGTAGTCCCGTTCTGGCGGAACTGGGACGCATCCGAAAACGTCCTCGTAAAACTGAGAGAGCGCCCGAAAGTCGCGAGCGACAAGATTTGTGTGAACATATTGGGCTTTTTGAATCACGACATCGCACCACCCAACGTCTTGGCGCTCAGCCGCTCCGAACAGGGCTAACCGTTAGCTCTGGGGCCGAAGCGCTCGCCGCCAGATTGTACCATGGAACGATTGGGCTCGGCTGTTTGAAACTGTCCAAACTCGGTTGACGGCTCACATCTCAGAGGAAGGAAGATGCCAACATTCGTAGCCAAATCCGAAATCAACTGCCTCCAGAAAAAAGATGACGATCCAGCTACACTCACCTCGCGCATCCGTCTTCTGCTACTGAATCGTTTTCATAGAAGATCAAGTCTCGCGTGCTCGTGCACGGCGGCGAAGCGGTCTTCGTGTGCGGCGCTGCTGCGCGCGTTGAATGCTCCGCCGACGCTTTCCGACATGCCGCGCCAGATCCGCTCGAATTCCGAGGCGGGAACGACCTCGTATCCGAGATCGCGCAGCTTCGCCTCGATCCGGCTCTCGAAATCTCGACGCACCGCGTCTCCGTTCGGTGTGCCGGGTGGGAGAATCAGCGGCTCGATGGCGATGGTACGCACGGTGCGTTCGAAGCGATCGCGCGGAATCCTGGTGGTCCAAGAAAGACAACACAGGTGCTAGGCTTACTTCATGAAAGCTTTCTTACTCGGCATATTGGTCTCCATAGCAGCGCTGTGTGGCACGCTGTTTGTTCTGGCTCAAGACAACCCGACCGGCCTTATGCTGCTTGACCTGAAGCCTACAACGCCGCTGAACATGCGTATTCAGAAAATTGAAAACTCCACCGGAATCTATGTCTTCAACGACAATTTCGTGCAGACTTACCCGCTGACCCCACAAACCGTGTTTCTAGCCGATCTTGCCGCGAACCTGCCCCTACCTGATTGGTGGGACGATATCATCCCGCCCGACCCGGTACCGTCAGATGCGCGTGAGCTTTTAAATATTTGGGGGTCCAAAAAACGCTGTTGCGTCTCGGAAGAGGTACTGACCCAAAACAACCGGGAATTTTATAAGAACGCCTGGCTTGCCATACTCGCCCACCCGGAAGACGAGACACTGGTCGGAAAAGCGTTGCGGCTAATGGGCGCATTACAGCACGCACATGACAAAGAGTATTACTACACCACCTATGAAATCCTTCTTGAGAACTTCCCGGAGCATGATAAGCCAACCACCGGGTGGTGTCTTCATTGTAAACCTGCAAATACCATTGCCCGCTCCGCACTGGATCTCGCAAACCGCTACCAGCATGACAAGAAGGGCTGGTCTATTGGTATACTTCAACATACCTTGTCTTCACGCAAAGACGAGATCAGCCCCTGGGTACAGGCCGGTATGCTCTCCACCCTTGCCAAATTACACGAAGGTGAAGAATTCTATCTAGTTCGCCCCTATATCGACAGGTTTTGGGCGGAATACGGCGACGACGAAAGCCTTACCTACGGTGTCGGAGAACGCGAATTGAATCGAATGATGACCATATACCGTAATCAGACCGGAACCATTCCCGGCAATAAAACGGAAAACGCAGATGAGTAGACCTGGGTCCCAGCGCACCCGGTCTCGACTTCCGATCGAGAAGCCCTGATTGCTACCTACTGCGTGGAGATCGGAACGGAACGTGGGGCGGTCCGCCAGCGGTTGACTGAGCAGTGGCTCGCGCTCCGTGAGCGCCTAGGATGAATTCGCTATTGGAGGCGAGCAGCCCGAGCAGCAGCCGAGACTGAACCAGATCGCCAGTTCTGAGACGTTCACGCTCACCTGCTCTTCGTCTACTTCGTGGGCGATCACGTCCCAGCCCGGACCTGCCCGCAGGATGCCGAAGCGTGGAAACCCGTCCTTCTGGCCCAGGAACAGCACGTCGGCTTACCTGCGGATCATCCACTGGCGCATCGGATTCACAAGCTGTTCCTGCCTGTCTCCCCCGAAGCCCCTTCGCGGTAAGTGCCGCGAGGGGTCTCAGCAAGCGAACCCCGAGCCCCGCCTCAAGCTAGACGTGACGCGGCCCTTGAGCCCGGGTCTACGAGCGCCGATAAGGCGGCCCTAATCGACCGAATGGCGCGAGTGACCCCATCAAGGATATAACGAGCCACTCTCTGGGTGCTGTGGGACAGTCCACAACACTTGGCAATTTCTCGCGGGCACGGGAGAGCATGGGTAGCGCAAGACCGTCTTCGAGATCAGCAGGTCATACCAGGGGTACTGTGATGAGCAACATTTTCTGTCGCCTCTTTGGCGTAGCTGTCGTCGCGGTTTCGGCCACGGTATGCATGCAGGAAGCCACAGTTGGTAGGAAGAATGGGGCGTACAGGGGCGACGTATCCATCACCGCCCTCGAAGCCAAGGGCGAGACCTACCGGGGCGAACGAGTTCACCTAGACACGAAATTCAGCATTACAGGCTTTCATCCCTCTTACGAAGGGTGGGAGAAGTATTGGCACGCCAATGCGAGTGGCCAAGATAGCGAGTCAGGCCGAGGGGGAGCGTAGCGATAAGGAGATAAATCATGCATGAGGGGATAGGATTCAGACCAATGAAGTACCATGTACTACGCTACTTACTGCTTTTGCTACTTCTTCGACCAGCTTTAATTCATGCTCAGTGCGATGTTGTCGCCACGGTATTTGATACAGAGATTTGTCAGGCCGAACTTACGTTGCCAAATAGTAGGCCCGGTGCTGAACCACTCTCCTCTGAAGAAAGGCAGCAAACAGAAAATTATCGTCTCTCCTACAGAATTCGCACCATTGCGGTGGAACGCCTTCTGGAAAGGGACGCCTACACGCCGACAGATGAGGAAGTTCAGCGGCATATAGATTTTTCTCAAGAGGTCGAAGCGAATCGCACAAGGGAAGATGAAGAAATTATTGCTGTCATAACGAACCTTCTAGATACATATCAGTACACCGAGCGCTACCGAAATCAGCTTGAAAATGCACTTGCTTTACGCCGAAGCAGTCTGAAGCGATTGAAGCGCAGGGCGGAAGAAGAGATACTGCGCGATGAGGAGATGCGAAAGCGGTCTGGCGACGATGCGGTGAAAAATCTATACGAGCGTATAGAACAAGGCCGTCGCGAAATCAGCGAGCAATGGGTTGGTGCGTGGAAAATGAACAAAGCGCTATATGAAAAATACGGAGGCCGGATCATCTTCCAGCAAGCCGGTATTGAGCCGATTGACGCCTACCGTGCACTGCTCAAGGATATCAGAGAAAAGGGTGACCTGAAGATAGCGAAGCCGGAATATGAGGATGTCTTTGGCGAATTCGAGCGATACCTGGATATGGGGCACAACTATTTAAGTGAGAGCGGCGAAAAGTATTTTGATCGTCCATATTGGGAAACTGCCGACCTGGGCGAAAGCCATCGACGTGCTATTGATGAATACAAGGCTATCCCGCATAAATAGGTTATCGGCAATGTCTCTTGGGCTCAAGCAGTCAACGCAACACTTTCGCGAAATTTCTCTGCTGGGGAAAGATACTGCGATGTCTTCCGAGGGCGCTGGTTGAGTCGAAGGGCAACCTTGTTGAGGTCCGCTTGGGGGTGCTTGGATAGATCGCTTTGTTTCGGGAATGCGGAATCCGCACTCCCCGCCGAATCATTCCGCAATAGGTTCGCGACAACCCGGTTGCCCGCAGCAAATGCGTTTCCCGGCGGCTCGCGCACTATGGCCTTGGTGGCCGGTTCTGCGGCAAGTCAACCAGCCACCGTCTTCCGGCGGTTCGGCCTGCGCGGTCTCGGAAACACGCGCTTCATATCGTGGCGGCTCCTCGGGTTCAACCCCAGCGCCCCAATGTCTAGATTCATTTTGGCTGTAGCGATAATTGCCGCCGTCGCCTGCGCGAGTTCGGTTGGCGCTCGCGAGATCGTCTACGACGCCGAGCAGCAGGTCTCGAACGCTCAGCACGTCGAAGAGTGGAAGGCGGAGGACGCTGAGATTGAGGCGTGCCTCGACGCTCTCCTGCCTTGCAGGCGGGTGCAATGGGCTGCAATAGACTGCACCGGTGACGGCCCCACGGCCCTATACGGCCCCGGAAACGCTTCAGTCCTCGATATGCTTCTTATGCAGATGAACTGGTTTACTGGACGTAAAGAAGGCACCGTTTTATCTGTACCCAGGAGGTGCAACAAACCGTAGAATCACGACCGTCAACTGCGGAGGTTGACACAACGGCTTTCGGAAAAGGGGCCTGGACCTTCAGCCACGCGGATAGTAATGGACGACCAGTCAATCACGCTTGCGGACGGTCGCTCGCTCGGGTTCCAATGCCTAGGCGATCCAGACGGCCGCCCCTTGTTCTTCTTCCACGGAACACCCGGTTCTCGACTCGTTCTTTCGCAGGATGATTTGCTTGCACAGATACCTGATGTTCGGCTAATCGTCCCTGAGCGGCCCGGATACGGAATTTCGGATCCTAAACCCAGGCGGGCGTTTCTCGATTGGCCGGACGATGTTGTCGAACTCGCGAATCATCTCGGCCTTGATTCGTTCGCGGTTTCTGGCCATTCGGGGGGTGGCCCTTATGCGCTCGTCTGCGCTTATAGCCTCGCCAGCCGTGTGACGAAGGCGCTGCTATTTGCCTCGGCTGCTCCGACGGATTTCAAAGGCGCGACTCGGGGCATGATGTTTGGCAATAAGATCGGTGTATGGCTCGGCAGAAGCGCTCCGTGGGCGCTGCGAATGTTGCCCCGGAGCCAAGCGTCAGCGTTCCAAAGAAACCCCGAGAAATTTATGGACGCCCTAGCGAAGAACGTGGCTCCACCCGATCAGGCACTGTTTAAAGACGCGGAGTTTTGGGAAGCAGTGGTTCGGGATCTACGTGAGGCCTTTAGGCAAGGGAGCGACGGTCACGCGACAGATTGTGTTGTAGTGAGTCAGCCATGGGGGTTTCGTTTACGGGAGATATCAGTGCCCGTATTCGTGTGGCACGGGGAAGAGGACGTGCTCGTAACAACCGCAATGGCGGAGTACATGGCGCGTGAGATTCCTAAGTGCAAGCTACGCATTGTTCCGAGAGCCGCGCACATGCTCACGGATCATCCGGCGGTTGTCGAGGATGTCCGAAAGTTGATGTATGAGGGGGCTTCCTAGCTTCATGTTTGAGGCACCGCGAATCCGGCAACAGAATGCCTTTGACCACTGCCCCGAATCGAACTAAACAACCAACTCCCGCAATGCCTCCCAATGGCGCGGATGCGGAACCCGCACGCCCCGCCGAATCATTCCGCAATAGGTTCGTGACAACCCCGTTGCTCGCAGCAAATGCGGTCCTGGCGGCTCCCGCAAAATGGCCCTGTTGGCCGGTTCTGCCAATTCAACCAGCCACCGGCTTCCGGCCGCAAGGAGCAACATCTTCTACGCCCAAGGGACTAATGAGGCCGCGAGCAACATTCGCACAAGTCGCTCTGAAAAATAGGCTAAAGAGAGCCTAATAAAGACCCAAAATTAACCGGTTTTCGGGGAGATCAGACGGAGCGGCAAGCAGCGGGAGCTGGTGGCGTCGTCATGACAACACGCGGCGCGATGAGACCCCACGCCAACATTAGGAAGTCTAAGAATCCCAGCTCGCGCGCTCCCAGCATGGGCGGGTCTCGCCGGTGATTCTTGCTTCGGCCGGTGGGGTCGCGCGGTTTCCGATCATGGTGAGTAGAGACCAGTCGTAGATTTCGAGTGGGGTACTTCGGTTCGAGTCTGAGTGAGGTTTCCTAGACCGTCGCAACGCACCGCCGGTCCCCAGAATTTCTCAATGACGTGAGCTAGTGAGATCGCTCGCCGCGAAGAATCGGCGATGCGACCCACTGGCTCTTCTGCTCCCGCCTTCTGACGACTATCGCAAGTTATTATCTCTTAGACAGACGAGGGCTCCCCGAGGCGGACTGCGCTGCGGGCTCTCACACGTAAGGAGATTCAGGATGAGTCGAAAAAAGAAGTGGGATCGGTCAAATAAGTTCCTAACAGCATGGCAGTTCGCGGAGCTACTGAACGTCTGCGAGGAATCCGTCTACCGCGCACACCAGCGTGGCGATCTTGAGGCGGTTCGCGTCGGCCGGTCGATCCGGTTTCCAGTTAGTCAACTTTCGCGCCAAGGAGCGAATGCTGTTCAGGTGGTGTACGCATCGCTAACAATTTGACCCATTCATCGCTCGAAAATTGACCCACCCCCAGCCCCTACATTCCAGTGGATCTGAGTTTTGGCGAACCAGAACACTGGAGGAGAAGGAGTGCTGAGGATGGATCAGGTGCACGTTATCCGACACAAGGTGTTGGTTGAAGGGGTTTCGATCCGGGTGGTGTCTCGAGAGATG
>SDBV01009785.1_pt1 | contig 12675 bp, 11 predicted proteins | sample 2277081 | NCBI WGS metagenome assembly SDBV01 (sample SAMN10402039, study PRJNA504765) | marine sediment metagenome | isolation source: marine sediment core GS10_PC15, 223 cmbsf | place: Arctic Ocean: Southern Knipovich Ridge | collected 2010
TGTAACCGGTCTAGAGTCTGCTACGAAGAGACTAGCAGTGTCTATAAATGAAGATAGTTATATAGATACTCCGAATGTATTATTATCTTTATATATTGGAGCATTAATATCTAGACCACGAGGAAGTTGGTATCCTTCTATTTCCCTTATTAATATGTGGATGAAATTGGCATTAGAAAGTTATAAAGAAGATAGATATTATAAATATGGAAATTTATATGATGATTCCATTCGGACTAAGCGTGCATATTTACCGACTTCTCCATATGATGCCTCATATTTAATATTAGAAAAATTAAAGAGTTTTCCTACAGATATTAATATGTTAGCATATATAGCATTTAATAAAGGAGACTCGAGTAAAAATGAGAATATAATACGAACGCCGATGCATATAGTACGTGCGATTGATCATCACAATAGAACTGATTTATTATACATGATAGATCCTACCACACCTGAATTAGCTCAATTATTCGGTACAAATTCATATGCACCTATTATATCGATCCTCTGGGATAAGGTCTCCGGTATTAATGCGAGAAAACTAGGTGTGATCAATTTGGAGGATCCATTTGTGAAGGCTATTACTGCTGCTCAGTGGAGAATATATAGAGTGGAGACTAGGCAAACATATGAAAGAAAAGTTATTGCTGATCAGACTGAGAGTATGTTAATAAATTTGGACGATGAATATTTGGCAGGATTACTTGGATCTTTAGAGATTAAATTTGGAAAGAAGACATTCATTGTTTCATTAGATTCTAAAGATATTTCAGATAGATTAGTAATATTAAGACCTACAAGGGGACAGCAAGATTTTAATATTACTCTAGTAGAACGCAGTCAAGTTATTAAAGTATTCGATGATACGCTAAGACGAGGTAAACGAGTAACTGTTCCTAGTGGTTTAGCTTGGCTATTCCCTAATAATAAATATGTGGTTATAACTCTGACGGATGTTGGATCGTTTAATATAAATAATAATAGTTGGGATGATATGAAAATACAAGACGTAGCTTTACCACTTCATCCAATATTAAAATTTGATCCACAGTATACTTATTTAGAGGCAGCTATGGTCACAAAAGGAAACGGGATAGAGTATCGAGCTTTTGAGGAGTTAGATATGATTGACATACCATTAGATGTACTGCGAAGAATAGTGACATATCTGAGAGGAGCACGGTCACGTATTTTAATGTTGAGTATTAGCCGACTTGGAATTGGAACAGAATATAGTGTAGATCCAATTGATGTTAAAGTGTATAATATTTTCGCCAGATTATCTGTATTATTTCCTGGAATATTACGGCTCCGTTCTGCAAAGGAATTTACTATAAAAAATACTATTATTATGCGTAAAATATTTGATATACTACGAGCTCGATTAGCGTTAAATGACGAATCTAACACTTGGAATCCAGTTAAATTACCACGGCCACTCTTTAGGCATCAACTAGAAGCAAGAGATCTAATATTAACCGGAGAAAAGGATACATATATTTTAGATATGCCCATAGGTTCGGGTAAAACGGCTATAATTGCTGACGTAATTAGAATACTAATAGAAAACCAAAATATGCCTAGATATGTTGTATACACATTGCCTCCATCTGCTATAGATAATATACAACGTGAATTTGCATTATACAACTATAATACTATACATCTAGACCCCAGAGGAGCAGGTCCACCGTTGACTCTTCAAGGAGGATATATAAACTTAATATATCATGATCATTTAAAACATCGTAGAGTAAGGGATGTGTTAAAACTTGCAGCACCGGATTCTCTATTTATAGTGGATGAGTTTCATTATACTCTTAATCCTACTCAAAGAACATCCATATCATTAGAATTGGCTCGTTTATCACATCTAACGATTGCGATGAGTGGTACTCCGATAAAGGATACACATATTGATCAGTTGATCCCTTGGTTAGAAATGATAGTAGAATTTGAAGTAACGATAAGGAATTTTTGGGTAGCTATGGGAGCGATGATAAGACGACGTGTGGATTTGAATATCAAAGTTAATTACAAAGATATAGAAGCAGAAATGACTAGAAAAGAAGAACAGACATATTTTACATTAATGAACGGTGAAGAACGGACAGATGCTAATTCATTTCGGCAGGCTATTGCGGTAGCATATGACGCATGTGACCGATACATGGTAACATTGGCTTCGGAAAATCATAATATATTTATGGTAGCGAGAAATAAAGTACATCAGCAAGAGTTAATGAATATGTTAGTACAACATAAGATAAGAAAAAGTACTATTTTTTTAATAACAAGTGATACACAAATTACATTAACTCCTCAAGATAAAACCGATATACGAATAGTTATAACAACTATCCAACATAACACCGGATATACCCTCACTGCTATCAGCACTATGATAACCGGAGTTTATTTCACGAATGAAGCTACTAGGTCACAACTAGTCGGACGATTAGTTAGGATAGGACAGCCTAAGAAAGAGGTGGATGTAATTACCGTTCATAGTGGAATATTGACTCAAATAATGCACCGATATGATGAAGCTCGTAATATGAATATGGCGTTGAAATCGATAGCAAAGGAAATAGGTGTGGAGGACTTTAAACATATAAGTAATACTTAAAATGTTAAAATGTTAAATACTCTCTTCACTCATATAGACGAGATTAATCGAGAAATCCTTCTCAATCTCGATGATAAAAGTTTGTTTAATATGTTCAAGACTAATAAATACGCGTCTAATTTAAACCACACCGATTATTTTTGGATCCAGAGGATACAAAGACTGTATGAGTATAATTTTACTGGATATAATAGTGATTTTCTGATGTATAGAGATATATATAATATATTAGGAGAATACGATGGAGACTTGATCAAGTTAGTGTCTAAAACTAGGTTTGGTATGAATAAGCACTTGCCAATATTGAAATTCATAGTAGATTATAATATTTGTGTTAGAGAATTTATACATAATGTTCCTTTCTTATTAATTTATTCAGCCTCTCTGGGACAACAAGATATTTTCAAATATCTCATGAGAGATGCTAAACTTTCGATACTTTACCCGGATAAACACGGACATAATGCCGATCATGATGCGAGAGATAATATTTGTTTACACTTCACTAATGGAATCGGTGGATATCTGGAAATACTTAAATATATGGTGGGAGAAATGGGAGCGCGTATTCGATTCGGTATTAGAGAAGATGCAGAAGCGTATGGAGGCAATCAGATGAATATCATAAAATATTTTACTGCTGAAACAACTCGTAATATGAGTATTAGTGTATCTTTTTTGATTATTGAGACCATTAACTATTCCAGATTAGTAACGATAGAATATTATAAAGACTAAACATATATTTCCATTACAAAATGATACTATATAAAAATATAAAACATAATGTTAGATTCTTTCCTTACTACTATAGACGAACTTAATCGTGAAATTCTACTCAGAATAGCTGATGACGATGCGCTGATAAATATCTGTAAAACGAATAAATATGCAGCTGACATTTAGATATTGTTTATTAGAATTAGGAGCAACTGTTCGTTATAATGGAATAGAAAATATGATCACTGCTGATGATAAAACTATTATCAAAGATGAAAGTAAACATGTTGATATGAATATTAGTTTATCCTGTCTGATTGAGCGGCCCGATCATCCAATATTTAGACTTTCAGATCCAAAAGGACCGTATACACGTAGAAGACATAGAAGACGTGTACATAGATAATATAAAATACTTTTCATATATGGTTTTACCATATATGAAGTACTAGAATCGGACACACTCTTGGTAACTACCTCTCCAGCATAAATTCAGATGAAAAAAAAATAGGTGGTATTTACACATATTTTACTGCGCATATCTTCTCAATAAGATATAAGAAAGAAAAAAAGAAAGAAAAAAAGAAAGAAAAAGGAAGAAAGAAAGAATATAAAATGGGAATAATAGATTTCATCAAATGGGAGTGGGATCGTCCGAAGTCTTATTTAAAATCATTGTGTCAGTTTAGTTTCATGTTATTCACAATGGCTATGGTTATACTGTTTATCTATCTAGGAGGACCTATATACAAAGCAATATATCCAGAATGTATTAATGATATATGCTATATTGTAAGCGGGATGTTACTATATATTATCGTGATATTTTTTATCGCTGCGCTGTCTGTTGCAATATATGTAGGTGTAACGATATTGATTTGTTGCAAAAAAACGTATTACGAATATGAAAACTACGAAGAAACCCACAAGTTAATATCAGAATCTGATACACTCATTATAACTAAATATCACCCAACTACTTTATAAGTACTTAATCAGATGGGAGTGTAATAGTGAGTCATCTCGGTTACAGTTTACAGTTTATAGTACAGATCATAGTAGGGCTATTGTAGTAATAGCATTATTTATACTATGATCTGTACTATAAACTACTACTTAATACAGATCACAAAATGGATTGTATGTTCTTCGTGGAGTCGGTGTATTTTGAATGTTTATTCTATTGGCCATATGTATAGGTATTTGGTTATGTTACCGTGATTGTAAAACTACATGTAATAAATATGCATCCTACGAAGAAAAAACCAAGTTAATATCAGACGGAGTAATGGGGACACCTGACACGGTACAGTTAGCAAATTATTATTTATTCCAAACCTAGTTTTATATTGTGTTACTCTCTCTTCAATTTTTCAAAATATATTTATAGCGGTTCTATATAAATGAATAAATGAATCAGATGTTCCTTCTCGTTTTTTAAGATAAAGCTAATCTTAAAACTGATTCACTATAATATTATTATAAATAAAGAGATATGATGCGTGCCATTATACCATTATTCTTGTTTTCTACTTTATTAGTAGCTGTTAAGCCCGATTTACTAGGATTGGGAACGAATATTATCAATTCGGAGACATACTTACCAGTATTCGATGGAGAGTTAGTTAAGATTACATATAAGATACCTAAAAGCGATTTATCGACATATGCTTTAGTCATAGATCAAATGAGTAATTATACTGACGATTTGTCCATACATGTTGAAGGAAATGCAAAATTTTGGGTAATCAAAGCATCTCTAAGCGGGGACTATAATAAAGTGCAAAATGAAGTATCCAAAAAACATCACAAAGTTGCCTCAGTTTCTTCTCAACTAACACTTATGTTTATAACGGTTGATATTTACTCGGCTAAACTTAATCCTGGATTTGAGGACTTAGTTTATCGTATGAGCAACAGTGCAGATAAGAATACAAATGCATCAAAAATATTAGCAGAATATTACGCTAACGAGATTATAAGATTGTATGGAACGCATGTATACTTCAAAGTTATGACTGGAGCATCAGTAAGTCAAAAAGTTACGATAGATACGAATAAACTACTAAATTATAATAGTGAAGATTTCAAGGCGTCTGCAAGCGTAGGTTTGTCTACATTTTTTGATATGAAAGGAAATATGGAAAAGAATAGTACGAGGACAAAAGAATATGCTACCGCAACTACTAATGTAATGATATCATCTGTAGGAGGACTACCATGGCATACTAATTGGACATACAATGACTGGGTTGATACCATATCAGACAATCCTGCTGTTATTGGTAAATATGTAATTGCTCTGAGCGATCTAATTATGCCACGTAGATTCCCTAATGCTACTGCAAGCTCTATGCAACGAACGTTAGAAGTATTTGATACTGCTATTAGACGGCATGCTAAGGATAACACGCATAAAGGGTGTATGGATCCATCGAGCACAAGTTATAGTTATAGAGTAAATATTGAGGATGATCTTGCTTGTAGTCATAATATAACATTTAATTATGGAGGATCTTATCAAGTATCTAATAATAATAAACATATATTAAATAATATCTTAACACAAACTACATCTTGTCCGTCTGGGTTTGATGCTCATGCATTGATACCAGCTAAGACTATAAGCTATAGTGTGGGAACAGATATTAAAGCATGTTTTAGTAGATGCGATACCGGGCGCGGTAGCATTAGTAAGCAAATTAATCGGTGGCTTAGATGTATTGCAGAATGTAAGAAGAATGCAATACAGACACAAACATATACAGTACAATCGTTTACATGTCTAGCTAAATATAGTAACCATTCTGTCCCGCATGGTATATATTTTGGGGGAGCATATACTGGGAAGGTCCCAAATATAGTCACTGGTATTAAAAACTGTCAATCAGGGTTTACTCCACAAACTATAGTATATGGAATAACTCTATGTGAAGCGGTCTTTGATGCAGGGTCGATTGTTGATTCGGGCGTTAATAGCGGAGGGTTTATAACTGGTTATGCTAAAAATCCATATACTAATGACTATTTTTGTCCTACTGGATATGAGAGACATTCCCTGGGCAAAATTATGGATGGAGGTGAATTTGCATATTGCATTGGAAATCACGATTTATCTGGTAGGAGAAAGTTTATACCAGCAGGATATGGAGACCATTACCCATCATTTATAGAAATATATAATGTAGACAATAAGACTTACTATCCATTGTCAATTGATATACCTGAAACATATGAAGAACAACTATCGTATATACAGAAATATGTAGATAAAATCGACCATAATAATGGAATAGATCTGCAGTTAGGATGGAAACTCGCATTCGGTATGTCTACTTCCGTTGCTATTATATTGAGTATAATTATATTTGTTAAACTTAGGATGAAGCCGGGGTATAAGTCATTATAGCGACTTATACTATGACGTATATCTAGCTAGCTAGATATACTGAGATTCAGGAGTATTGGTATACTTTAACGACTGATCCTGTAGGCGAACCATAACAGTGTATACTTGGTTCACCTGCACAGTCCCATTTGCAAGAAATTTCTTCTAGACCAGGGGGACTAATATTATTACAACAATTCATCTGACAGTAGATTTGCGTAGAACCAATTGGTTGGAATTTAAACGTAACAGTATCATTACCAATTATACCATGACCAGAACTCTTCCATGGTCCATATACCAGAGGACCAGCGTAACACTGGAATGTATAATATGCAGTACATTCTAGAAACAGAAATGACAAGAACACGGCTAGTATTAGTTTCATATCTATTTACGTCGAAACTATAATAGTTTTATCAATAGATGGTAATATCAATTATAAAGACTTCAATCCTGAATTTTCAGGATTGATATTTGCAAGTCCATATTATGACTTACGTTTCTTAAATACAAAAATAGATTCGAATAAATCAGCGAATGCAGTCTCTTCATATTGTACTATCCATCCTTGATCACGATACACCTCTTCTACACCAAACCATTCCATATTCCAGTCGTATCTATCAGGCAAAGAAAGTTTAACCTGATCATGTACGTCTTTAAAAGTGAATTCAGAGGACATTGTGGGTTTGTTATAATGTTTAGTAATTAACTCGTTGAATGCATCAATAATAACAAAGTATACATCCTCTGGCATAGTATCGATTAAGGGTACGCCTCTAACCTCATGTGGCTTAATAGGTATACCGTTTGACATAATACTAATTATCAGGATATATTAGTTTTATTTATTAAGACTTGCTCATTAATTTTACAAACTGATAATTACTTAGTAGAATATAAACTATAATTACAAATGGAAGGTACTCTTATACCTTCCTCATCGAAAAATGGAATTTTGACAGGTATTAGAGATGTTGATCGCCTCATTTTACTTCAATTAGATGATGTGCAACTGAAAGCAGTGTATGAGTCCAATAAGTATGCCTACACTATCGTGTGTAATGAAACATTTTGGATACAAAAAGTAGTACAGAAATATGGAGTAGTCGTAGCTAATGAGAAACCTGAGAAGATGATTTATATACAACAATATTATAATCTACCTACATTTATTAGTAAGAGTGGTAACATTATTAAAGCAAAACTACTAGAGGCTACTAAACAGGGAAGATTAGATGCATTTATAGTATATAGATATTTATGGGCTAAGTGGGACATATTTGATAGATTTAAGATCTTCAGTATACTTATAAATAAAGGGTACATAAACATCGTGAAAGCAGTTGTTTTGACTTACAATATAAGTCCATTTGTAATATCAGGAGAGTGGGCCGAGAATGATCCAAGTGCTCTACTTCATGCTATTGAGAAGTTATCAAGTAGAGGAGATGTAGAAATATTGGATATTATATATAGGGAATATTTTGAAGGAACTACCAATACGTTTCCAGTTGAAGATTTACTAGTTGGAAATCCTACTAATTCAGTATTAAAATGGGCTATAGATAATGATATTATAAATAATAGTACTTTGACTATATGTTCAAGATTTAATGGGAGACAACAGAATGAATTACGGATAATTAAATGTTTAGCTGAATATAACATATTTCCCACCACTGATTATATACATAAATCTATTAGATTATATCGTCCTTACTATCATACCCTGATAGGTCCAGTTACCTTACAATTTCTCATAAGTAAAGGAGTATTTAATCCTACCGTAGAAACGGCTAACGATGCAGCACAATTTGGTAATCTTGATATATTGAACTTTCTAGAGGAACAAGGAATATTACCTAATAGTATAGGAGCAAACTATGTACTTACGTTTGTATATTACCGAGATATTTGTTCGGTACTAAAATGGATGTACAATCGAGGTATTAGTCCCACTGATAAAGAGTTGATACATGAAAACTTGTATTCTCCATATATCTTTACCATCGGACGTCATCGTGAAGGCTGGTCAACATATATAAGCAACACGCAAAAATGGTTACAATCGACATATAAAGACTTATTAAGTGATTAAAATGATATTAGAATAATGGAAACTATTCCACTTGAAATAACCTCGGATTTACTTTTAAATCTCAACGATAAAGCCTTAGATAATATGTTTAAAACTAACAAACAGGCGGTTAAATTGTGTGAAGATGATCAGTTTTGGAATTTGCGCATACAGCGAATATATAAGGTCGATTTGAGTAAATATATTGGAGAAGATACATATAGGAAAATATACTATAAATTACGTAATGCGGACCACTATGATTCCGTTTACAATAATTATACTGGAAATACTAGATTGCTGAATATATCTGTGAAGAAAGGATATTTACCATTGGTTAAAATATTAGATACAGATAATGGTATTAAATTTATATCGGAGGCCGTTAAGTATGGACATCTAGAATTATTAAAATATTTAACGGAAAAATACAGCAAACATCCGGATATTTTAAAACCGTTAACTAAAGCGATATCAGTCGCTGCTAAAAACAAAGATATTAAGATGGTTAAATATTTAACTGAGCAAGGCGTAGATTTGACTGGAAATCACATACTAACGCATGCAGTTAATAATGAAGATATAACAATGATTAAATATCTAATAGAACATGGAGCAAATGTAAATTCAACGATTGGTAATAGATTATCTGTATTAGAAACTGCAGCAAAGACGGGTAATATGGTAATAGTTAAAATATTAATCGAAAACGGTGCAACACTAAACAGCCGGGTAGCTATTACTGCTATGAACTCTGGATATACCGAACTATTTAACTATCTTATACTTGAACACGGTTCGGATACGATGGATTCATATATTATAGATTACATCCGATTCGGATTGTCTGTACCTTCAGAAATGGAACTGGTAATAACATTGAACTATATGAAAGAAAATCTGGATGAACTTAAATATGCAGAATTTTTAGAATGTCTTAGAGTTAAACAATAGAATATAGATATGTAATATATAATATTACATATTAATATCAGTATTCATCTGATGTAATAAGTTTAGCTAGATTTTCTTCACGGGCAGGTGGTACCCACTTAATTGCTTCTTGTAATCCAGCTATATCTCCATATATATATAGTCTATGCATAGTCCTAGAGATAGCTGTATAAATTAAGTAGAAATTATAAAATTCTATATGTTTATATCCTGGGGGAATATATAACTTAACATGTCTCCACTGTGATCCTTGTGATTTATGAATCGTAATACAATATGCTATACGCAATACCTCTGTCGTATTAGACTTATCCATAATTAATGTATTTACTTTCCATGCCGCCTTGAATTTTCTGAGTTCATGTGGAAACTGAACGTGTGCCATTCGCGTGTCTGTGTCTATATATACTATACTACCTAGATCGCCGTTATTTCCACCTTGTTTATCATTCTCTACTAACATAACTCTATCTCCTAATATAAATTTTCTATCAAATATATCAGTAAGGGATGGCTGTCCAGTATCTCTAACTTTTTGACATTCGATATTGATTTGATCTACACAACTATTAACTGGAGATATAATTATAATATCACTAGCATATACCCCTTCCAATAGGAGTTGTTCAAAACTTGATATTACTGTCGAGATATTGCCTGTACTAATGGTACACGCTTGCGTAGGAACCAGATCACCATGTTTATTTAATACTGTAACCATAGCATTCTTCCTGTGATTTACCGAGAGATGAACTTTAGGAATTTTATCCACGGTTAACACTTGTTTAAGTACATTACCCCACTGGATAGGCGGAAGTTGATTAGGATCGCCTATTAGTGTTAAGTATTTACACTTACACATCAATAACACTTCATATAATAATTTCGAGGTTACCATAGATGCCTCGTCTATAATTAAATGTGTAGTGGTTAATCGTTTTGCTAATATCATATGCATCGTTAACACGTTACTAAAAGTCGCAGTTACCTCTCTTATCCTAGCTACTGCTTTCCCTGTAAATGATGATAATAAATATGGGCGTTTCCTATTCACTAAATTTATTACTAGTTCGTTGATTACTGTGGTTTTACCATTACCAGCTCCTCCAGTTATTATCGATATTGGATTATTGAGAGATAATTGAATAGCCGACTGTTGTTCTTTATGTAAATCTTTTCTAGTATATTCAACTGGAATTTCTACTAAATTTTGTGGATTCGAATTAATTAATCCACGAATAACATCGCTTAATCCATGTTCAGCATTCCAGTTGACATCAAAATAATATGCGTCACAATGTATAGATACTTTATATATGGAATGTATCTTTTCCCAATACTTATCTATATCATTATATTCTTGTTTTAATTTAGAACATGACATACATGCATTTCGACTATTTTCTACATAATCATATAATGTACGTGCCACCCTTCCAATATATAGATCTTCATCTGTATAAGATATTCCTAATCGATGGCACAGATTAATAGAATCTTCTAGAGTGATTGGAACAATATGTAGTGGCTGAGTTAATATCATCTTATATAGATGATATAGAGATTTAGAGTTGCTATAATACTTACATAAATCGATCGTTTGATTATTTAGTCCCAAATTAAGCAATCGTCGTATTAGTCTATGATATGTCCACCATCTGTAGATTTTACTATACGAAGGGGTATATATATGTGTCTCATATTCTGCATTATCGTTGAGCCATTCAGTAGGTGTATATATAGATATTTGTTCTACCGATGCAACAAATGCATCATACATATAATCACATCTATTGGTACCAAAGCACATACGAAATGCTGAAAACGTGGATTCTGAGTCATTTGGTATGGCTACTTCACAATCGTCATGAGGTATAACATGTAGTAATTTTCCTTTATATGTTCCCCATTTACACGTAGAGGTAGTTGAAGTATCGAAACATATGTTATCGTCTTCTTCTATATATATTGTAGATTTAGGTAACTCGCATAGATATATTTGGTCATTTTTAACATCTACTTCTAATATACTGTTATATTTTCCTTTACGTATTTCTATAACTCTTCCGAGTATTCTCTTTGTTTCCATTCTTATAATTATATATCAAACTTTATATGATATATATGATTTGTTCAATTTTTATTATGCAGGTTCTGAAAAACTTGATTCTAATTTCTCTCGGATTTTGTTTTGTTAATTCTCCAATCTTAAAATCCTCCATATTTATTTTTACCCACCACATGTCACCTAGCTCAAAATCTTCTTCATATTTATCCATTACTGGCTCGAGCTCTTCTTTTGTACGATATGCCCCGATAAATGTTGTTAACCATATAGGACCTGATTCAACATCAGAGCTTACCACCATATAAAATTTTGTTAGATCTGGTATAGGTGTAAATTTAAAAATATTCAATTGATCTAATGAAGGTATTGGGACATTTAACTGGTTGATCTGCTTTTTAATTTGCTTTTCGGTACCACGTGATGAAAACTTCTTAACCGTATTTTCTTCATGAATAATATCATATATCTCGCTGACAGTTTTTCGTAATACAACCTCTCGCATTTTCTCATATAGTACTTCTGGAGTAAAGAATAACCATATATACTTCGGGATTATGTAGTTTTATCCATTTATTCCAAAACTGAGAATTACAACGCTTAGCCATTGCTTTATCGACTCGACACTGCTCAATAACATTGGTATAATCGTTCGTTTGTAATGTAATCTCAATCAATGGATAACCCGGTAGAGTTCCTTTAAATGTAGAAGCGTTTGGTATGTTTAAGAAAATGACATCTTCAGATACTAATCTATCATATATTTCTTGTTTGTTACCTCGACATTTAATATTATTTTCTTTACAAAGAGCCTTAAGATCTTTCAGAAG
>SDBV01009786.1_pt1 | contig 12675 bp, 27 predicted proteins | sample 2277081 | NCBI WGS metagenome assembly SDBV01 (sample SAMN10402039, study PRJNA504765) | marine sediment metagenome | isolation source: marine sediment core GS10_PC15, 223 cmbsf | place: Arctic Ocean: Southern Knipovich Ridge | collected 2010
AGTCATCCCATCTGCTTTAATTCTCTCATAGACCTTTCGGACAGAATCATGATAAGAAATTCTTGTTCCTTCCAATTTTTTCACCTTTTTTAATCAAGCAATTAACATTTAGAAATTAATTTTTAATATTTGTTAGGTTATATACATAAATTTAAATTTAATGTCAAACATATTTAAAATAATAAACTTTTTGGAGTTGATATTAAAAAATATGCTTGACATCAATAAGGATAAGGAATTTAACCTTATTAAGATATTTGGGAGCAAAAAATTTGAGAGATGGGATAAGAATTATTCCATTCTTAAGAATAAAGATGTATTGGCTTGGATTAGAGATATGATTGACCAATACACCGATGAAGGTAAAGAAGCTCAGAACTTCACTATAACGGCTTATTTGAATGGTTTACAACAATACTGCAAATATAATAAAGTAAATAACCCTTCCGAGCTATTAAAAGAAACCGATATAGACAAAAGAAACCTTAGAGTTAAGAAATATCTACAATATCTTTTGAAATACAATAAAAAAGACATTACAGAACTAAAAGAGTTAGGTTTTAGAAAAAAACCTACTAATGTAACCATTAGAAATAATGTTCAAGCTAAGATTAAGAGCTTTTATTCTAATCGTGGTTTATCTATAAGCTATAATCTAAAAAGCGTTAAACAAGGAGCTAATAAGAACGAGATAACCCTTACAAAAGACATAATTAAAAAGATTCAATCTAAATTAGAATCTTCAAATTATAGATTGATTTGTAAGTTTGAATCTCAAGCTGGGTTAAGGATAAGTGATGTTATAGAAGAGTTAACAATCGAAAATAAATATACAATTGAACTACATCAAGAACATTATTTTGTTAGGAATTTTATAACTCAAAAAGAAATGGTGACAATTAATTTCTTGTTTTTTACTAAGGAATTAACCGAATTAATTCAATCTATTTATGCTATAAATGATTTAACCGAGCTTGATTTATCTACACTATTTTTAACGAGAAATGATACAAAAATTAATAAAAATGATTACTTAGAGAGATTGAAGGCTATTGTTAAAGAGCTTGGAATTAAAGGAAATATTAAAACTCATGGTTTAAGGAAATATTATAACTCTCGGTTAGCTAAGAATAGGAAGCTATTAGATGATGACAGAATTTTAACTCATTGGGAAGGAAGGGAAGCTCCCTATACCGACCAAATCTATTCACGACACATTAAAGACTTAGACTTCTATTATACTGAATGGTTAAAAATGGAGCAATTCATTTGTATTGATTGTATTGTTTACGATAAAACAAATAAAGAAGTTCTTGAGCATAAAGAAAAAATTCTTAACTTAGAAGAGCAAATTAATATACTTTTAAAAGAGAAAATAGATTCTAAAGAGAAAATTGATGATTTAACAACTTCTATGGATAACCTTAAGAAAGATATGGCAAAATTGGATATTCCGAGCCTTTTAAAGCTCCTAAAAGACTCAACCTATAAACGTACTTACGGAAATTAAAATTTGGTGTTAATATGAAAAAGAAATGTCAAAAATGTGAAAGATTAGTAGATACTTTCGATATTGGTAAAAATGGAGCGTATTATAATTCGAAACAAGAAATTGTTTGTTTTGATTGTCTTAAAACTGAGCTATAGTTAATTTAAATTTTAAACCCTTTTTTTTATACTTTTTTTATTTAAACATAGAGAAATAAACAAATTAATCCTTCTTAGGCTTATCTGAGATTTTGCGAATATCTCTGCGTAATAGGTCAATAATATACTGAGAAACAGTATTAAAACCTAATTCAGAATGCTCTTTAATGAATTTATCATAAAAATCAAAAAAGACTTTAGGAATCTTTAGGCTATATTTCTCAGTTTTCTTCATAGTACACTTAAAATAATGTATTCTAACTATAAAAATGTGAGATATGAAGGAAAAAGAGAGTCTAAATAACCGACAAAAAGAATAATTTTATATGCTTTTGTAACAAAAAATACTTATCTCAATGAAAATTGAGTGAATGAGAGAGTATGTTTGAAAAAATTAAATCTAAAGACAAATATAGCTATAAATCTTTTACTGAATGGTTAAAAACCAAGAAAGCTCGTAAGAGATTATTAGTAATAGCAATGCTCTTATTTATAATTGGCTTCTCATTCTTTCCATATTGGCTCGTAGAGTGGGATAATGACAAATCTATTGATGTAGAATTGGAGTGGAATAACGGATTATGGATATACGGAGACAATTATAACGCAGAAGGAATAGAGGTAAGGCTGTATGATGGTCTTACCTTAATTGATACAACCTATAGTTTAGCTGATGGAACAGCTCAATTCTTCGTTGATGAGTTCTTAAGCACTTACGAAGTAAGAATTTATCATAGAGGCATGGAAGCATACACACTTAGCGTTGTAGATATTGATGCTGATGGTAGATTTGACTTACTAACTCAATTGATTCAAGGATATAGATTAGAACCTAGTGCTGTATTTATGTGGCAGGGTGGCTCTAACCTAGTTAATTTGACTGATATAGATGTGTATATGTGGAATGGAACAGCCTTCGAATTACTCGGAACTTTCACAACTCAAGCTGATGGAACTCCATTAGCTACAATGGACTTTATCTACGGAACTTATAGGTTCGCTGTAAGTGGTTATGAAAGCGTTGTGGATTATGTATTTGACAGCGATACTACTTCAATGAGTTTTCCAACACCAATCTACATAGAGTCAATATTTATGCTTATATCAAGCATAGGAATAATCAGTTTGATTATTTGGAAAGAATCCCACGAGAGCCAAATAATTGTAAATAAGAGTGTAAGGAATTTAAGAAAGAAAAAAGAAACGATAATAACGACAAATCGGAATACTACTGAAACAAAAAAGGCGTAAATCTAACATTAAATCCCTTTTTTTTTAATTTTGATACCTCTCTCAATGGAGTTGATTAAAATGGTAAAATATACAGATAAAATAGATAAAAAGAAAGAATCCGAAGAAGATTTGGATTTAGAAAAATATTTAGAATGGGAATCAGAAAGAGAAAGAAGAATGTATGATTTAATCAGAGACTTTTTAGATTTCAAAAGTAAAATGCCACCAATACCGATTATGTTCTTGAGAAAACCACCAATAGTCAAATTAAGATTTAAGGAGTTAGATACGAGCATTGACCCTGATATACTTGAGAGATTAGGAATTAAACCAAAAAAAGACAATAAAAAGAAAATGAAAATTGAATGGAGGGATTGAAATGATAGGTCTTAGAGAAATAGCAAAAAAGCATAATAAAAGAGATGTTATTTGTAGGGTTAATGGATTAACTCATAACGATATAGAAAGATTAACAGTATTGATTGATTGCTCTTTATTATTAGTGAAGATACGATTAGATAAGTTTACAATAAGAGATATAATAAATATTGTCTATAATACAGTGAGAACGGATTTAGAGAGATGTATAAAGCGAAATAATAAATAAGAGATGATTCAATTGGCAAAAAAAGAAGTTAAGGAAGTAAAGGGAATAAAGGAAATAAAACCAAATGAAAAGGTTTGGAGTAAAGAGAATGAAGCTAAACTAACTGAGGTATTCCAAAAACACACTTGGAAAGAATTGTTAGTGGAATTTGAACCTTTTGACAAATTGGAAATACAAGCTAAAGCAAAAGAGCTAAAGCTATAATAAATTAATAATTAACACCTTTTTTTTAATATTAAAAAATTTTATAAACGTCAAAAACCAATTAATAACTATGACTGATTTTGAAGAAGTGAAGGCTAAATTAAGACAAGCAAAAAAAGATAAAACGCCTATAATCTTAAAGATTGGAGATAAGGAGTTCGAAGGACGTATAAAGAAAATAAAAAAGCATTATCTTGTTTTTAAATCTTAAAATATAGGCTTATTTAAGACTATAATAATACCTAATATTATAGTGAGTATAAGAACCGACATAATTAAAGAAGTAAGCATATTATCCTTTTTGCGATACTCTGATTTTTTCCTAACTCTAATCATTCTTAATCTTGGTGGAATTGAACTTAATCCGTTTTGGTGGATATTACAACAAAATAGCTTATTGCTATTTGCTTTCATTAATATCCCACTTATTGTTTATTTCTTTCTTAAAACATACAAAAAAGCGTATTTAAGATTATTTTTAGGGTTTAACTCTGCATTAATATTGTATGAGCTTGTTTTGATAACTTTAGTAGTTTAAGTTTCGAAATTATAAAAGTTTCGATGTTTCTCATATTCCAACCTTTCGAAGTGTCCTTTTACCTTCATTTTTGAAAAGGTCGAAATTTCAATTTTTTCGATGTTCTAAAAGCATCATGGAAGGTACTCCCAAGCCTTCTGACACTATTCTATGATATTTTCTAAGCTCCATAAAAGACATTTTCGAACTCCCTTAAGGGTGTTTATGGGAGACACCCTTACCAAGCCTTTAGATACTTATTTATTGCCATTTCTAAAGTTGATTATAGTCTTAGTTCGGACTCCCTTAAGCCCTTCGGTATGCGAAAGGATTGTCAAGCCTTCAAACTATATTATTATCGTATTCTTCAAAATACTCATCGAGATATGCGTCTAAGTCTTCTAATACTAAATTATTATTTTTTATCCTATAAGAATGCTCATTTTCAATAGTCATTAATTTTATTAATGGTTATCCAATATTTAAATGATACTATGGTTTTGTTCAAAATTAGCGAAAATTTCCACAGCTATTTTGAAATAGCCAATTATCAACTATTTCTTGAAATGCTATTTGTTGAATCCCTAAAAAGCTCATCCTCTAAAATATCAAACTCGTTAATCTCGTTATAGCCTTTATACTCCAATGGAGTATTTTTCTTAATACTCTTATTTGGCTCAATAGAAAATTCCTCTATTGGCAAATGTTTCTTCAGGAGCATATAAAATTTCTTATCGCTTTCACTATAATCTTTATTGAAATTAAGATATTTATCCATCTTATTTGCTTTTGGCTTATTCCTTTCCAATAATCTTAAATCTTGGTCTATTTTCTCTTTTGTATCATCAGTTTTATTATCATAATGTAATTCGTATTCCCAAAAACCACAAGAAAAATCAATACAATGACTCCAATTATCTAAACCAATATGAGCCAAGCTTTCCATCTCGTTTCTCTGATTCAATCGCAACCGTTTCAATATCGTTGGTTGTTCAGTTTCTATATTACAACCAATTCTCTGAGCCAAATGGAAGGATTCAAGCCTTCGGGCAGTAGTGTTTTTTAGAAAAACATCCTCTGCAATACCATAATAGCTTAGTATAGCATCTAATTCATCTAAACCAAACCTAATATAATCTTTAATACCATCATAAACGTAATAATTGTAATTTACATGCTTATTTATACTACGTTTTAGAACAACAACTAATCTATTAATTTCAAACTTTAATGTAATGAATTCAAACTTAAACTTATCACCATGACCAATAACCTTATTAAAATGATACTTAAGTAATTCTAAAAAATCATCTTTAAAATAATATGAGAATTCCATATTATGCACATTAATACCACTCACTTTCAATTTACTGTAAACTTCAGTTTTATACCTATCTAAATTTTCCTCTGCACTAAAGGTGGTGAACTCAACATTTCTTTCATTGAAAATAAGGTCTACTAAACGGTTTTTGTAAGATAATTCTTCATTTGTACTCGGTATAAATACATATTTTTGCGTTTTTGTTTTTTTGGGGCTATACCCAGATTTTTCTGAGGGTAAGGTATAGAATTTTTTGAAATATTTTAAAATATCTTGGCTAAGCCTAACAACTACTTCTATGCTATTTACAACCTTATACAAATCAGATATTATCCTATTTATTACTTCCCTAATATCGATTCCATTGAAATATAGCTTAATACAAGTAAAATACTCTAATCGTCTCAAACTCTCGTTATATCTTGAATAACATGGAGTATTTATGAAAGGGAATACTATTCTATAATCCTTTCCATTAAAATAAACATTCTTACTTTCTTTTATATAATAGCCAAGTTTTTTTAAGATATAATAAAGGTCATTGAAGTTTTCTAACTCAACCGTAGTCTTACCACTAAAATATTTTGAAATTCTTGGTTTGGAATAACTAAACTTAATCGGTTTTTGAGCTTTCTTGTATTCTAAAGTTTCTCGATAACAGATTAAGCATAAGCATTTAGGATTTTTGATTAGAATCTCATTAGAGCATTTTTTACATAATTCTTTATTTTCCTGAGAGGAATGATTTAAACCTAAATTATGAGTAGTAGAAGCCGTTAGGTTAGGTTTTTCAGAAATCGTATTCTTTCACATCTAGCTAATTTTGAATCGATATGAAATGAATAGATATTCCAATTTATATACTTTGACCCAAATTCTTATATGTTAACTTTATACGTTAGTTTGTTAATATCATTTTTGGAAAGTATAAAAACAATAGAGTTTAAAGAAAAAGGAAAAAGTAGAACACTCGTTTCAACTAAACAGAAACAAGAAATAATATCGATTCAAAATATTATAGACGTGAATAAGTGTTTAGCTTAGTCGAGCATCCTTAGACTTTAACTGTCGGAAGACAATAATAAATATATGTTTTGTAAATATTTAAGCTTTTTGAACAAATTAAAGAGTTTTGATGCAAAATATTAAGAAAAAAAGGCAATTAATTTTGATGGTGTTAATAGTAAATTTTAGTGTAAAATTACATGAAAAATTAACAATTCCTAGTATAAATACATCGCCTATTTATATCGGTGTAAAGAACTAAGCTTCTTACCAAATGTAAAAATTGATGTGAAAATTCTTTAGGAAAGTTAAAAAAATAAAAAGAAATGCTCAGAAACGGATTAAAAAGTGAGTAAAAATGAATAAAAGGATAAAAAAATTGTAAAGATTTGTTATTTACTACGATTAATTACGATTGCAGTAATTGGTAAGAAAAAAATAATGTAAAATTTAACATGTTAAAAATGATGTAAGTACATCGAAATCGAGGAGTAAAAAGGTTCTTCAAAAACTAGTTTTTTCATGTATTTATACTTTTATGCTATTTATAGAGGAGCTTAGTGGAAATATCCGACTTAATAGAATTAAGAGTCTTGGTTGATAATTAATAATCAAGTATAGATAATCAAATATAGATAATCAATAAGAAACAATTGACCATCAAGTATAAATAGAAGAAAGCCTAATAATATATCAAGTGTAATTAGAACGCTTGTAAGTGTTAACTGTTAACATTATAAGAAAATAATAAAATGAGGTAATAAAAAAAATGGCAAAAAAATGCCCCGATGACGAAATGCTAATGTGGAATCGTTTAGCTTCAATAACACGAGCTATAGAGCCGAATCCAGCAAAAGTCACATTAGCAATTCAGAGACGAGCTGTTCAAAATGCTATAGATGGTGGATTCTGTGTCCCTAAACCTAAAGGTGGTGGAGGGGGACAGGCTATGAAGGATTTAGGCAGTTATTATAGGGCTGTTCAAAAAAAGACGGGTAAATTATTCAAAACGTTATATTAAAGCTTAAATTAACCAAATTTTTTTTCAATAAAGAACGATACGATTATGACACTAAAGGAAGATAAGGAAAGAATTAAAGATAATGACGAATCAGTTAGTTTAAGAGCAGTCGTAAGCTATTACTTAGAGGCTAAAGATAAAGGAAAAGCTATTGAGAAAATCGCAAAAGATTTTAATATTAGTATCAAGGAAGTAATAGAGCTTCTTAATCGCTTTAACATCTCGACTCCAAGCATAATAAATCGTGCAGATGTTGTAGAGTTTGAAGAGCCTATAGCAGAGAAAACTAAGAAAAAGAAAATAGAGTTTGGTAAAAAACTCTCAGAAGAAATAACTGTGGAAAAGTGGTTTTATGAGATGGGATTCAATCAAAAAGAGGGAGTGGAGCAAATAAAGGTACTATGTCATTATTTAGAGACTAACGGAGTAAATGTATATGAATTATTTTTAAAATTCTTAAGGAAATTAATAAAAAACGATGCAATGAATGGATTAGATGATTTTAAGTTAGGGAAGTTCAATGTAGGGGGAGTACAAGCACGTATAGATAATATTTTGTTGGAAATGACAGAGAAAATCTTAGCACAGCCAAATCCAGAGCAAGATTTAGCAGAAACTAAAAAGAAATTGGTTGAGAAAAGCATGGACTTGGTTAAGGAATGTTTTCGAGTAATACATGATGCAATGACACCGAAACCTAAACCGACACCAAGATACGACCCACTAAAGAATCTAAAGAATCAGAGGCTAACATGATGGAAAAATGGAATAGACAATCACAATTACTAACGACCCTGAGTGCGATGAATGAACAAAATTTAAGAACACGAATAAGTGATTTGGTATCATATCTGAGTCATAACGACCCAGAGATTAGCATAAATATAGTAGATTCGAGTATTAGGAGTTATAGGAAGCAGAGACTCGTAAGGCGTAAACACCGACCCTATGTGAAACCGTTTGAATACGAATTGTCAAGGTTTGGTACGGAGCATTTGTTTTGGCTTACAAGTTATATGGAACAAGAATAAAAATTAAAATTAAAATAAAAAAAGAGGTAAATAAAAATGACAGAAAATAAAATAAATGAAGTAGAAATAGAAGAAGAAATAGAAGAGAGATATTGTTCTGAATGTAATGCCGATTTTAAAGTAATTTCTATTTCTATAAAAGATAAGAGAGAAAAGCGTACAAAATTATCGTGTGGGCACGAAATAGTAGATAAATTATGGCTTTCGGGATTTGAACAAATAGGGGATATGTTATCTAAAGCCTTTAAATCGTTTCAGAAAAGAGTATATTTTTCCCTTCCCGATTATCATTCTAAGAATTTAGAGAGTTCAATCAGAAGCCATTATGATGAATCGAAGGATATTCATAAAGCTCTGGATAGATGGGAGAGAATCCTAAATGTATTTGAACGCCATATTGATTTAGTAGAAAGAGAAGAAAAAATATTTAAATATTATCAAGAAAAAGAGCAATAAAATTATGAATGAGAAGGAAAAGAAATGTAATCATCGTCTTGCTCCGAGTGTCTTTTTTGGAGACCGAAAGCTGATTGAACTAAATTATATTAACGGACATTATGAGTATACTGCACACAATAAGAATAAAATACCCGTTAAATTACAATTTTGTTCTAAATGTGGGCAAGTTTCAGTAAAACTTTAAGCAGAGATAAAATATTAAAGAGGTAAAAAAAATGAGTTATGAAAAATTAAAAGAAAGAATGGAAAGAAGAAAGGAAGCACGAGAACGAGAATTAAAGAGGATTGAGAAAAGAGCGTTAGCGTTAGATGAAGAGGAAGCCAGAGATAATGAGGAACTAAGAAAATTGAAAGTGGATGAGGCTAATAATGAAAACCGAAAAGCTCAGAAACTATTTGCAGAGGATAAGAAAGAAAGACAAAAAATCCAAGATGTAAAAAATGAGGCTAAAACAGAAAAGGCAAGTTTGATGAGGGCTTATGAATCAGCTCGGCTTAATATTGAACGAGACCGTCAGAATGGATTGTCGCAAGAGGAAATACGCTTTAAATACTTGGACAAGGATGCCCGAATACGTCAAATGAATAAGGAAGCTGAAAAAGGGAATAAGAGCGTTTTAGATAAGACACGAGCAAAATTTGGAAGCCATTTGGACAGCATGTACTAATGACAACAGCTAAAAAGCATCTCTGCTCGATTGTAGATAAGAAATTGAAGAAATTACTCTCGAAAGAAACCGTTACTGTTAATGAAGTTCAAGATATTTTTAGATACGATTACATTATGGATAATGAAGGCATGTGTGGAACTAAAAAAAAAGATTCTGAACTTACTAAAATTGAAAAATTAAGAAAAAAATTAGGAATGTGAAATGACTAAAACCCCCCATCATATATGCTCGGTTATGATTGAGCTAAAAGTGTTTTTGGAAGAATCCTTAAACCAAAAGAACAAAATCTTAAGGAAAGACATAGAAAAGTTAGTGGAATCAATGGAATTGGCTCAAAAGAATAAAGAAGTTGAATGTATTGAAGAAACTAAGAACGATACTCAAGACTCTCTTGATAATAATCAATATTTTACATAGAAAACTTTTAGTGGAGTAAATTATGAACTATATCGAAAAATGGAAAGAGGCTATTACGACCTATAGCCCTAAAGGTTGGAGTTTTGCCACGTTTGTATTGCCTTTAATCTTAGTGCCAATTGGAGTGGAATTAATAAAGAAAGGAATAAAGGAAATTAAAAAAAGAAGTAAATAATCATTATGGAAGCTATAGATTATGATAAATTATTAGAATTCGCAAAAGAATATTTAAAATCTAATACTTTTATTAGTTCTCGAAACTTGGCGATAAGATATGGTAAATATGGTACAAGGGGGATACCATCCAGAAGTATGATTTGGAGATTTTCAAGAGTTTTACAAATACTACGAGATGATGGAGTTATTGAAAGGTATAATTCCAGAGTTCATAAAAAAATAGTTCAAGATTAAAAAGTCTTTACTCTCAATAGACTCAAATCTATTATCAATTCCTTCCATGTACGATTCCCTTTCATTTCTACGAGCTGTTTGTAATCATTCTCATCAAAAGTAATCTCAATAGTGTTTGCCTTTACTTTTTTCTTAAAATTATATTCTCTATTTAGCCCCTTTATTATTTCGGTTGTCTTTTCTTCAAAAAAATCCTTCATTTCAGTATTCTTTGTATTAATTGGCTTTTTACTTTTTTTTGGGTTCAATTCTTTCTTATTGCCAAACTCATCATATCTCTCTCTCATAAGCTTTCGTACTATTTGGCTTATATTATAGCACTCTTCTTGAAGAGCTTCGAGAATATTTTTATCCAATACTAAGCTTATAGCTTTTAAATTCTCGTCTTTCATTATTTATCAGCTCCTTCCTTTTCATCAATATCTTCTTCAATTCCTTCGATGGAGTCAATTTCGATTTCTTCTTTTATTCCCATCATCTTCAGCACTTCATTTGCCATTATTTCCTCTTTTCCAATTTTCCCAATAATCTTATCTTGAAACATCATGGATTTTTCCACGACTTTTCTATCCTTCCTATCAGTCTCTATTTCAAAAGCCAATCGCTCTTTTTGAATCTGTGTTAATTTCTTTAACGATTCAGATATTTCCTTTAATATTATTTCAATTTTTAAGCTTTCGTCTTTTGTCATTTAATCACTTCTCGTTTTTCATTATTTTCACTTCCATTTATTTTTCTCTTTTTATTATATTCTTTTCTCTTAGCTTTAACATCTGGTCTATTTTCATACTCTTTTCTCTTAGTTTTAATATTTGGTCTATTTTCATACTCTTTTCTCTTAGCTTTAACATATGGTCTCTGATTATACTCCTTCATATACTCCTTCATATAATCTTTTTTCTTAGCTTTAACATCTGGTCTCTGATAATACTCTTTATTATAACCTTTTCTCTTAGCTTTAACATCTGGTCTCTTTATATACTCCTTTATATAATCTTTTCTCTTAGCTATGACATCTGATTCCATTATTTTCAATCACCCTTTAGTGTTTTTAATATATTATTAGCAATGAGTTTTGATATTTGGTTATCTAACTCATCATTTGTCATATTACTATAACCTTTAATTTTATTGGCTTGTAGTATCCCAGATTTCAGTCTTGTAGGTGTTTTATCATCTAACTCAATAATAACCTTATACCCTGAGTTATCTAAGATATATTCCAAATCTTCCAAAATTTTGGCTTTATTTGGTGTTTTAAAACCATTTTTTCCTTTAGTAGTATCTTTAACTATAGGTGTTATATTGTTAGGTTTAGAAATGTCTTTAAAATCGATGTTTTCTATTTCATATGCTTGAGGCTCAGAGGCTTCATTCTCTTCTACAAATTCAAATTTTACCATTTACAACACCTTTAACCTTTCTATATCGTCTTTAGAAGCCCTTTTTCGATATACCTTTAATATTTTCTTTTCAAATAGGCTTTTTACAAACTCTAAATCATCGGGTTTATCTGAGAATGCTTTAGATGTGGCTCTATAAAGTGTGTTTCTTGTATTATCATTTGTTATCAAACCTTCTTTTCTTAATCTTTTAAGTAAAGAATACCCCGACTTCTTTTTGAATGTATTTGCTCCGAACTCATCATTAAACTTCTTTTCAAGTGTCTTATAGGTTAGTCCGTCATTTTCCTTAATCAGTTTTAATATTTGCTCTTTTTTTCCCATCATTCAAACAAATTATTTTGTGGTTAATAAAGTTCAAAAATTTTGAATTTTCAATCCTATGTGTGTGTAAGATTTGTAATTTTGTCTATTGTAAGATTTGTAAGACTTACAGTATTTTGTAAGACTATTCCCTTTTATTTTGCTCTTTATTTCTTTCAAAAAAATTGAAATAAGTTTAAAAATGTTCTACTCTTAAAATATTACAGAATAAAAGATTTATAAAAAATTTTTAACCTATAAAAATAAAATGTTTTTTAGAGTTTATAACCAAACAAATTTCAATATTAGATTGGTTATTTAATCCTATATTTTCAAATATTTTAAAGTTTTTAATTCTACATTATCTAATTATCTCAATTTTAATTTTTATTTTTAATCTCCCGTAGGTTTGATTGTATTATTTT
>SDBV01009787.1_pt1 | contig 12675 bp, 11 predicted proteins | sample 2277081 | NCBI WGS metagenome assembly SDBV01 (sample SAMN10402039, study PRJNA504765) | marine sediment metagenome | isolation source: marine sediment core GS10_PC15, 223 cmbsf | place: Arctic Ocean: Southern Knipovich Ridge | collected 2010
CAGGTCCAGCCCCAGTCTACTATGTATCCGTCTGGGTCTGTGCTTTCCGATCCGTCGAAGTGTACGGTTCTGTTCACCCAGGCTTTCTGGTCTGGTCCGGCGTCTGCTACTGGAAGCTTGTTCCTAGGGCGTGGGGGTACATATGGCGAGGTGACCGTTACAGTTTTCTGATAGACTCCTACGATTCTTGTTTCAAAGTCCTTCCAGACGCCGACGAGCAGGATGTAATCACCCGTGGCCAGGGACGAGGTCGATAGTGCCGTTGATCCGGTGGTCGAATCGGCGAATGAGAGTTCGTCGGGGTCGAAGGCCTTCCCGAGTTTATCTCCTATGAGGGGTATGTCTAGATAGGACTGACCCAGGGTGCCGGTGTAGAAGTCGGTGAATAGATCTCCCTCGGCCATTAGTTCGCCGTTGAGATAGAGTTGTGTGCTGGGAATTGAGCCAGTGGATTCTAGTCTAATGTTGCCAGAGTATGAGGATTCTTTGATCAGGGCATAGCCGTAAACGTAGTTTCCTGAGGGGGCACCTATCAGATTTGCTTCAATGTTGAGGTTTGTGCCCTTCTCCACGGATGAGGGTGTGGAGACGGTTAGGGTGTAATCCACTACTTCGAGGGGTGTTGCGGAGTATATGTAGAATTTAGGGTTTCCCCCCCAAAAATCTTCGATTTTCGAGACTACGAGGAGGTAATCGCCTGCGGCGGGGGCAGTGAAGCTATGCGTGGCGTCTCCTGCTGAATCTATTGAGACACCAAACTGAATCCATAACATGCTCTCAAGGAGCTTAGTTACGGCCCCAGAGAAACTTTCGTCCAGGGCCTCTTTGATATCTGATAGAGAGGATGCGCGTAGCAGCATGAAACTGACGGTGCTTACTCCGAGGTCGGTTGACCCCCAGAACTTTGCAGATACCGAGTCTCCTTCCTTGTAAACTTGATGAGTTGATAGGGGGTAAGTTATATCCGGTATGAAACTCGATTCCATCCTAACCCTGACTGCGCCTCTTTCGTAATCGATATCCGGTCCATCGTAGACTGCGGATACAGACGGTAGTTCAACGCTTGTACCGCCACTTAGCTCGATCCAGTTCCCGCTTGCCAGATCACTTGTGTGGGTAGCGAAAAATACCCTCTCAGTCTCTCCTACGGAAACGATCAATGGGTAAAGGCTGGAGGGCTCGGCCTGAGCCACGCCCAAGCCCCTTTGAGAACCGATTAAACCCTGAAGATTCATCAGGGACAATGCCAGGATGATGGTTACCACGATGGCTGATCGCGAGCGAATTCTCAACTCAAACTTCTCCTTTTTCCTATCCGATCTCCTAGTTCTATACACCTTAGAAGGGGATTCATAACCGTTAAAAGGTTAGGGATAAGCACGGATTTTCCCTCATCAGCCATTATATATGCGCGCGATTGTCGAAAGTCAACATTTTGGGCAGTCAAGTCTTCCCTTGTATCCGTGGGGGTAGTCTTCGACGATTCCGTGTTTGGGGCATTTGAAGGCGTAGAAGGGTAGGGGCTTTCTCCAGCCATGTCTCATTCGGTGTTCTGTGTAGACGCGTTTGCTGAGTTTCAGCGTTATCTTCTGGACAAGGGTTAGCTCAACCATATTTCTCACCCGCATACGAATATATAGGTGGTTAATAAGACAGTTATCGGCATATATTATTTCACCTGTAATTATGGCCCATATATTTTGCGGTCATCGTTTTTCATGAGTCCATGTACAAGTGCAGTAAGGCCGATCCAAACAACGTAAGAAACGAGGAGAGTGAAAAGCGGAGTGTGGAGATATCTATGGGGAGACCGAATAAGGTCCTGGTATCCGGGGATTCCCTGGCTCCAATCATAGTTCCAGAGAGCCGGTATGTCAACGAGTAGATTAGCAAGGCCGCCAAAGAGCCCCACGAGAAGTGTACCCAGGAGTCCATCCAATATCGAGTCTCCGTGTTTCCGTGAGATTCATCTTCGTGGTTGATTTATGGGTTATGGATGTGAGATTGATATCTGCGCAAGGGATTGCAGGTTCTGTTTTTGAATATATAGGTGGTTAATACGACCCTTATTATTTGAGCTCATCGGGATCCTTAGAGTCCATGTACAAGTGCAGTAAGGCTGATCCAAACAACGCTAGAAACGAGGAGACAGAAAACCGGAGTGTGGAGATGCCTATGCGGAGTCCAAGCAAGGTCATTGTAGCTGGGGATCCCATTGCTCCAATCATAGTTCCAAAGAGCCGGTATGTCAACGAGTAGATTAGCCAGGCCACCAGACAGCCCCACAAGAAATGCCACCAAGAATCCATCCACTAACTAACTCTCCTATATATTACTAAAGAATACATTATCATTTCCTAAATGAGATTTATGATATGAATATAGTACAATTGGAAGTCCTTCAGTAAGATCTATTGCCTCACTATCTCTTTCAGAATGCATTAATTTCCCATTATCAACAAATAAATCATGTTTATGGAGCCCTGTCGCGCGCGCGCGAACTGGGTTTAATATATATTTCAAAATCCTATTCATTCTAATCTCTTCCAAGCTATTATGAGACGTGTTGAAAATTTGATGCCAAATAACCATTTCATTACACATCCTCTTAGAAAATATAGAACGCTTCTTGGTTTATGGAATTGAAATATACGTACAGTTTTCGTTTCATAGTTTTTATCTTGAAGTTCTTTCTCATGCCATCCAGATAAATGCTGTTCATGGGGATTTTCATATACAATTCCCTGATCAAGAAAGCCAAGAGGTGTTGAGACAATCAGTATATTCTTATAAAGAGCTTCTAATCCATTCAAGAAAGAATCGGCCTTATCTAGAGATATATGCTCTAGAACTTCGCAGGCAATTTCTATATCGATTGATTTAGATCTCAATGGAGGATTCCTAGCATCGCATAGTATGAGTTCATCATAAATATTTATCTGATTAACCTTTTCCACATGTGGAACCCAAATATCGAGTCCAATCAGAATAGGATTGCCTTTCTTCTTGGTTCTTATCTGGTAGCCCCAATTACCATGACCATGGGCCACATCTAAGATAATTAATCCATCAATATTATCTGGAATAAGTTTCATAACGGGTGAATCAAGTGCTGGGCTATGAGACATTATTTGTTATCTCTGAGTGGCATTCTATAAAAATCTCTTACATATTCTTACTATTGCTTTTCCTATATTCTGCCAGTAATATATTAATAATCCTTTGAACCCAAACAATTTCTTTAAACAATATTTTATACACCAATTTACATGTTTTTCTAGTTCTTTGTCTTCCATTCGACCAGTTTCGCTATGTTTATGAATGCATTTAGCAAATGGCGTAATAAATAAACTGTTAGGGTATTTTTTGAAAATAGAATGAGATAATAACAGATCTTCATTAGCAGAAAACCTTGTAAGATTCTCATCAAATTTAAATTCATCAAAAACATCCATTTTTAACGCCATATTACCACCACACATCCATTCACAGTTTATAATCTTTGAAAGTGTAATAGGATACTCGTAATATTTACAACTATTTTTTGAATAGTGCTGTAAATAAAATATTTTAGCAAATAATCGATAAAAATAATATATGGTTTTATTATATCCTATATTATTGATCATCCATCCTTGAACACCAAGTGCATTAGAATTATCGTTAAACACATCTAAGATTTTTTCAATAAATTCATCATAAAGAATCATATCACTATCAAAAAATAAAATGATATCACCACTAGCATTTTCAACACCAACATTCCGCGCAACGGCAGCAGATCGATGTCTAGGATTTCTAAGATATTTAAGATCAATATTTATCTTTTCAAATTTTAACTCATATTCTTCACACACAATTTCAATAGTATCATTGGGAGTATGATCATCTACAACAATGACTTCAAAAGAATTAATAGTCTGCCTTAAAATACTATCAAAAAGCTCAGATAATTCAATATGTCTATAGTAGGTAGGTATAACTACAGATATTTTTGAATGCGCGCGCGCCATTGTCATTAGAAGTTTAGATGAGTTAATAGAACATACATTTGCCAAGCTTTAGAAAGTAAGCGCAGTGTTATTTTTTTAATAGTTTTGTGTTCTGTTGGATATTTCTTTTCTATTTGATTTGAGCGCACTTTATGCATAATGGATTTTGAATGAAATCTATTGAGAACAAGGATTTGATTTAAATATTTAAATTTAAAACCTGCTTTCGCTGCTCGAAGCCAAAACTCATAATCCTCATATATGTCCTCTTTCTCATAAAATCCACCTACATTTACCCAAACATTGCGTCTAAAACATACAGTTCCTCCACATATCATGTTTCCATGATAGAGAAGTTTATAATTTACATAAGGGAATGGCTTATAGAAATAATGCTTTTGACCAAACTTCCTCGCATTACCATAAACAATATGAGAATCACTAAGAGCTTTAATACTTTGCTCCAATCTATCTGGCATCATAATGTCATCAACATCATGATAGGCAATGATGTGGAAGTCTGGGTTCTCATTAATAGTCTTGTTTCTTGATCCTCCTTGTGAAAATTGGCATTTTTCTCGAATATAATTTATTCGAGAATCTTTTTTAGTATAATAAGACATTAATTTCTTGGTATTATCTGTGCTCCCTGGATCACGAACGACAACTTTCCAATTTTTATGAGTTTGTCGGAGTATAGACTCTAGACATTCTGGTAAAAACTTACTATAATTATAGCATAATAGTGGAATTAAAATTTTATCTGTCAAATATATCAATCCATCTTATGCAGCATAAATCGAATTTGCTTCATTGCGTGCCAATTAATGTAATGTTGATTTTAATTTATGTACAACCAGAGGTGGAGTTTTCTGTATATTTCTTTCTCTTTATTCTTGTATAGCATGAACTCAAATTTCTGATTTTTTAATTTATTTGTTGCTTTAAATGTGAATGGTATTTCCAATTTTTCATTTTCGATCAAGAAAAATTGTTCTTCATATATCAATGATCCATTGAAATTGACTTCTAAAAGATAAGTGACATTTTCATGTTCTTGATTCATGATGACGATTATCATTTTTCCCTCTTCTCCGATCATTAAATCGGTAGGATAGTCCGATGCTATTCCATTCGAGCCTAGAAGATAAAATTCAGTGAATCTTTCACCGATCCTAGGCTTTACCGAAACGTAGACCAATGTAGCTGATGAGCCTATTATGGACACTATAAGAAAGATGGAGAGGCCTTTATCCAGAACGTTTTGACCTAGATTATACTTTAATAGCCTCTCAAATGGAACCCTGAATCTTTCTTTAGCTGGTGAATTAAACCGTCTAACCCATACAACAAGTGAAAGCAAAATCGTAAAGACAGACAGAACAAGCAAAACAGGTACTAACCGAATACCAAAAGTCGTAAAGTTCAAGATTAAGCCTAGTGAAGGGACAATAGCGAGGCTCAATATGAAACTAAGAGCCACTCTTTCTATAACATCTAAATCATCTCTTTTTGGAAATAATATCGCACTTAATGAATATCCCGGAAGAAAAAGGACTAAAAGAAGACCGATAAAAATCCTAAATATCAAGGTTTTAAATAGCCCTTGGCAGAACCAGAATTATAGATACGAGAAAATTTTTGCTCTTCAAGTGCGATATATGGGTCGTTCTTAAGCCTAAGCATGTCACTGGTTAATGGTCGATTCCATATATCTTCCCTAACTATGATCAATATATCCTGAAAATCGCTGAAATTTCCAGTATAAAGTGAATCATCTATCGATACAAATTCTCTATTGAATTGAAAGTCATAAGGATCATGAGAGAACCAGTCACCACCTATCGTTCCATTCCAGATTTTTGAAATAATGTCCATTGCCTGCAATTCAGATTCGATAAAAGCAGAACGAATTACACTTTTGGGAGATAAGAAGTTATTATCTATATTTGCAGCCGGACTCATGATGAGAAGAAATGATAAAGTGAAAACTGAAATAGACATTAAGAAAACTTTTATGAATTTATTTTTGAATACTCCGTTAAGCAAGAATAAAGATAAGGATAAAGGGATAGCCATAAGTATTTGGCTGAAGTAATACCAGCGACCCACAATGATTTTCTTCTCAGCTATCAGGGAAAAAAAAGTAATACAAAGAATTACTATACCACCGATTATGGTTGAAACCCTATTCCGGTTACGAAACTTTTTAGATAACATATAGAAACATCCAATAAGAGAAAGTGAAAAGAATAAAAACATCCCTAGATTACTGAATATCTGTTCCAAGACAGGAATTTCAGATAGATACTGATAAATATTATGTAATAAACTAGAATCAAAACCCAATTTTATGAGATTAGCAAGGGTCATAATATGACCAGAAGCATATGTCCAGTATGCTAACATTCCTATGGAGAATAGAACACTAACAGTTAGAGTCACTGATCGAATAGTTTTTGTATCCTGAAATAATTTAATATAAGCCTCGGACCCTGCCCAAAATGCATAAAAAAGTATGGCTAGAAACATAGCTGTTACTGTGTGTGTTAAGACCAATATTCCCATAAGATATATAGCAACTAAAGTTCCAATTAATGGCTTATCGTTTCTAACTTTTAAAAGTATGAATATTATTGGAAGAACCAAAATTGTTGCTGTGGTGTTCGGTATTGTCCAAAAGCCAAAACGGATATGATAATTAGATACTTCCAACAGCAAAGCAGCTAGCAGTCCAACTTTAGCACTGATAAGAAACTTACCCAATAAGAAGATAAAGAGAGTGTCAGATATAACCTGTAGGGAACTTATGGAGAGCATTGTAGCCATTTTATAACCTAAGTCAGTTACTAAGGATGTCATCCCAATCATTAAGTGCATTATTGGCAATTTGGAATACGCATAACCTTCTGGGATATGCCCTTTATCAAGTATCTTAATTGTGAACCACTGATGCCACCAAGGGTCTACCCCAACAACATTTGGAAATATCACTATCTGAGAATACTCTAAGCTTAGTCCAATTATGATAATTTTGCACAGGGCAAAGCTAATGTGTGATTTTTGAGGGGATAGAAACAATATCTCATTTGCCACAATGGTAGCCATAATTGCTGTAGAAATAAAATATCCCAGCGGTCTTATGTAAGGATCTGATCTTAGATATATTGAAATTATACTGTAGGAGAGGAGAAGAAAGAAGAAGATATTTAAGGTTATATAAAATCGAGTGCTCCCTACTAGATTCTTTAAAGAAGGAATTAATGATGAATAGAAGAATCTTCTTACGATCAAGTATCCCGTACAGACAATAAAACAGAGTATACCAACCATTAACAATAGGGGGTGACCGATTACTAATTTTATCCAAATAATCAGAGCCAAACTGGAGATTACTCCAACTAAGGCCAGAATCTTATCCAATTCATCAAGTAAATAGGATCTTATCAAATTAATTTATTTCCTGCGAGATCGTGTGGCATAAATTTCTTATCCTTACTAATAGACCTGACTTTATAGATAATTCTTTGAAGAATTATTTCAATTTCATCTGGTAGTTTAATTGAATAAACAGTTTGTAATCTTTCGTATTCATAAAACGACTTATCGATTAAGGTTGAAACTATAAAACCAACCTTTTGCTTCCTGGTTAAAGGGAAATTAACGAAACCTTGGAATGCATTAAAAAGGTAACTTAGTGAAAATAAATAGGGAAAATCAATAGAATAGATTTCAGTATCAACATACAATTTTTTATAGATATCATTTATTGTAGATACCATTGTATAGTAAGCAAAAGTCCAGTCATTCTTTCTGACTTGATATTCTATTTTTCTAAAGTTTATTCTCTTCTGGTAGATTGATTTTGCATATAAAAAATCTAATAAAGAGAGGGATCTATGACCGAGCAGACCATGTATAATTAATGATAGAAAATCAGCCTCATAGTTAAGTGTTGGACATTTGACATCACAAATATTAATAATCCGTGGGTTCTCCCATAGGAAGGAATCATCTATATATTTTTTAGAAAGATAATAAAAATTTTGATACAGATCAATGGTCAATAATACTTCTCGCTTGAGCTTTATTTCTACTCCATTAATGTTTTCTATATTCAGATTCCAGCGTCCAAGTGCTGATAATATTTTCTTGATTTGCTTTCCTTTTACAAGTATATCAACATCCCTTGGAACATAAGGCATGCCTCTGTCGAGTTTGATGAATCTATAGTCAATTCCTTCTTCCTGGAAGAAAGAAGTAATATAACTAAGTGTATTCTTTAAAATATTAAATTCTCTTTCTTCTTTGTCAATCATATCTGTAATGGAGAAGTTTTGACTTTGTGGCGCTCGCTGAATAGTTTTACTCAAGAAGAAAAATAATAAGCCTTCTTCCTTTGCAAAATTTATTAAATTTAACCAATTAACATTTTGAAATCTATCATGAGCTAACATCCCTTTGTGATTTTCATAGTACTCATCATCAACAAAGTACAATAACAATGGAAGGAGTTTCCTATTTCTCAAACGGTTTAAACGCCCATAAACGATTTAGAGCATATATAACCTTTTCCAAGACAATCTCCCCTGTTTTATGAGTAGGTCCTGTAGTGTCTATAGTAAAACCGTTCAATCGCTTGATGATGAGAAAGTACCAACTTCGCAACGACTTATAATACTTAGGTAACACCAGTGTATCACCAATATAATTCATGCGCGAATAAGCAATATCTAAAGGAAGTTCCAACAATAAAATTAATGAAGGTTGAGGGAGAAGATTTATGAAAATTATAGAAATATCTCCCCATAAATTGTAAAACCAATCATAGAAATAACGATCACAAACTACCACATGTTCATCTAGCAAGGGTCTTATGCTTATTAAGTATGTACAAAAAGAATATATCAAAAGGATGATTGTAATCGGAATTTTAAAGAAGATGGACTTTTGCATATTATTTATTTTTTTTCCTTGATTATTTTTTGCAGTCTTTTGGGTGGTTATCTGAACGTTTTTATAAATCCATTTTTTAACAGGAAATGGAAATAGATCAACCAAAAGGTATCTTGGTCGGAGATAAACACATTTTATCCTCTTCTGGCGTAATATATGAGTTAAGTTCATAGCTTGAGTTGTTTTTCCTACTCCATCAGTTCCCACAAATACTATCAAGTGTTTCATCCTTTGGTTATGTATAATGTATCAGATAATTAATTTCTATAAACCATTTGAATGAATATTGAGTACATCTTCGTATACTTCTTCAAGTATTCTCGTTATCTTCATGAGATTATAATTTGATTTTACATGATATGCAGCATTCTTCCCTAGTTCATTAGCTAATCTTTTATCTTCGATTAGGGTACATACAGCTTTTCCCAATTCATATGAATCTCTAGGATCTACGAGAAGACCATTAACTCCATCTTCAATGATCTCAGGTATGCCTCCAACTCTAGTTGCTACTATAGGTTTCCCACAAGCCATAGCCTCTAGAACTGTCAAAGGTCTGTCTGCAATTCCGTCAATATTGAGAAAAGGTACTACGACCACATCTGAGGCCCCAATGAGTCTTTCTATGTTTTCAACTAAGCCTAGTTCAATTACATTTGAAGTTAGATTTAATTGCTTTATTCTCCTTATCAACGGGAGCCTATGATGTGCCTGCCAATCGATTTTATCGCCACAAGCTAATACGAACTTTGCTTCGGGGTTTTTTAGTAGAATTATAGGCATGCTTTCAATAAATGTAGCCACACCTTTCCATGGATTCCAATTTCCGAAAAAGAGAATCATTGGAGTATTATCATCAAAACCTAGTTTTTTTCTAAGTTCAAATCCAGAAATTCGTGGATTAAAACGTTCGGTATCAATCGGTGGAGGAAGTAAGACGACCTTTGATTTATGTATCCCTTCCCGTTTAACAAATTCTCCAATCTTTTCGCTTAAGGTCATAACTTTACATACTTTTGAAAATACTAATTTTGGAGGTATTAAAAAAGTGATGTATTTTTTCAAGTTCTGCGCGTTTAACATTTTAGGCTTGTTACAATAAAGAGTAAATACAACAGGTAATTCCAACGTTGGAGGAAGTAGAAACGTGATGAGGCTTAATATAGGAAAACCTGCATGAATATTTAATATATCAAATTTTTCTTTTGAATGTTTTATCTTTAATTCAAGTGCCAATTTATGCACGGTTTTCCATAAATACGCGATAGAAGCATATGTTGAGTCTACACCAACTGAATAGATTGTCCCAAAGGGCATCACATATTCTTTTCTCTGGATATCACTCCGTAAATCAGAAGTTAAAATGCATGTTTGATGTCCAAGGCGGAATAAACCATTACACAATCTCACAACATTGTTTGAAACACCACCTACTAAAACCCCCTTTGTGGGTAATAGTTCCAATCCGAGATGACAGATTTTCATTAGGGTTAATTATGAAAATTTTTTAATTAAGATATATCAATATTAGAATTTTCTTCCAAGACGATTAAATATTTCTTTAAATTGGAGTACACGCGATGGTTTTATGAAAAAACTAATTGGTGTCATCCCTAGGAAGACTATATCTAAAGGTTTATTGAAACCATATTTAGAAACAGCAATCAGTTTACACCGTAGGTACTTCAAGCGGCTTCTCTTCCACTTATTGCTATGCATTACGGAAGACTGATGCTCTCGCCAGGAATGAAGATATCTAGGAATATTTCCTCCTATAAATCCCCTCGAAAAAGCCCGTAAATAAAATTCATAATCCTCTGCCCCTTCAAAATCTGGTCGATATAATCCTATTTTACTGATTATTTCCCGTTTAAAAAGAATAGAGCTATGAATAAATGGGTTATGAACTAATAGGTACTTTCTCATTTTTGGCCATTTGCTAGGGGGAGAAAGTGAGCCTAAAATCTCTTCATTATTATCGATTACTTGTGACCAGCAACCAATTATATCATATCTTCCACTTGATAACAAAAACACTTGTTCTTCAATACGTGTCGGCAAACTAACATCATCAGCATCCATTCTTCCAATAAATTCTCCCCTAGCCAACATAAGACCCTTATTCAGAGAACGGGTGAATCCTAATCTTTTTTTGTTCACTACTAACTGTAATCTATGATCAGTCTGGAATTGTTCTAAAACGGTGAACGTAGAATCGTCAGTATTATTATTATGCCTATCCAATATGGCAATTAGTTCAATTTCATTGTAGGTTTGAGAAAGGATGCTTTTTATGCTCTGTTCAAGAAAATCTGGGTTTGCGTTGAAAATAGGCATTATAATCGAAACTAAGTTATTTATCATGTTTTAACTAAACTATTTACATTAGTGCGCATTTACATTTTCTCTCTTATCAAATTTACTAAAGTCCATAGTATAACCGCTGTTGTCATTAGAATCAAACCTACCAGGGTGGTGCCTAAAGCAATCAGAGTCACATTAGTTCCTATAGTTCTGGTCAAAGAAAAAATCTTCAACGTAATAACCCAGAAAATCGTCGAAACACATAATGAAAGAAATCCTGGCAGTCCGTAGAAAAGTAGAGGTCTTGTCATAGATAGATGCTTTAACGTGATTAATAAAACGCCAAACCCATGTAAAACAGGGTTCTCAGTAGAAGAGTTCTCATGATAGCTAATGTCAACCGGTACCTCGGCAACCCTGAGCCCATTATCCCCAGCCTTCAAGAGAATTTCGGTGCTGGCACCCATACCATCTTCAGTCAGGACCAATGATTCCAGTGCATGTCTGGTATAGGCCCTGAACCCGGACTGGGCGTCGGTCAACTTCAGACCATTGCTTGAGACAATACTCGTAATCAGCTTAATTCCTTTCTCTCTCCATTTCGGAGCATTAGAGAATCCCGAATTAAGAAAGCGTGAACCTATGACTATATCAACGTCTCCTACCATAAGACGATCTAAAAGCAATGGAATCTCCGTAGGATCATGCTGACCATCCCCATCTAACGTAACGATAAAGTCTGCTTCTAATCTCTGAGCCTCCTTGAATAGACTCTGAAGGGTAGCTCCATAACCTAGATTTTGATCATGGTGTATCACATGTGCTCCCATGTTATTAGCTAATAATCTTGTTTTATCTCCAGATCCATCATCGCAGACCACAACCTTGTCAACATACTTCATTGTTTTGAAAATAACATCTTCTATGTATTCCATCTCTTTATAGGCAGGGATACAGGCAACGACGAATGGATTCTTTATCACTTTTATAGAATCTCTATTGAGTAAAAATTATAGGACTTCGAGGATCTTGAATGAGACGGTCAATGCGAATGAGATGAGCAGGGGCAGTATGCCCATGTTGAGGGATCTCCCGAAGGCCTTTAGGCTCTGCCTGGTGTCGGCGTCTACCAGTTCCTTCGAGGCCAGCAGCAAGATCAGGAGGACAGTGGACATAGCGCCTAACAGGGCTCCGCTGGATAGCGTTGCTACCGTTATGGTTGTGGTCACCGTGGATATCAAAGCATCACCTTTCTACGCCTTTCGCACCCTTTCTAAGTATTACCAACATATATTTTACATCTATATTAGGCTTATTGCAGGGGCTATCAGGAAGAGAACAATATTAGTTATTCCATGCGAGAGCGAGACGCCCACTATATTTCCCGTCTTAAGGACCATAAACCCGTAGAACAGCCCTACAG
>SDBV01009788.1_pt1 | contig 12674 bp, 10 predicted proteins | sample 2277081 | NCBI WGS metagenome assembly SDBV01 (sample SAMN10402039, study PRJNA504765) | marine sediment metagenome | isolation source: marine sediment core GS10_PC15, 223 cmbsf | place: Arctic Ocean: Southern Knipovich Ridge | collected 2010
CGCATCCGCAAGTATCAGGCGATTCTTCCCTTGCGGGGTAAGATCATCAACGCCTATAAGTCGCGCGACGACAAGGTTCTGGCCAACGAGGAAGTTCGCAGCATGATCTCGGCCTTCGGCTGCGGATTCGGCGACGAAATGAACATCGACAAACGTCGTTACGGCAAGATAATCGTGATGACCGACGCCGACGTCGACGGTTCCCACATCCGCACGCTGCTGTTGACGTTCTTCTATCGCCAGATGTACGACCTGATCCGAGCCGGGCACATCTATGTGGCCCAGCCGCCGCTGTTCCGCGTGAAGCGGAAGAAGGAAGTTTATTACGTGCAAACCGACGAAGAGATGAAGAAGCAACTGCTCGAAGCCGGTCTGAGCCATGCCGTTTTCGATCCGGGCGACGGACGCCTGATCGAAGGTGAGCAGATGGAGAAGATGTGCCGCACGCTGGCCGCCCTGGAAGAGGCGCTGGTTGCGCTGGAACGCCGCGGTATCAGTCTGCGGGCACACGCCGCGCGGCAGGAGCCCCTCAGCGGAAAGCTGCCCGTCTATCACGTCTTCCTGGGACACGACGAACACTGGTTCGCGTCGCGACAAAACCTGGACGAGTTCCTCGCCCAGCAGGAGCAAACCGCCGGGGGCGAACTGGAGCTTGCCGACAGTCCAAACGGCGCTGGGCCCGACGATAAGGAGGCGGACGCGGCGGGCGACGGCCGAGAATCCGACGGTGGGGAAGAAACGAAAAAGCGACTGCATATCGTGGAATTGCACGAAGTCCGCTCGATCAACAACCACTTGGCGGAACTTCGCGAATTGGGTTTCGAAGTCGAAGCGCTTTTGCCCCAAAAACGCACGGGCGTGGAGGAATCGCGCTATCACCTGCGACGCGGCGAGACCACAACCGGGCTGGACGACCTCCGCGGTTTGCTGGCGACGGTGCGAGCGGCGGGCGAAAAGGGCCTGCAAATCACCCGCTTCAAAGGCCTCGGTGAAATGAACGCCGAAGAACTTCGCATCACCACGCTCGATCCCGAGAATCGCACCCTGGTAAAGGTAACCATGGACGATGCCGTGGCCGCCGACGATCTCTTCCGCATTCTCATGGGCGATAAGGTGGAACCGCGGCGGGAGTTTATCGAAAAATATGCTTTGGAAGTTAAGAATTTGGACGTGTAACAATGTCAGTGAATGAGATCTCGGGAATGTCGATCGGGGGATACCTGATAGAGCGGCTGAAGGACCATGGGGTCCGCGACATTTTCGGGATCCCGGGCGACTATGTGCTTGGGTTTTACACCCGGCTCGAAAAAAGCTCGCTAAGGACTATCGGCTGCACGCGCGAAGATTGTGCCGGATTTGCGGCCGATGCCTACGCGCGGCTCAACGGCATCGGGGCCGTGTGCGTAACGTATTGTGTGGGCGGCTTGAGCCTCTGTAATTCGATCGCGGGGGCCTATGCGGAGAAGTCGCCCGTTGTTCTGATCAGTGGTTCGCCCGGTTTGAACGAACGGTTTAACAACCCGCTTCTGCATCATCGCGTCAAAGACTTTCAAACCCAGTCCGACGTGTTCCAACGTCTTTGCGTCGCCAGTGCGGTATTGGAAGACCCGCAAGTCGCCTTCCGAGAGATCGATCGGGTGCTCGATGCGGTGTTGCGATATTGTCGGCCCGGCTATATCGAATTGCCCCGCGACATGGTGGACGTCATTCCCCAAGGGGAATATGTGCCCAAGACTGTCGAACCGAGCAGCGACAAAGATGCTTTGAGCGAAGCGCTCAACGAAGCCGTGCGTCTGCTTTCCGCAAGCCAATGTCCGGTGATCCTGGCGGGCGTGGAAATCCACCGCTTTGGGCTACAGAAACAACTCCTGGCATTGGCCGAAGGGGCCGGCATCCCCATCGCCACGACAATGTTGGGCAAGAGCGTGATCTCCGAAGCGCATCCCTTGTTCATCGGCGTCTATGAAGGGGCCATGGGACAAGAGACGGTGGCCCAACAGGTCGAGCAGAGCGACTGCCTGCTGCTGCTGGGAGCGTTCATGACCGATATCAATCTGGGTATTTATACGGCCAACTTGGATCCCTCGAAATGCATCTACGTCACCAGCGAAACACTCCGCATCAGCCACCACGAATATCGCGGGGTTTTGTTCGGTGATTTCATGCGAGAACTGGTCGGCGCGGGGCTGAAGGCACCGGCACTAACGCCACCGCCGCGGCGTGGAGCCGAGGAGACGCCCCCGCTGACGTCCCCGGCGGGCGATCCCAAAAACCCCATCACCATTGAGCATCTGATGACGACTCTCAATCGCGCATTGGACGACTCGACAATCGTGATCGCCGACGCGGGCGACGCTCTGTTTGCCGCGGGCGAGTTATCTATTCATCAACAGACCGAGTTTATCGGTCCGGCCTACTATGCCTCGATGGGGTTTGCCGTGCCGGCCGCCTTGGGAGCCATGGTAGCGCGACCCGACTTGCGCCCGGTGGTCCTCGTGGGAGACGGCGCCTTTCAAATGACGGGCATGGAACTCTCGACCATTGTTCGGTACGGCTACCATCCGATCGTGATCGTACTGGACAACGAGGGCTATGGCACCGAGCGTCTGTTGCACCATGGCGATTATAAGTTCAACGAGATACAGGCTTGGAATTTCGCCAAACTGCCGGATGTTTTCGGCCAAGGCAGCGGCTACGAGGTCAGTACCGAAGGCCAGTTCGACGACGCGCTTGACGCGGCCTGGGAAGACCGCCGGACGATGAGCATCATACACGTTCACCTCCACAGAAACGACTGCAGCAAGGCGCTTATGCGTCTGGCCGAACGGATCCGTGAGAAGATTTGAGAATTCAACATGACCAAACCCGGAGCCATCGACCCGCGGCGCATCGAGATCCTCGACGAGGCCGTAGTCGAGGTGCTTCGTGGGAAGACGTCTGCCCAGCGGGTGGCCATGGCTCTGGATGCCGAGCGAACGTGGCGGCAGATGTTGGAGGCTTATTTGCGCTTTCGATATCCGGATTGGGACGATCGACAAATAGTACGGGAAATTGCGAGGAGGAAACTTCTTGGAACAAGTTGAATTGTTGCGATATACGATTGCGGTTCTCGAAGATCAGGGTGTGACATACATGGTCGTGGGTTCGTTTGCCAGCATTGCCTACGGTGAACCACGATTGACAAACGATATCGACATTGTTGTGCAACTCAGTGCCGAACAGGCAAACCGTTTGTGTGCCGCATTTCCGGATCCTGAGTTTTACGTCAGCGCCGCGGCTGCTCGCGATGCCGTGGCCAGGCAAGGACAGTTCAACGTAATTCATCCCACGTCGGGTAACAAGATCGACTTTATTGTTGCCCGTGACGACGATTGGGGACGCACTCAGTTATCCCGTTGCATTCGCAGACCGATCCTTGCCGACTGTGAATCCAATATCGCCGCTGCGGAAGACGTCATCTTGGGAAAGCTCTGGTACTATAAGGAAGGCGGTTCGGAGAAACATCTACGCGATATTGTGGGGATGCTTCAAGTAAGTGAAGATGATATTGACCGCCAGTACATAAGCCATTGGACGAAACGGCTTGGTTTAGAACAGCCATGGCAAGCCGTGTTGCAGCGGCTCGAATAGGGTTCTTTGTGCGGAACCACAGCCCACAGCCGAGGGTGGCCGTGCTACAAATGTGGGCCTTACCGCTTGGCCGTTTTAAGCACCGGCTTGGCCGCCAGGCGTTGAACGTGGCGTCCCTTCGACTTTTCGGCCACTGCGGTTGCCAGGCGGCTAAACTGCTTGCGGACTTGGGGGTCTACTCCTTGCAGTTTTCCGGCCAGGCGGCGCACGCCTCGCGGGTTGACTTCGGCGGTGCGGCAAAGGCCGTCCACGAAGGCCGAAGTTTGCACGAAGTTGCCGTCGACGACTTTGCCCATCAGCGGTTGCAGGGTCCGCGTGATAAATTCTATGCCCACGTTGTCTATGTGGGTGAACGTGTCGAGGCGGCTGGTGATGTAGCTTTTTCCGTCCGCCTGGCGCATGTAGCCGCTTCTGAGGATCAAGAGGCTGGTGCCCCGCACCGGTTTGCTCAGCAAGGGGTTGTCGAAGACCCCTTCCACCCAAATCAGGTGCGTGCCATCGTCGCGGTAAATGAACTCGGAGGTTCCCATCGTGCCGTTGCTTTGGTGTGTTTGATACTTCAGCGGCCCAACCTGCTTCATTCGCAACGGGCTGATCCCCAACTCTTCCCATATTCCCACAACGACGTCCGGGTGCCGTACCAGGAAGAGGTACAACTGCGGGTCGCAGGGACCAACATGGATGGGCAAGCGGCGGAAGATATGTGAGCCGCTAAGCAGAGCGGAGATTTTTGCCCGCCCTTTGTCATCTAGTTTTTCCAGTGGAATTGACCGTATGGCACTTTCTTTTGCCGCCCGCGAGGTGGACGCTTTGTGCGAGGTGGACACCTTGTGGGGGGTGGTTCGAGATCGGTCGAGGATATCGGCCGACGACTCGGCGGTGATGCCGATCACGGCTAGCGCGAGCATGGCTCGGAAGATAATGGCGTAATTAGATGCGGCGTGTAAGCAGAATTGCGTACAGTAAGCCAAAGCCCCGTCCGATTTCACTCGTGTCATAGTTCCCCCCTGTGACACGTGACTTCCCCCACATGCCGGTGGATATGTGGAGGCATTTCGATGTAAATCTACCGATACTACTGATTAATCGGTTTTTGAGGGGCGATCAGGTAAGTTAAAACAGGAGAAGGCTCAACAAAGCACGTCGGGAACACTAACCAACACTACTGAGTTCCTAGCGCGGGCAAGCCGCAAACAAATGGAACGGTTTCCAAAGATCGTTAAGTTTTTAACAATGTTAAACGTTAATCGTTAATCGTATAGACCCTCATTCATTTTACGTTTTGCAGGAGGGGGAGCCTGACGGATATTCGCGTGCCCTGGTTGGGGGTGGAATGGACGGTTGCCTGGCCGCCGAGCAGATGTACGCGTTCGCGGATGCCGCGCAGGCCGTATCGTTCGTGGGGGACTTTTTGGGGATCGAAGCCGATACCCCAGTCTTCGACGGAGAGCCGGATCTGATCGTTTTCTTCTTTTAGAGTGACATGTACTTTGTCGGATTGGCTGTGTCGGCAGGCGTTGGTGAGAGCTTCTTGTACGATCCGGAAGAGGGCCGTTTCCAGCGGCGGGGCCAGTCGTTCGCAATGGAGTTGGTGTTTGAAGACGATGTCGGGGCAACCGTGTTGCTGCTGCTCGCAGACGAGGTAATCGATGGCTGCGATAACGCCCGACTCGTCGAGGATGGGCGGTCGCAGTCCGCTGATGAGGCTGCGGGTTTCGTCGACGCTTTGGGTGAGCAGATCCACTCCGGCGTCGAAGGTATCTTGATTTTGTTTACAGAGCGGAGCCACGGCTTGGAATCGGAGCAAGGCGCCGGCCAGTTTTTGTGCTAGTCCGTCGTGGATTTCGTAGGCCACGAGTTTTCGTTCGCGTTCTTGCAGGTCGAGCAATTCGCGGAGGAACTCTTTTTCGCGACGGAGTTCCTGGTCGGTTTTTTGCCGTTCGAGCACATTTGCAAAGAGTTCGCCGACAACTTTAAGCAGGGCAATGTGTTCGAGCGACCAGGTTTTTTCGACGGTCACCGAATCGAAGCCGACAAAGCCCGCCAGACGGTTGCGGCTGATGAGGGGCACGGCGATAAGTGACTTGGCGGCCTGCGAGGGCAAATAGTTTTTTGAAGCGTGATCCTCGGCACCGCTGCCGTTGACGCAGGGGATATGGACGATTTCGAAGTTATGTTCGCCGCTGGCCCACCAGGGAAGATCGTCCAGGGGTATTTTCTGGAAGTGGTTTGAGCCCGGATCGATGTCGGCGGCCGACCATTCGTAGGTGTTTTCGTAGGTTTCGTCGTCGGGCGAAAGTTGGAAGACGTAACTTCTATCGGCACCGACAAAGGCCCCGATTACCTCCAGGGCATGTTGGATACCCTTGTCGACATGGTCGGGCGCGAGGTTGATGAAGTGGGTCGAAAGCGCGGCGACGAGGTTCTCGAATTCGCTGTGATAGCGGAGCGTGTTTTCCAGCAGCTTTCGTTCTTCGATCTCTTGCCGCAGTTGGTCGTTTGTCCTGGCCAGTTCCTTGGTTCGAGCGGTTATCTGTTCTTCGAGACTGTTGCGGTGGCGGACGAGTTCCTCTTCGGCCCGTTTTCGTGCGGTGATATCGCGTAGAATTCCGCGGATACCGACAACTTTGTTGCCCGTCTCGACGACGGTTGAACTGTATTCGACAATGTGCGGTCGGTTGTCCTTGCCGACCAGAACGGTTTCGGCCGTGAGGCTGCCGGTGCTCAGCAGCCGCTGGAAATCGGCGTTGGTGTGTTGCACATGATCTTCTTGAACCAGCCGTGTGAAAGGGGAGTTGATGAGTTCGTCGGGCCGGAATCCCAGCAGGGTGTTGATGGCGCGGTTGGCGAAGGTGATGCGGCCGGTGAGGTCGAGAGTGAAAAGAACGTCGCGTTCTTGTTCGACCATATATTGATACCGCTGATTGGCCCCCGAGGACTCGACCAGTTGCCGCCACTGTTGCAAGGCCCGTTCGGCAATGCGGGGCATATCGGCGAATGCGGACGGGGACTTGACGATGTAGTCGATGGCGCCGGCCTTCATGGCTTCGACGGCGGTGACCTCGTCGCCGTAGCCGGTTATCACAATCGTGGCGAAGGGCGGCGTTTCTTCTCCCGCGGGCAAAAGCTCCGTGCCTTTGCCGTCGTTGAGGAAGAGGTCGGTGATGAGCAGATCGGGCGTCGACGCGGCAAGTTTTTGGCGGGATTCCTTGAGGCTCGAAGCCGTGGATAGTTTGACCGGCATCGAGCAAGAATCGAAGGCGCGACGCACGAGGGATACGTGGTCTTCTTCGTCTTCAACCAATAGAATGCGAATAGGCGTGCCGTGCATCTGTGTTTTACCCCGCAATCCAAGTGGTGGTAAATCGGAACCAAATGAGCTCCGAGCATTCATGGTTTAGCCCCAAACTTCAGTCCCAAAGTCACGTTGAATTATATCCCATTCGTAGTGGGTGGGGAAGTGTTTGCAGACAATGTTGAGAATATATGCAATGATACAAGCCGCACCAGCTAGCGGGAGGGGTGTGGTCTAGATGGCACTGGGGGCATGAGCAGACTTTTTTTCTTGGCTAACGCATTCCCAGATTCGAATTTGAATATCGTTGTGGCCAAAAAGGTAGTCGAATTTCATGCGCGTTGATAGAATGTCGCCATGCTTACAATACCCCTTCAATCCGGCAGTAACGGCAATTGCATTTATGTCGAGGCGGGCACGGTGGAGACGGGCATGGTGCGATTGCTCTTCGACGCCGGCATTAGTGGCATACGGGCCAAAGAGCGTCTGGCTCGCTTCGGCCGCCGCATCGAGGACGTGGATGCCGTGGTTATCTCGCACGACCATAGCGATCATACGTCGACGATGGGCGTTTTTCATCGAAAGTTCGGGCTGCCGATTTGGGTCACTCGCCATACGTTCGAGGCGGCCGGCCGGCGAAGGGCGTTGGGCAATATAGAAGCGGTGCATCACTTCCAGGCCGGGGCAACGCTGCGATTCGCGGCCCGCCCTCACAACCGGCCCGCTGGGCGCAATATCACCGGCGGCAGCGGGGGCGAAGTTCTTGTGGAAACCATCCCCACGCCGCACGACGGGGTCGACGGCGTGGGTTTTGTCGTCCAGCACGAAGGCAGCCGCTTGGGGATTCTTACCGACCTGGGCCACCGTTTCGACGGGCTCGATGCGGTCGTGGCCTCGCTCGATGCCGTGTTGCTGGAAAGCAACTACGACCCCGAAATGTTGGACCGAGGGCCGTATCCCGAGTTTCTCAAGGCCAGGATTCGCGGCTCCGGTGGGCATATTTCCAACCGCGTGGCGGCCGAGTTGTTGCGCGACGCGGGAGGGAGGATGCGATGGGCGTGTCTGGCGCATCTGTCCGAAGACAACAACTCGCCCCGGGTGGCCGTGCAAACTCATGCAAAGATTCTGGACAATGCCGGCGGCCGGCGGATCACATTGCTCGTGGCCAGCCGATATGATGCGACAGGTGTATTGGAGGTATGACTACCACTTGTTCGTCAATATCAGTGATGTCCCCTTTTCTCTCCCCGCCGCTGAAAACGCTTCTTGATTAGCCAGTACACTGCTCTCCTCTTTTTCCAAACGAATCGAGCCAAATCTAAGAATCTCAAGTTCCTGACATAACACCAGAGCACGGCTCTCCTTTGCCACTTCTCAAGCTCCTCGTAGGTCAGATTCTCCAGTTCGAGAGCCCTTCCAGCGTACTTGTCATATTGAGACCAATCGTCCGTGAGTAGGCGGTATCGACCTTCGCCACGGCGTGCCATATCGTATATCCTCGTGCCTGGATAAGGAACCATAATGCCGAACGCGGGCTCACCCGTGTTTAGCTCTGCTGCCAGCCGAACTGTCTTCCGCAAAGTCTCTTTAGTTTCGTTGGGATGTCCAAGGATGAAATAGGCATTCAGCGGAATCCCTGCCCGCTTTATCATCTTGACAGCCTGTCTTACTTGGTCAACCGTGATGTCCTTGTTAATGGCCTTTAGAATATCGTCGTCCCCCGACTCCACTCCCATCTCCAGTCTCCTGCATCCCGCCCTCTTTGCCAAGTCCAGAAGGTCCGCATTCACAAGGTTTGCACGTGTCAGACCTGTCCAACTGATCCGTTCCGAGAATCCTCGTTCAATCATCCCATTGAGCAATCCCCGTGTGTGCGGACTATCAAAGAGGAATATCTCGTCGGCGAAATCGAATGTATGTGTTCCGTACCGGGTGATGGCGTATTCCATTTCATTATAGATGTTCGCAGGTGAGCGACGCCTGACTTTTCTGCCCAAAACCTGGCATACAGAACGCACACTTGTACGGGCAGCCTCTGCTTGTAAACATGACATAGTATTCATCCCTGGCCGCCAGGGCGTCGATATTTGGGGCATAGTACTGGTCTAATGCAGGCCAAGGCAGAGCATCCAGTTCTGTTGGTGTAAGGTTTGGACGTGATTCGTTAACGACAACGTCTCCATCGTCTCGGAAAACAATGCCCGGAATGGAACTTAAGTCGCTCGTTGTCCCCTCCTGCAAACACTGGAGAAGCTCAAGGCAAGTCTGCTCACCTTCCCCATAGACGCCGTAATCGAAGTCGGAGAACTCTGTTAACGTTCTTTTCGGCAGCGCTGTGACATGACATCCCCCGATGATGACGGGGACTCCCAGTTCATTTTTCACGCTTGAGGCAATGAGGGCTGCCGCATTTACCTCATGGGTCATAGCGGAAATCCCGACCGCGTCGGGTTGATAGTCGGCGACTCGACGCAAGAGTTCCGATTCCGACCAGTTGTGGAAATAGGCGTCGAATACCCTGGATTCAAAACCATTACTTTCAAGCACAGAACAGATGTACGTTACTCCTAGAACTGGCCGCTTGTACCAATTGGCGTAAGTACCGGGAGGTTTGACAAGTGCCACTTTCATGCTACACTCCATTCTTCGTTCACGGTCCGGATTTCACGTTCGCTAGGCTGGACCGGTTTGCCGCAAGTGTGCCCAGTTCGGGTCGACGCGCGAACGATTTACGGAATCAATCCAAGTCCACGAGGACCAATACACACCATGATAGCATAATCAAGATGAGGATACAAATAGCCCAGTTTTCAGGCTCCGAACGTGGCTGGCGGCTGCAAGGAAAAGGAAAGGGGGGAAATCACTGATGGTTGGTTGTTTTCCTTGGCTGGCCGGGGCCATGGGCTCAAACGCAATTCGCCGCGGCCGTGCATCCGTCGCCAGAGCCCGCTCCACTGCTGTTGCCTGCCCAGTCTGTCAATATCAGTGATGTCCCCTTTTCTCTTCTCCCTCTTCCTCCATCACCTTCACCCGCTTGATCATCCTCAGAAACTCGTCCATCGAGGGGCATCGTTTCTTGAGGTCGGGTTCGATGCAATAGTGGATGGCCTTGGCCAACACGGGGTTGATGTGGGGGCGGAGCGTGCGGATGTCGGTGGGCGTCCGGTTGTGGGTCATGGCCGCCTGGCCGGTGACGCCGCGGAGCCAGGGCAGGTCGAACGTGCAGATCTCGAAGGCCGTTACGCCGAATGCGAAAATGTCCAGACGCCGGTCGGTGGCGTAGCGGCGGACCAGCTCGGGGGCCATGTAGTTGGGCGTGCCCGTGCGGTTGCCCGGCTGCATGAAATTCTTGGTGGCCGGCACTGTGAGGCCGAAATCGATGAGCTTGATGTTCTCGCCGTCGCCGCTCAAAAGCACGTTGCGGGGGCAGATGTCGCGGTGCAGGAAGCCCTTTTCGTGGATCGCGGCCAGGGCTTCGGCCAGTTGGCGGATGAACCGCACGCGGCGTCCGTCGAGGATCTCGTCGCGGCCGATCAAAAGCGAGTTCATCCCCGCCCCCTCGATGAACTCCATCACCAGGTACTGCTCGCCGTCGGTGGTCAGCCCGTGCTCGAGGGTTTTCACGATCCGGGGGTGGTCCAGCAGCACGGCGATTTCACCTTCAGAGGGTTTTTTCAGGCCCTTGAAACGGGCCATGAAGGCGGCCGTTTTCTCGGGATCGAGAATCTTCAGCCCCACGACCTGGTCGGTTCGCCGGTCGCGGGCCATGTAGAACTTCGACATCGTGCCCGAAATGGCCTTCCGCAACAGCTCGAAGCGCGAACGCACATTGAGCTTTTTGCCTTGCAGCAGATCGCCTAATCGATCGAAGAGAGCCATGTGTCGCCTTGTGCTGGAGGGGGGGCGAATCGCCTGCCTTTTACTCAATTTACGCTGATTGGCGGATATTGGCAAGCGACGCCCTGCTTTGTGGTGGGGATATGTCCCGCCGGGCCTTGCCGTACGGGCCCTTCGCAGGGTCTCGACGGGGTGCTATCCTATTTCAAATGACTGCCCTAAATCCCCAGCGAATAAGCGTAATTCGGCTGACGGCGCCCGGACGCTCGGCGGTGGCCGGCTTGCTGCTGGAAGGGCCGGGAGCCGCGAAGGTGCTGGAGGGGTTGTTTCAAGCAAAAAACTCGAGCTGCGGCCTCTCGCCCGGCGACCGGCTGGTGGTCGGACGTTTTGCCGACCAGAGCCACGGTGTCTCCCACGGTGGCCGCCCCCATCGCGGCGAAGATATCGTGGTTCGCTGCCGTAGTGAAGAATCCGTGGAACTGCATTGCCACGGGGGGACGGCCGCCACCGCCCGAATCGAGCAAACGCTGGCCCGACGCGGGTGCGCGATGGTGGATTGGAAGGACTGGATCGATTCCGGCTCAGAGCACGATCCCATACGTGCCGAAGCCCGGCTGGCCTTGGCCCAGGCAGAGACGACCCAAACGGCAGCCGTTTTGCTCGACCAGTACCAAGGCGCTCTCTCTGGCGCGGTTCGGTCGATTCTGGCCTCGCTCGCCGCCGCCGCCGCGGAGACGGCTGGTAAGGGAATTGAATCGCTGCTTGCCCGGGCCGATTTCGGGCGGCATCTGGTCGAGCCCTGGCGGGTTGTTTTGGCGGGCCGGCCGAATGTGGGCAAAAGCACGCTGATCAACGCCTTGGTCGGCTATAGTAGGGCGATCGTGCACCACGCGCCCGGCACTACCCGCGATGTTTTGAGAGCCACGACCGCTCTGGAGGGCTGGCCCGTTGAGTTGGCCGACACGGCCGGGCTGCGCTGCAGCGATCATCCCATCGAACGAGCCGGTGTTCAATTGGCCGAAGCAGAACTGCAAACGGCCGACCTCGTGCTGTTGCTGCTGGACGCCTCGCAGCCTTGGTGCCACGACGACCGGCAACTCACGCGGCGTTGGCCCTCGGCACTGATGGTTTACAACAAAATCGATCTGGGCGACATCGATCCACAAAGCGGCCGACTTGCCGATTCGTGTGCCCAGCGGCCGCAAGGATTTTTTACCAGCGCGATCCAGGGCCGAGGCATTGTGGAGTTGGCCGCGGCCATCGGTCAGAGGCTGGTTCCGCAGAGACCAGCGGCACTCGCCGCCGTGCCCTTTACGACGCGGCAAGTGGACACGTTGGAAGCAGCACTGGGGTATGTCGCCGAAGACGACCCGGCGGCGGCCGCTTCGGCACTGGGATCGCTCTTGAGCAGACCAGGCTAGCCGGCACGTTATTTCCTGCGTCCGACGAGAATATCGCCGGCAAATGCCCAGATGGCCAGAAAAGTCAGCCCCATCGCAACTTGCGTGATTTCAAAAGGCATAAGATTCCATTCTCCGCTGTTGGTTAAACTGTTTTTCACCGGCGGAAATAATTGCGTCGAGCATGTGAGTCTAACTCATCTTCGTCCCCGCGGTTAGGGCAACTCCAGGCGTAGTGTGGGGCGTCTTCCAAGACCGGCAATCCATGTCACGCCTTCGACTGCCCCTGTTCTTGTAATCGGAATAAATTGCCAAGTGCCCCTGGTGCTTGTAGGGTGCGTCCGCGACCTGTCTATTATACACAAATATGGTTCATTCGAAATTCGAGTGCGCCGACAGAACCGAATTGTATCATTGAGATTGGGTACGACAAAGAGACCACGAAAGATCGAAAGTACGAAAGGTCGAAAAAAGTGACTCTTACGGAGATTTCGTGGGTAAGTTTAGGTGGA
>SDBV01009789.1_pt1 | contig 12673 bp, 9 predicted proteins | sample 2277081 | NCBI WGS metagenome assembly SDBV01 (sample SAMN10402039, study PRJNA504765) | marine sediment metagenome | isolation source: marine sediment core GS10_PC15, 223 cmbsf | place: Arctic Ocean: Southern Knipovich Ridge | collected 2010
TTGTAATTCACGTCTTTTTGACGCATCAAGCACGCAAGAGTTCACATCTTCGAGGAGCATTTTTCAGGAAACTTCCGAGAACCATAGACTCGAATGCGTTTCGCGACGGAATCGAGCTAAGAAACGATCGGGTGATATCGCCCGTGCCGACGGATTCCGTCCCTTCAAACGGAAAAAAGCCAACTTGTACGCCCCCGGGGCCACCACCCGCATTGATCGAGTTTCCGAAATCGACGTTCAACAGCGGATCGGGGACGCCCCCACCGGCAAGAAAATGGGCGGCAACCTGATCCGAGTTCAACGCCGAATCATAGATGGCCACTTCATCCAGCAGACCGTCGAAGCCGCGGTTGAAATGATTGCCGATGGTAAACGGCCGGGCATTGGTGCCGTAGTCGGCGGCCGGAACGCCGCCGGTGGCCCCTTCCTTGTTCCCGTCGACGAAAATCTGGACTTCTGCGGCGGCGTTGTCATAAACACCGACCACGTGGTGCCATTGGTCGTCGGTAAGATTCTTGCTCGAGTTGGCCGACCGACTCACGTTGGCCGGATCGCGCAGAAAGAAATCGACGGTGCCGCCCGCGTTGGGTCTATACCGGGACAGATACCAAGGCGTCGCTTGTGCCGAGTCATAACCCTTGACGAGGACGCCGGCGTCACCTGACGAAGTATTGCCCGGGGCGACCTTCAGCCAGTACTCGAGTGAAAAGCTCTGTCCCGACGCAAAACCGAAATCCGTCGTATTGGGGCTGACGATCGTCGGATGCGTGGTAGGATCGCCCAGGTCGGCGTTGGGCGGGACCGGCGTAAACTGCACCGAAGTATCCGGATCGCCGAGGATGCCGCCCGGTTGGCCGAAGTCGCCGGCCGGGAAGAGCGTGTAGTCGAGATTGGCCGTGTTGCCCGACGAATCCATGGCCGTCGGACCGGTCGCTTCGCCCAGCCGCCAATACCCGATCGGACCGTCGCCCATCACGGTGGTCGCATAGTCCGCTGCTGCCGGGCTGGCCCACACCGCAAGCACAAGGCACACGATCCCAAATGTCAGTCGAAAGCTAGATGTCAAACTCATGTTACGTCCTCGCATACTGAAAGTAAGAAGTAAACCGTCTGTTGCCAAAGTACAGAGGTGTCCGATGCTCCGCGCATAACGGCACCACACGGTTACCGAGCGGGGAACTCATCTCTGCGATTGCAGCCAGTGGACGCGATAAGCGTTGACTCGCTGCCTCAGGACGCTGCCGCCTTTCGCAGGACTGCTTCTAGAAGAAGTGATTCAGTCAGATATTGATTACCGAGGTTGCATAACTCCAGTACCCATAATATCCTAATATCCTCGATCGCGACATTGCATGCAAGTATTTTTCGCGCAATCTGAGAATTGATTTGCGCACCACCCATAGTGTGTGCTAATCTTGTTCTGGCGACGCGCAACCCGGGTCGCAGTGCCGGACTGCCTGGCAGCCGGATCGCCACCGCCTCAGCGGCGGCCGAAAAACCGGAGATCTCGCTCATGGCCCGCAAGAAAACGACCAAGGATGTCGCCTTGGCCTTTCCTTTGGCCGCGACACACCTGGCGCGGTTCATACGAGGCGTGACCGACTATGCGCGGCAGCACGGCGACTGGACGTTCAGCGCCTGCCCGGCCACGGTGAGCGGCTTCCCCGAAACGCTCGACATGACGATCAAAAGCCTCAAAGGCTGGCCCGGCGACGGTGTGATCACCGTGGTCGCCACCCGGGCGCAGGCCAAGGCCGCCGGGCAGTTGGGAGTCCCCGTGGTCAACCTGGCCGGCGCGCTGCGCGACGCGGGACTGCCCCGGGTGATGGTCGACCACAAGGCCACGGGACAACTGGCCGCCGCACACCTGCTCGACGCCGGGCTGAAGCGATTCGCGTACCTCGGGCTCAAGGGGGTCTGGTACTCGCAACAGCGCCGCGACGGCTTTCGCGACGCGATCGAACGGGCCGGCGGCGAGTGCCTCGTCTACGAGGTGTCGAAGCGTACCGACTTCCGCCAATTGTGGCTGCGGGGGCAATCGGAAATCGACGCGTGGCTGAGGACGCTCAAGCCCCCGGTGGGTATCCTGGCGGTCCACGACGATCGTGCCCGGCTGTTGGTCGACGGATGCCGTCGGGTCGGATTGGCGGTTCCGCACGACGTGGCGTTGATGGGCGTCGACAACGATGAAACCGTCTGCGAGTTCTGCCAACCGCCGCTGACAAGCGTCTCGCGAAGCAGCCGGCGGGTCGGGTATGAAGCGGCGGCATTGTTGGACCGTTTGATGTCGGGCAAGCCGGCGCCGGACAGCGATCTGTTGGTTCCGCCCGACGGCGTGGTGCGGCGTGCCTCGACCGGCATCGTGGCCATCGAAGATCCGCACGTGGCCGCCGCGGTACAATATACCCGTGACCACGTCGACGAAATGTTCGGCGTCGAACGATTCGAGAAGTTGCTACCCGTCTCCCGGCGCCGTATCGAGCAGCTTTTCCAAAGAGTGCTCGGCCAAACGCCGTACGAGTACATCTGCCATGTCCGTGTGATCCGGGCCAAGGAACTGCTGGTTCGAGAAGAGAAAATGGCAATCCGAGACGTGGCCGCCGCCTGCGGCTTTCCCGATACCCAGCGTCTTCGGCTGGTGTTCCAGCGGTTGACGGGTAAGACGCCCACCGACTATCGCCAGGGCCTTGGCCGTTAGCTCGATGCGTCCCTTTTCTTCAATCCCAAGGTGTTCGACAAGCTTTACAGCAACGCGCTGTATTGCGACGACGGCGGCGAAACGTGGCAGGATGAACACGAAGACGACGAACTCTTTGACGGGCCGCCGGATGTGTACGGCTGCAAGGCCGGACTGCTGCGACTTCCCTGCGACGATCGCGATGTATTAGTCTTCAGCACACCGGGACGTCGGGACATACGCGAAGACATCACCGTGCACGTCAGCTTCGACGGCGGCGGAACCTGGCCGGTCAAACGCCTCGTCCGCAAAGGGCAGGCAGCGGGAATTCGATTCGATTATCGCCGATCCTCTGTTTGCTGGCGCCGATCAACATGACTTCAGAATCCGTGAAACATCTCCTGCGATCCGGGAAATCGGCTTTGAACCATTTGACCCGCGCCAGGCAGGTCTGGTCGGCGATGAGCAGTGGAGATCTAGGTGAGTAGAGATGAAAAGCATCCTAACGATTGTCGGCGTGTTTCTGCAAATCGCCTGTGTGAGCCTGTCCGCCGTTGAGTGCAGGGGTTTTGTCCACGGTGGAAGGAAATCAGCACGGAAGAGCCTCGTGAGAAATACGTTCTGCTCGACCGGCGCCTGATCGAAAAGGTCGAGAACGCCCACCTGACTGCCGGCACAGTGAAAAAGCACCCTGCGTCCCCCCTTTTCGGCGAAGCGTTGCCGTGGGAAACGGATACCTGTGCAACACCACCGCTCATCTCGTGCCGAACCAACGGCTGAAGTTGCCCGGGGCCGCCATCCTGGTTTTGGGCGGCATTCCGTCGTTGCACGCGGCCCCGGCAACTTAGCCTAATCGTTACCGCCACCAGGGTCGCAACAACTCATGCGTTTTCTCGAACAGGCCATCAATCCACCGAAATATCGGACTGGACGGCGGCGGTCGCACCAGGTCTATTGGGGGGGGAATGAAATTGCCATCAGTTATTTCAATGGACTGCCAGGTTCCGCCAGGCAGCGAGACGTCAAAGAAGTCTCCCGTTGCTTGCCACGGGCCGACGGGGGTATTATCATCCGTATTGGGAATCTGGTGCTCTTGCCCGGTTCGGTTCTTGTGGTGTTTTGCCAGCTTTGGAAGGAGTTGTCCGATGATGAGGTTCTGTCTGTGTGTTGTGGTTGCGTTGGCGGTAGCCGCTTCGGCGGCGGTGGCTCAGGATGTGGAGTCGGTGCCGAAGGAGACAGCGCAGAAGATCGGCGAGTGGTTGACCAAGGCGGCGGCAGGGATCGAGAAACCGCAGGTGAAGATCGAGGGCGACCCGGCCAAGGCGGTCGCCGTGGCCGTGCGGGACGTGGAAGGCGGGATCCTGCTGGTGCCGCAGAAAGGTATGGACGAAGAGAATACGCCCGACATGACCGGCAAGAACGGCGCGCCGCTGGGGCTGTTCTTCTCCTCGGCCAAGCTCGTACCGGTGATCGACGGCAAGTTGATCGACCGCGATAAGCTGCACGGCCTGACCGTCCACGATGGCCGAGGCAATACCGAGGTCAACTGCATGTTGCTCAGCGTGCGAAAGATCTCAGAGGAGGACTATCGCCTCTACGGATTCGGCAAGGCAGCCAAGCCGCTGATCGACGTCAAGTTCACCGGTGGCGAGGGCCCCGGCGCGAAGCCGGTGGCGTTGGAGATCAAGGAAGGCGACCCCGCCTTGGTCGTGGTCACGGTGTTCGGCAAGTACCAGGCCAAGTTCCACGGCGGCGTGGCGGAGTGAGGAACCGTCTTGCTCCGCGAGACGGAGCCACAGAGAAGCCTTGGGGTGGCAGGACAACTGCCACCCCAACACGGCTTCGTTTACCCGACGCGGCCGCATGTGCCTCGTCGGGGAGAAGGCTACTTGGGGAGAGGACGGCAAGAAGCAGGTCACCGACACGCTGATCGATGGGCAGAGTTACCGGAAACTGTTTAAGCGCGACGATTGGAACGATGTTGTGATCATCGCCAAGGGAAATCACCTGCAGCACTACCTCAACGGCACGCTGATCCTCGATTGCACGGACATCCACGGAAGATGTACCACAACCACAAGGAGTCTCCCCATGAAGTTCTGGAAACGACCGTTGCTTGTATGTTGTGCTCTTGGGTGGTGCTTCGTTGCGCCGCTGGCAGTCACAGCTGCTCAGGCCGAAGGGCCTGTGAAGGTGTTCATTCTTGCCGGTCAATCGAACATGGAAGGTCACGGCAATGTTGAATTGACCGAACCCGCCATCGAACACATGAAGAGGAACAATACGTACGAACGAGATAAGAACAACTACCTCGACTATCTGGCAAAACATTCTGACAGGAAAGACAAGTACAAACACCTTCTGGATGAGCATGGCCAATGGGCCAAGCGGGATGATGTCTGGTTCATCTGGCAGAGGACCGGACGCGATGGCGGGGAAATCAAGAGCAAATTGACCGTCGGACTGGGTGCCAGCGGTTCACCTAAAATCGGCCCAGAACTACAATTCGGCCAAATCATGGGCGATTACTTTCAAGAGCCGGTGCTTCTGATCAAAACGGCTTGGGGAGGCAAGAGCCTGGCTGTTGATTTCCGCCCACCCAGTGCTGGCCTGCCGCCGGTGGAAGAACTGAAAGCGCGACTCGACCGGATCAACGAGAACAACGAAAAGAACAACCGAGATCCACTCACCATGGAACAGATGAAGAGCTCATACGGCCATTACTATCGACTCATGATCAGCGAAGTTAATGAAACATTGAAAAACGTGAAATCCAAGTTTCCCGAATACGGCGAATCACAAGGCTATGAGATTACCGGCTTCGTTTGGTTTCAGGGGTGGAATGACGGCCAATCTGTTGAGTTCGCAAGTGAATACACGGAGAACTTCAAGCATTTGGTGCATGACATCCGGAAGGAATATGGCCCCATCTCAGTGGTCATAGGTTCGAGCGGATTTGGAAAGAATGCGCCCAGCAGAAACGATGGATGGGTCAACCGGTTAAGAGAACACGTGGAGCCTGCCCAGATTGCTGCCGCCAAACAACTGGATAATGTGGAATGCTTTGAAACTGGCGACTGCCTCATTCCGCATGAAGATCGAACCTCCAACCGTGGCATTCACCACTGGTTCAACAGTGCCGAAACGTATTTCTTGATTGGGAAAGGACTGGGCAACACGATGAAGTCGCTCTTGGATTGAAGGTTGAGTCGTCGCGTGATTGTCGACGGGTGACAATACGTCGTGCAAACCGTTCTACGAAACGCAGGTTGCGTCTGAGTTAGGAGATACGCTCATGAAGATCGGCACAGGCAGAACTCCAGTGAACGCGTCGTTGTTGTGTGTCTTGATGACTATTGCGTGTTTCAGCACCGTCGCGCTTGCGCAAGAGCCGAACCTGCGAACAATGAAGTACACGAGCCGCTCCGCCGATGCTGCACAGCAATGGCAGCGCGAGGTCAGGGCCAGACTTCTCCCTCTTCTGAAGCTGGATGACCTGGTTGCCGGCCGGGCTCAGATCGCTCTGGACCCGCGCGTTATTCGTATCGAAGGCAAGGACACCTACGAGCAGCGCGAGATCGAGATCAACGCCACGCCGCAACGGCGCATACGGATTCTGGTCGCGGTTCCGAAGAACGTCAAAAGGCCGTGCCCCGCGGTCGTCTGCATTCATGGGCACGGTGGCGACAGACGAAGTGTGCACGACAAACAGTCTATTTACAAGGGCTTCGCTGCCGAACTGGCCGCCAAGAGCTATGTGACTGTTTCCGCTGACGTTGGCCAGCACAAGGTCTATGAAGGCAACCGCACGCTGATGGGAGAGCGGCTCTGGGATCTAATGCGCTGCGTTGACTACCTGGTTGCGATGCCGGACGTCGACTCGAAGCGGATCGGGTGTGCGGGACTGTCCCTGGGGGGCGAGATGGCAATGTGGCTCGGGGGTATGGATACCCGCATCGCGGCCACCCTCAGCAGCGGATTCCTTACCAGAATGGATCAGTTGGAGCAGAACCACTGTATGTGCTGGAAGTTGGCGGGTTTACGAGAACTCGTTGACTTCGCCGATATCTACGCTCTGGCCGCACCGCGCGCACTCCTTTGCCAAAACGGAGCGAAGGAGCGACCATCTCAGTTCCCTCCTGCGATTGCGAAAAAGGCTATGACCGAGATTCAGGTGACCTATGCAGACACAGGCAAGCCGCATAACGTCGCTCTGCTGGTGCATGATGGTGGTCATGAGATTGCTCTTACGAGCCTTTTGGAGTTCTTCGATAAACACCTCATGCAGAAGATCGATATTGACCGGCGTGAGCCGCCGCGAAAATCTATCGTGCAGACGATTCTGGCTTCAGCTGCTTCTTGCCCCTTCGCCATCGGCACGGCGACAGCACCCGCCATAGCGCCTGCTACTTCGGCTATTGAAAACACGATCTGCCGCAACTGAGGATGCTTACTTGATGACCTTCAGTTGAATATTCTTGAATTGAACGATCATGCCCGGGTCGTGCAGTTGGAGTTGGATCAACCCCTTGTCCAGCCGGCGCTCGGGCTTGAGATGTTCGGTAAACTCCGACGCCAGCTTGCCGTTGATGAAGAACTTGAACTGATTGCCCTTGGCAATCACGCGGACGTCGTTGAAGCCGCCCTGATGGATGTCGTCGAGCGTCACCGCGCCTTCGATTTTGGTTACCGTCGGCTTATCGTTCTCGTCGATCACCAGGCGGTCGCCGCGAAAGCAGGCGTGTTCGCGGCGGCCCGGTGTGTGGAAGTCCCACGCACCCAGCACCTGCTTGCCGATGCCCACGTGGCCAAGGTCGGCGTGGTAGCTCTGAAACTTTCGTTTCCGTGTTGTGTCTTCGCGTGCGCGGATGCTGACGCCGCTGTTGCCTTTGCCGGGGAAGCGGTAGCTAAACTTCAGTTCCAAGTCAGCGATGTCCTTTCTGTCGAACACCAGGTAACTGCGTCCCTTGTCGCCGTCTCCAACGATCATGCCATCCTTCACGGTCCACGCCTTCTGGGCATTGGCCGGCACGACCGACCAGCCCTTGAGGCTCTTGCCATCGAAGATGGATACGAATCCCGCTTCTGCCGCTGGTTCGGCGGCCAACGCGACCATAGCAGTCAGAAGCACGAAGCCGCATGCGACGCCGAACACTACCTTTGACAAACCGTTCATTTGATTTCTCCTAGCTCCGAGAGACACTGAATCAGATCCAGCAGTTGGGATCGCGAGAGCACCGACGTCAGCCCCGTGGGCATGGGGCTGCCGGCCACCTCGCTCTGGTCGATGTGTTCCTTCTTGATCGTAATCAGGTTCCCAGTGGCCAGTTCCTGAATCACCAAGTCGCCTGACCGCTGGCTTTCTTTGGTTCTTCGCTGATAGCCCTGGTGAATTCTTCCCTCGTCGGTGAGCACCTGAACCACCGAATACCCTTCCTTGATCTGCCGATTAGGCCACAACAATTCTTCGACAATCCGCTCGGCCGAAAGCGTTGTTCCGATCGCGGTGAGGTCGGGGCCGACGTCGCCGCCGGTGCCGTCCGTGCCGCCGGTGCCGCCTACTTTGTGGCAAGAGCTGCAGGCGAGGCTTTCAAACAGCAGGGCCCCGCGCTTCGGGTCGCCCTGCTTTTGCGCATCGCTCACCAGGCGCTTCACATACGCCTCGCTGTATTTCGGTGCCTGGGCCGAGACGCCGATCGCCGAATTCAGCGCGGCCAGCAGCACTGCGTCGCTGCGGCCCGTCGAAAAGAGCGACCGCAGCAGCAGCTTCGCCGAATCCGGGCTTAGCTTGCCTGATGGGATCGCGGTCGCCAACGCCTCGACGCCGCCCTTGCGACTGAGAAACGCTCTAAGCGTCGCCGTGGAGTCCAGCGACTTGAGGTCCGACTCAGCAAAGAGCTTGACCGCAAGCTGGGCGGCAGCCTGTGTGTCGACGGCCACCAGCGACTCAATCGCGGCAGATCGCAGAGCGGGTGTGTGTGGTTTGACTGCATATGTAGGAAGGATTTCCCGGGCCGACGGCAGCTTCATGTTCGCGATCGCCCCAAAGGCCGCCGCACGGACCGAGACCGGCAACGAGTCGTCCGTCGCGACCGCGAGTATCTTGCTGCGTGTCTGCTCGACGTTCCATATCCCGGCAAGCGTGATCGCATGGGCTTTGAGCTCAGGGTGGGCGTGGTCCATCAGGCGGTTCAACGCCAATGCCAGATCGCCACTGGCCGGATTGCCGGCGGGCCGAAGTCTCCGCGAGCGCGCCACGTTGACCACCTGGGCCAACGCCCCGGCGTGCAGTCCTGCGTCGTACCGGCCCCCGCGCAGAAAGTGCTTCACGTCGAGGCCGTAGTCCCAGATCTCACCTGGCCCGCCCACTGCCAGCACGGTCGCGATTGTCTCGGCTCGCGACTGAGCGCTGAGGTTGTCGGCTTCGAGGATCTTCTTGAGACTTCCCAGCACATCCCGCTGGCCACTTCGGTTCAACACGGCGGCGAGATGATTGGGACGAGCAAACGAAAGCTCGCCGCGACGAAACGCCGGCGACCAATGGGATTTCAGATGGTAGACCGCCTGCGTGAAGCCGTATTCGATCCAACCATCCATCGGCAGATCGACCACGCGCGCGGCCACCGCGACCGACTGCGCCGACGGAATCGCTGCACACGCCAGCACCGCTTCGAGGCGTACCTGAGGATCGTCGTCCGCGACACTTCGGGCCAACAGATCCAACGGCCGATCGAGTCGATCGTGCCAACGGCCAACGGTCCGCGCGGCGTAGGCACGGGCTCTGGCGTCCTGTGCCTGCAACAAGCGTCGCAACAGATTCGGCTCGACGACTTCAATCGTCGCATACGCGCCCAGCGCTTCGTACAGATGATGCTCGTAAGGCGGGTCTTTCGCATCCAGAGATCGCACCCAATCGCCCAAGCCGCGGGCAACGGTCGCCGCGTCGTGCTGTGTCAGCGCACGCTTTGCTTGGTATCGCGTCCAGTGTTCGGGTGACTTGAGCGCATCGAACACCTCGGCGATCGATGCCTTGGCAAGATTGCGCGGCTTGGTGGTGGGCGCCTTGGACGACACACGCCAAATTCGGCCGTGCGCCTTGTCGCGCCTCGGGTCGCGATAGGCGTCGTCCTGGTGACAAGTGAGCGGGTTGTACCAATCCACCACGTAGATTGCGCCGTCGGGACCCACTTTCACGTCGACGGGTCGAAAGTTGCGGTGCCGCGAATGAAGAAGCGGCTCCTTCCACCTCAGCGAAAACCCGGCACCATCGCGGGTGACCGAAAATCGTTTGATCCGATTGGGCTTGAAATCACCGACGACAAAATCGCCCCGCATCGACTCCGGGAGATGCCGACCGCTCAGACAGTCGATTCCGCAGTAGCCGCCGGGATCACCGATCGTCGGCAGTTTCAGACGATGCGTCGCGGGCACCTGTCCCGGCGACAGATAGGTAACGCCCCCCGCGCCGCAGACGGTGAAGATCTGTCCCCACGCATCAAAGGCAACGCCCCAAGGATTGGCGGGCCCCATCCAATCGTCCAGCAAAGGGTCCAACTGCAGGCGTCGCGGCCGGAAACGGTAGAAGCCCGCCTGGAACAGATGGCTGGCGCCCCAGGGTGTCTCCACACGCGACTCGTTGCCGTCGCCTTGGCCCATATAGAGTTCGCCGCCCGGGCTCCAGACGAAGGAGTTGACCATTTGGTGCGAGTCGCCACTGCCGAAACCGCTCAGGACAACACGACGCAGGTCTGCTTTGCCGTCGCCGTTTGTATCCTTGAGAAAAATGATTTCTGTGCACTGGCCGATGTAGACGCCGCCGTCGCCCAACTCCATTCCGGTCGGAATATTCAGGCCCTCGGCGAAGACGGTTGATTTGTCCGCCTTGCCGTCGCCGTCGGCATCTTCGAGCACGATGATCTTGTCGTTCGGGACGTCACCGGGAAACACGTGAGGGTAGGTCGTGGTGACCGTGACGTACATTCGCCCGGCCGGATCCCAGCGAATGGCCAGCGGCGAGGTCAGGCCCTCGCGCTCCGAAGCAAACAGGTTGACCTGCAATCCGTCGGAGGCGGTAAACGACGCCAATTCCTCCTGGATATCGGCGCTCGGATCGCCGTGCAGAACCTCGGGCTTCGGCCGAGCGTGCCCCGGGTCTTTTCCGCCGGCGGCAATCTGCCAAACGCGCTGCTCGGCCTTGGCGATCATGGGGACGAGCTTGTTCCATTCTTCCCTGAAAGGAATATAGTCCTTCCCACCCCGAGTAAACTGCCGCTGCGAGTCGTCTCCGTACAACAGCTTCCAGTTGGCCGGGCGCCAGTAGTCGAACCACAGGCGATGCTTCTCGACGACCGCCTGGCGCAGCGGTTGAAGGTCTGCGCCGGCCGCTACCGCGACTCCCAAGTTCTTGGCAATCTGGCCGGCGACGTGGGCCTGCGCCTCGGATTTGATGTGCATCCCATTGTCGGTCAGCCCCGGCTCGGCGTCGGAGAATAGATCGACCAGAACCAGTTTGCGCTCTTCGGCAATTCTCCGAATCGCCTGGACGTACAGTTTCAGGTCGGCGTTGCGTTTGGATAGGTCGGGAACCAGCGGGCTGGGCGGCTTCTCGAAGGGTGTGGGCGTGACCAGCACGACCACCTTGGCCTGCCGCTTGAATGCATCGACGAGTTGCTCATACGTCTTGGCAAACTCATCGAGCTTCTCGGGACCGGCCATCGACTCCAGCCGGCCGAACTGCGCGATGACCGTCGTGGCACCAAGGCGCCGAAGCTGAGCATCGCGCGTCCCGAATCCGACCGTTCGCCATCGCTCGATGACCGTGCCCTGGCGAAAAACCGTATCGGCCTCCCACGACAAGTCTCGAAACTTCGGTCGCGCCGCAACGAACCGGTGCGTGAGTATGGCTTCAAGGTGCCCCGCCTGCTGAAGACGCAGCATATTGGTGCCGCCGACAAACACGACGACCTCATCCTTGGCGAGCGCAAATCGACTCTGCGCCCGGCCGGAGGTTGTGACACCGAGCATCACGGCACCTACCAGGATGAAACCAATGTGTTTGGCCGGAAATCTCATCCACTCTCCCGTGCAGTCAAACTGCTCGAACGCCCCTAAGCTCTTTGGCAGGATGGTAACCGCTGGCGGGCCTCAGAACCACGGCGAGGCAGTTGTCCGCTGAACGGCACGAGTAGTATTTTCGTTGAAGCTGTTTGTGTTGTCAAGACTCTGGCCCGGGATAGGCCAAACGGACTGCTTGGGCAAGCGGCGGGAAGGGATTTACCGTCGGATAGGGGTTGTCGTCTTGTTGCGTTGTCCTGGAGAATGTGGTTGTTGTTTGCGGGGCGGATTTATGTCAAATCGGGGATGCCAACCCTTCACAATACGCTCGTAGCTGACAACATCCAGATCGACCCGATTTCGGGACTTGAACGCCCAAACGATGTCTCGGGCGACTTCGATGAGGATAGTTCGTTCAATCTAATCGGCGCGATCGATGACTCAGCCGGTCTTGATGGAACTGGTGCCCTCTATGGTACAGCAGCGTCACCGTTGGACCCGGTGGTCGGTATTCTCGAAAACAACGGCGGTCCCACCGAGACCCATGCGCTGCTGACCGACAGCCCGGCCATCGACGCCGGAAACAATGCACTGTTCGGCGCCTTCGGTGGCATCCAAACGAGCCTGGCCGGGGACATCGACGCGACCCAGGTCAGCCTGACCGTGGACGATGTGGCTTCGTTTCCCGCAGCTTGCGCGTTTCCTCGTCCGTGGCCGTCAACTTCCCTTTGCCGGGAAACGCCTCCTGCCCCTGGTCCTCGAACTTCTGGCGCCACTTCCGTAGCGAGTTCGCACTAATCCCCAGGCTCTCCGCTGCCTGGCTGATGCCATACCCCTGCTGGGTCACCAATTTCACCGCCTCGATCTTGAACTCGCGGCTGAACACTCTCCGTTTCGACATCGCTCGTCCTCCTCAGGAAATCGTGGTATCATACACCCCTT
>SDBV01009790.1_pt1 | contig 12670 bp, 8 predicted proteins | sample 2277081 | NCBI WGS metagenome assembly SDBV01 (sample SAMN10402039, study PRJNA504765) | marine sediment metagenome | isolation source: marine sediment core GS10_PC15, 223 cmbsf | place: Arctic Ocean: Southern Knipovich Ridge | collected 2010
AACTATATTATTGGTTATCCCAAGCTCACAATAAACACAATTAAATGTACAAATTTTATGTTTACGTAATACATCCACACCTAAAGAAAGTCCTAAACGTCGTGACTGAAAAGGACCGTAAGTGTATCTTCGTGGCATAACTCCATTATAAAAAAATTGTTACAGTATAATATTTATTAAAATTAAACAATAAAAAAATTATTTATTATTAATCTCCTAAAAACCTCTTGTGTATAGAAGTTTAAAATCTTTCCAAGATGAAACCTGGGAATTTTTTTCTAAAAGTAAGTAAACCATTTCAGTATTCAGATCAAAAAATAAATTCCTAGATATTTTATTATGATGAATTGAACTACTTTTACTATAACCAATCTTTAAATATGTTTCTACAGGATCTGCTCCCCGTTTAAAAGCATTAATGAGGAAAGGTATCTTTACTTCTTTAAACGCATTTTCCCAAGATGAATAATGTTTCTCAACTTCTTCACGAAAATTAAAGATTGTATATCCTATGGAATTGAGTTCTTGTTGTGCTTTATCTACATTGATGAATTTGAAGACTAACTTATTTAATAAACTAATTGGAAGCTTTCCAACCATTTTTTCTTTTTTGGATAAAAAAATTTCTTCAAAGTCATTATAAGTTTTGATACCTCCATTATTTCTTAAAAATTGGCGTATTTGTTCTGATCTCATACCAAAAAACAACGTACGACTAATTCTATTATGGTTATGAGCATAAGATTTACTCCAGCCATAATTTAAATAAATTTCCTCAAAAGATTGTTCACCCCTGAAGTCTTCAATAATTAAAGGCACAACACTATTTTTTCGTGCTTCCTCCCAATTTGGATATCCCAATTGGTTATGTATTTGTCTCATAAATCCATACCTATGATACGAAGTTTCATATTCATGCAAATACTCTCGAACTCTTGAATCTTTAATTGCTTTATTCAACGTGGCATAGGCTATTAGAGTTTTTTTTAAAAGTTTTACTGGAATCCGTAATTTTACTTTTCCTTCCCAACCATCTAATTGATTAATAACAGATAAATTCATCAAGTTTTTCTTAGAAACAATTTTTTTTAGCTTTAAATAAGATATATTTTCAAACATAGTTTCAATATAGATGAGTGTAAACCTATCATACACATCATTTATTTCATGCAATTCAAATTGGGCTTTTAAAAGCATACAAAACATTGGTTTTAAAAATTTTATTTGAGCTTCCTCGAAAGATCCCCAGTATTCACGAATTCTTCTTCTTATAGTATTTACACTACATCTAAATCCATGATCGATAAGTACCTTATGAATCTCTGTCTCCATATAACCCAAGGAGATATAATAAGCAATTGATATCATTGGTAAATCAATTTTATCTCTCCCCCCGTCTCCCCCAGGCCGTATATTTAACCCCGAATTAATTAAATCATGTTTCTTAATATAATACACTTCCGCAGATCTTAACGAATTCCCCGAAAAGTGGATTTCAATAGCAGTCCTTTTAAATCTCGATTCTAATAAACCAAAAATTAATCTCCAGTCATAATTCCCCCTTATTGTTTTTAGCCTTTCTAAACCAAAGTTAGTCAGGAAATTATATATTAACCTATGAAGTTTACCTCCTATACCTTCCTTAAGCACAGCTTTGAAAACATATTTACTCCACCTACTATTCAAAGAACTAGTAGTATACCCTGCTATAGTCTCTTTTTTGACGTCTCCAGGTAACATTTCAGATATTTCATACAACAAACCATACCAAAGATATTTTTTTCTATTTCTAACGATTTTCTCGAACTCTTCAAAATTTTCAAAATCATTTCTTTTTATTCTAATCTCTCCGCCAAATCTTAACTGTTGAGACTTAAATCCTAGCATTTTACGAGATTCTAAAACCTCTTCACGATAATGTTCTGAAATAATTTTAGCATATCTTTCAAGATCTATTTTTTTGCCCTTTATAAGACGAAGCCCTCCCAAGTGTTCAAATCCTAAGTGATATAAGGAATTCCAATCTTTTTGTTTAAATAAAGCATCAGTATAAGTACATTCTATTATATCAATATCAAAATTGTTGAAATCAGAACCAAGACTATTTAAATTTCTATTCCTATAACGATTTTTTCTATCTTGACACCATAAATCTTTTTTATCAGTCATAGTAATTAATTATCACACGATTTTACCTTTAATAATCAAATATCACACAATTTTTCATAATTTTAACAATTTTTTTTTAAAATACAAGCAATTTGTTTTTACCAAATTTATCCAAACCTTCTGAATTAAGATGAGTTAGTAAAAAAACATAACAGGTTAATGCATCTCAATATATATGTATGCAATTCTTTTTAAAAATCTATAATTTTTTTTTTCATTATCTAAAATGTTTTTATAAAAATTTCTGAATTTAAATTTATGCAATTTTATGTTAACTTGCGTCAATACCAGTTAACATTTTTTATTCACACGATTTTGCCTTTATAAATGACTCAAAAATCTTCTAAGAAATTTTACCATTATAACCATTTCATAAAACCTGTAAATAATTATGCCCGATAGATACCTTATAATAGTATAAAGTTTAGTTCTAAAATAGCTTATACTAGTATAAGGTTTTTTATGTTTGAAAAAAATACAGGCTTCTTGGATATTTTAAGTTATTTTGTCAAAATCATCCCCTATTCGCCATGATTTTTTAATGAAATGTGTATGTTTTAATTTTCTTTATGATTTAAAAAAAATACTCCCCAAAATTGTGAAGAAAATTTCTCCTCTTGAAATGGAATTATAAAAATCTTGTCTAAAACAAAATCAAATTCTATTAATTCTTCTGTACTGCGGTTCTTCAACGTATTAAATGTTTAGCAAATAAAGATTATTTTAAATTTCGTAAACCTACAATTATAGCATTTACTGAAGCTTTAAATTGAGGAAGAAGAAATGAAATAAAAATTTTAATTCAAACTTTTGAGTGCCAAACAAGCTTATTTTTATTAAAAAAGCCATAAAAAAAAGGAAAAATAAAATGGTATAAATCATTATTTAGTATGAGATTCAAATTTATATTCTATAAAAGTTCATATGACAATGATCCAAATGGAAGAAAAAATAACTATATTATTCATTGGAGCAAATTATAATCATCAAAAAGTAGTTCGTACTGAAAAAGAATTTAGGGCTATAAAAGAAACTATATCGCGTTTACCATACAGAAATCTAATCCAATTAATAGACTCTTTTGCTACTAAAAGACATGAAATCAGAACAAAAATTATCGAGAATAAACCCCAAATTATTCACTTTTCTGGTCATGGTTCATTTGATACCGGTCCATTATTCGATGATGATGGTGATGAAATTAATTTTCACGATCTTCAATTAGATCTAATTGATAAATTAGAAGATTACAAAAAATTCATAAAACTTATAGTATTTAATGTCTGTGAATCATCAATTATTGCAGAAAAAACCTCAAAAATTATAGATTACACCATTGGAACAGATGACACTACAGATGATGATAGTGCTATCGCTTTTACTAAAGGATTTTATGAAAACTGGGGTAATAGAGATGAAATTAATAATTCATTGAAAGTAGGGAACGAAAAATATGCTTCAAAGTATTACAAACAATACCACAAAAAACCCGAACCTTATCATCTCTATAATAAAGAAAGTGTTAAGAATTGTTATTTAGAATCGCTTTTGGGAAAAACATATTGGGAAAATTTTCTTACCAATTTTAATCCAAACTTAAGAATTTATGTAGGTTGGGGACTACTCCTAGCGAGTATTCTAAGACAAGATAGCATTGAATTATTTGTCTCCTTATTTGGAGAATTTCTAAAAGAATTTCTCAAGATCAAGTTCAATAAAAAAAACATTGATCAGATAACAAATAAAATCAATAAAGAAGTATCAAGGAAAATTATATTTCAAATTACAGAATGTATAATAGACTCAAATAAAACACAATTTATAGAAGAAGAAAAGATTTTCACTGAATTAACTCAGGTTCTAGAAGACATTGAGATGATATATAAGGATAATCCAGTTTTCTGTTTTTCAATATTTAGAGATCATCTTTCAAAAGAGATTAAAAATTTTGACCAACATAAATCCTTTTCATCTTACCTTAAAGAAGAAGATATTAATTGGAACAAACAAATCCATTCTTTACTAGAAAATGTTAATAAAGCGTTATATTTTTATCGTGCTTTTAATCAGAATGAGACATACAAATTTCCTAGCGAAGATTTGTTAAAATACTGTAAACAACAATTGGATTTAACTGATCTTGCATCTCAATTTGGATATAAATATGAAAAGGATTTATTTGAAAATGATCCTGAACTTGTTATCAAATTTCAAGATTTCTTTAGTAAGATGGAGGATACAACTAGTAAGGAAAGAATTTTTTTACTCTTAGGTCATATGGGTCTTGGAAAGACGTGGAATGCTTCATATCTAGCATATAAATGTTTAAAGAAAAATATTCCAGTATTTTTTTTTCCTTTAGGAGGTTCTTATCAGACAAAATTCAACAATATTCTGGGGGGTTTTATTCAAGAAGGAGAAGAAGAAACAATATCACAGTTCTTTACAGATGAAGAGGGTGAAGATCGAAAAATTGTGATAATATTTGATGGTTTTGATGAATTACCGCCTCTTGAACGAGAAGAATTTATGAGTGACTTATGCAATTATATTAAAAAAGGGGAAAATTCAAAACATTTGATGATATTATTAACTTCTAGATTGGTTGACTGGATAAACACTCCCTCTGTAATCAGAAATGCAAGAAAATATCGAGAATTTATTTTTCAGGACAAATTCTCTCAAATTTTTGATGATATTTTAATTCATACTGGAGCAAGTTTTATTCTAGAAGATATTGAAGACGAAAAACGGCTAATACAAATAAATCAAAAATATCAGATAGATTATGCAAAGATCAAGGATGTTCAAATTCGTAAATTACTGCAAAAACCATTTATCATTAGAATTATTTCCAAAACTAGATTAGATTTATATGAAAGTATACTTGATCCTAAAAGTGATGTTTGGTTTAACATATTTGTTAAATATGAAAAAGAAGACACAATCTTAAAAAGAATGGGAATTGTTAATGAAGTAGAAGGTAGTTTTCAAGAATTAATCTGTGAAATTGCAGATCCTTATTCTCCCATCCCAGAAAATGATCTTTTGGATTTTATTGACAAGAATAAGTTCAATTGGGATGTAATTTTTTCAAGTGGAATAATTTATAGAAAGAAGAAAAATTTACAATACGAATATCATTTCAAAAGAGAATATCAGGGATTTATTGAGAAGTATATAACCGATCTAAAAGCAGATTTTCATCAAAACCTCATAAGTAAAGCTGATGCCAGATCTCTGGAGAAAATCGAAAAAAATTTAAGAGAACAACAAAATAATCTTATACTAATAGATATCACTAATCGCGAAGAATTACAGAGAGATAAAGGATATGTATGTGATATAAATGGTAGAGTAATTGGATTGTATCTTACTAATCTAAAATTAAAATATGTTCCACTTGGAGTAGAAAAATTAATTGGTTTACAAAAATTAAATCTTCAGAACAATGGAATTGAAAAGATTCCTTATTCGATAGGAAGGTTACATAACTTAAAAACGTTGAATTTAAAAGGAAATAAAATAATAAAACTACCCAATTCTCTTAATAATTTGAAAAATCTAAAGCGGCTTAATCTAATAACCAATAAAATAGAATCCATTGATCTTAAGGGATTTGATTGGCAACTTGATTTTCTAAATATTTCAGATAATAAAAATTATAAAGGAATTAATCAGAAGGATATTAAACATTCCATTGATTATGTTTCAGATAGTTTAGAATTAATTGATGACGAAATAAAAGGAAACATCTCTTATAAAATCAAAGATGCCGTTGTTATTGATTATTTAAATCAACTAGTTCAAGGACAATCCATAAAATCTTTTAAAGATCAATTAAACGATAATAAACGTATTAGATCAATTACTTTAAAGAATCCTATTGATTTGAAAGAACTTTTTTGGTCATTAGAGGAGTTGGAATACTTAGTATTAGAAGATCGATCGATGAAATTTGAGGAGAATAACACGATCAGAGAATTAAAACTAATTGATACAAGTGGTCCGAATATTAAAACTTCACTGGAACTTGATGAATCAATTTACAAACTAAAAAGCTTAGAATCGTTATATATTATGGGTTATCATGAACTTCTTCTCCCTGAAAGTTTAAAATCCTGTTCAAATTTAAGACAAATCATAATTTTTTCAGACTACATCACAAAATTCCCACATATCTTGTTAGAATTAGAGAATTTTCCAAACTTAATTATCAATATGAGGTTGAGTTCTCAAGATATTGAGATTTTAACAAAAAATTTTAATTTAAACCACCCTCAGATGATCATAAAATTAGCGGAAAGTACCGAGATCCCTAATTTAATTCTTAAATCACACATTCAACAATTATGTTTAGTACATGGTCCAAAATTTCCCCAAGAAATTACAGTTAACGGAATCTTGAAAAAGGTTCTAATTACTACGGGGAATAATCTTTCAGCTAAATTTTTTGATAGTATTAATTTCTGGAGCAATTCTGAAGAAGGAAATTTATACTTTGGGTACATCAAATCAGGTTGTCTATTACCTGATCTAATAAATGATTACAAAAATTTAACTCATCTTAGAATAAACCATCCAACATTACCTCTATTGCCGGAATGGATCTTGAAATCTCCCAATATTAAGCAATTTCTTATTACTGTTGACGATTTACCAACACCTTTAGAAACTTTTCATGATATTTCAAATGAAGGTATTTTTGTTATAAAAGCACATAATCTACCAAGAATACCAGATATACCAGTCAATATGGAAAATTTAACGCATTTTATTATAAATGAGCCACAGTTAAACATATTACCTGAATTTATTGGGCAATTAACTCAAATTAAGAGACTTTTAATTACAACTAATCAGTTGAATGAATTAATTAAAGATTTTGGACAAAAATCAACTAAATTTAATTTCAAATTTCGAGTGAGTCATAGTTGCAGGTTACCAGAATCCATCGGAAATTTAAAAAATTTAGCAAGACTCCGAGTCAACTTAGAAAATTTAATGTCTTTACCTAATTCATTCGGCAAATTAACTCAGATTAGACAACTTTATATTGCTTCAGAGCAAAAAAAAGAATCTTCTGAAATACTCAAACTTAGAGAAAAAGACTATTATTTTGAATTAAAGACTAACCCTTCATGTAATTTACCAGAATCGCTAATGAATCTTAATAATTTAACTCATCTTCAAATTGAAAAGTTAGATAAAAATATTCCTTTTAATTTTATTAATAATTTAAAAAATTTAACATATCTAAGAATTAATAGTCCCAGGCTAAATGAATTTCCTGATTTCATTGAGAATTTACCTAAGATAAATCAAGTAGATATTAGTTCAAAGCAAGAATTCTTTTTTAAATCTGAATTATGGGAGGAAGATGACATAGGTCGTTTTGAACTTGTAATTCATAACCAAGGTATAAACTCTCAACACAGAGTTCGAAATATCCCTTTCAAACTTAAGTATTTTAAAAATATCACCCATCTTCGAATATCGGGAAAAAGAATTATAGATTTCATGCCTAAAGACTATGTATTACAAAATTTAATGCATTTTCGTTTAGAGGATTTTGGAACAATCCCAGATTATGTCAATAATTTAAATAACGTTCCTTTTATGGAACTGGACGCTAGAAATGTATCATCATTACCTCATTGGTTTCAGGAATTTTCACATATTCAACAATTGATAATTACACCAAGAGTTACTCTCTTTTCTAATTATTTTTGGAAACCGCACATTATAAATTCCTTAAGAATACAAGTTAGCCCCGGACATAATTTCCCTGTATTTATCAAGGAATATAATAATTTAAATAGAATCTGGCTAGAACTACCAAATCTAAGAAATTTACCAAGAAATTTTGAAGATATCATTAAAAACTTCAAAAACCTAAAGATTTATACAAATGTAGAAATAAATGTATCTCTTAAAGTCTTTCTTGATAACATCGAAGGAAATTTATTTATTATAAAATTACATCCTTTATGTAATATTCCAGAATCTCTTAAAAAATATGTTGTACAAAATTAAGACCGAAATGTAAGTATCCTGTCTAATAATGGAAAATAGGAATTAATTATGTAATTTTTAGACTTATTTAAAGGGTGACTTAAAATGGTTAATTTTTGTCGGGATTCCATAAAGGAGAAATTCTATTTAATAATTTGGAACTTAAATTTTTAAGATTTAATTAATTTTAATTCCTTAAGTAATAATTTCATATAATTTTTTTATGAAAAGACGAAAATAAAATAATCAAGAAATTTAAGTGGTGTTAATATGGCTAATCAGGTAGAACTTAAACAATATATTCTTTTTGCATTGAATAGACTTCCTGCCGAAAATGCACATCATCAATTTGAGCTAATGTGTAAAGATTTAGCTAAAGAAAATATTATGGAAAATATTATTCCAGCAACTGGACCCGTAGCACGAATAGGAGATCAAGGAAGAGATTTTCTAAGTTTTAAAACGTACTTAGATGATAATCTTGAAGAGAATTCAAATTTCTTAGGTGAAACATCATCTGGAAATCCAGTTGTATTTACTTGTTCAATCCAACAAGATGTTACGGGTAAAATAAAATCAGACGTGGATAAGATAATAGATTATGGGTTACCAGTTGAGTCAGTTTATTTCTTTTCGAGGGAAGATGTTAAAATTGGTAAAAGAAATGAACTAAAGAAATGGGCTTATGATACACATCAAATTAATGTAGAAATATTGGATGGAAATGCAATATCAGATATTCTAGCAACTCGTAAAAATCACTGGATTGCTAAACAATACTTAAAAATCCCCACATCTCTCTTTCCTTCAAATCAAAACTTTCAGAATATTCAAGCCTTTTTCAACAGAATTGCTACAATGATAGAAAGGTTGCATAAACATAAATTCAATACAAGTTACAAAATATTAGAAAGGATTATAAGAGATTTTGACGCCTCTGAACTAAAACACTTTTTAGGTATGTCTATATCTCAGACAAAAAGAGGTTTTGAAAATAAAATTGAATTTTTAAATGGAAAATATATTCTTCATGTTAATATGTATGTCGAGCAAATCCAATTTGGATTATATAAAGATCAAACACTTATCGATCTTTCAAGTCCCGTTGATATTTTATTATTTTATAAAGATTTACAAGATCATATTAAATTAAATAATGGATACACTCTTGAGTTACCTAAAGATTTAATTGAAAAAGAGAAGGAGATTGTAGAAATTCATGAATCTTTTAGAGAAATTACTGATCTTGTTATCCAATTATATAAAACAGAATCAAAATCCTCAGCTTTTTTTGCGAGAAAAATTTTAAATTCTGAAAAAATGTCTGAATTCTTTGGTGTTTATATTAGAAATCCTACTCGATCTGATGGAAATCTTGCCGATGAGTATTTTTATTTTCTTAATGGGAAATATTTTATTATTCCTAATAGTAGAACCCTTAGAATAAGAAATCAACAAGGACATTATGAAGATTTGCTATCTAAAGAAAGCCCAAGTGAAGAAATTCTAAAAGTTTTAAAGGAGTTTTTTGAAGAATTAATTGATTATACTAACGAAAAGTATAATTTAGTAAATTTGTCAATAAGTGTTAGAGATATTAGTAATCTGTTATCTTCTATTAATAATGGACAAGAAGAGATTAAGAAAGAAAGAGAATTAGAAACAGTCGATTATGAGTTATTAGAAAATCATATTATTAGGTTAAGTGGAACAAAATTTTCTAAGGAAGATCCTTTGTTAAATAGAGTTAGAATAGAACTTGGAAAAATATCTCGAAATAGAACTATTGAAAGAAATCATAAATCCACTATCAGGAATATGATCAATTTTGCCAAAGAAGGGCTTTTAAAAAAGGAAGGGGATAAAATTGAAATTTATCTTGATGTTCTTTATCTTTTAACTTTTACATCAGAATCTATGGATTTAATTAAAGAGATTTGTTTTAAAAATCTCGAATCTCTTTATGAGGAAGGAAATAGATGGTATGACCTTTTGAGAATTTTATACGCTTGTGGTTATTTTGGAGATTTAAATTCGGCGTTTATAAAAGCAATTGAAGAAAAAATTCCTAAATTCTTAACTTATTTGAAAGATCAATTCTGTCTTCTTATTTATAATGAAGAAATTAAAGGAACTCTAAAAAATGAAAGATTCGATACTATAAATCAATTATATGATAAATTAAAAGAACTCAAACCGGACACTAGCGATGTTGATAAAACTCTAAATGAAAAGATAAAGGAATTAATACAGAAATACGAAAATCTGGTATGAAATAATTTTTCTTTTAATCATCGGTAATACGCATATTGCCATCTACGACTAATGTGCCTTTATCTATAACATCTTTAAGAGCTAAAGCTAATTCATGACCAAATATATCGCCGATTTCTTTTTTGTTTTTATTCCAAAAGTCTTGAATTTTCTCAAATATATAATCAATAATCTCTTTTGACATGATTAATTTATTATTTTTATTTATTTTATATTTTTATTGTGAAAATTTATATAAATAAAGTGCCTTGAACAATTTAATTCTAAACTTTTTAAATTTCATATATCATGTGAAAATGAAAACAAATTATTTCCTTATTGCCATATATTTACGTATTTTAAGCGATGCAGTATAATTAGCTTTATTTGCCTTATCAAATTCTGAAGCTGCTCGGGATTCTTGGCCATAAGCTTGAACTACTTTTGTACCTGCAATATTCTCTTGTATCGATAATGTAACTTTTCCTATTGATTTTCTTGAATCTTTAAATAAACCCATTGCAACTTTTTTAAAATAATGAGACACACTTAGAAATATTGGATATATTTAACGATCCAACGATATCTTTATCTATCAATTCCAACATTTATTATGAAAATACTATTGATAAATTTAAGATTCAGCTAAAGAATAAAGAGGATTTAAAAGGTTTTGATGTGATCGATATCGGATTAACCCATAAAGGTAAAATAACAGGATTTACAGGGATTCTAAAAGATCATAGAAATCGTCTATTGAAAATAACAACAAAGGAAATAATTAAACAAAAAATTATTGATGCTCCCGATGATGAGCTCGTTCTATCAATTGATAATAAATACGATTACGTTGCAAAATTATACTCTGAATTTATACCCTTTGATAGTGATGGATGTTCATTCAAATGATATTCTTCTTTATAAGAAATAAATACTAGACGATCTTCTACAACTGAACTAAATTTTCTAATGATACCATTAAGTAAATCGCTATCTGCTGTTATCATGTAAATTCGACCCCAAATATTTGACAAAATTTTCAAAAAGATATGTATCTAAAATCTTTAACATTACTAATATAACAAAGAATTCAAAAGACTATAATTAGGTTTTGATAAGGAATTTTATTAGTATATTAATGTGGGGTTTTATATTTCCATAAATCATAATTAATTAATATGACAACTAATCCAAATAAAAATATCAAGAAAAAACAATTTATAAGAATCATCCAAAATTTTCTAAATAAGATAAAAAATAAAAGCCAAAGAATAATTCGAAAATCATATAACTCATTAAACTCTCCCCGTAAAACATTCTTTATTATTTTTTTAATAATTTATTCGCTTCTTTTTATACTCGTCAATAATAGTTTAAATTTACAAAAATCCGAATTAGAAGATGAAATTGTAATTAATGAAAGAGAATTAGAGGAAATTGAACGATATCGAAACGAATTAGAAAGGATTACTACGAAATTCTCAGATTTTGCTTTTGAATTTTTAGATAAGGATGCAGAAATTAACATTTCAATTAGTAATGGTGAGATGACTCATGAAGATGCTTTTACAATTTTATATCACTATGTTCATAGCGCTGATATTATTTTCTTAGAATTATTATACCTATTGGATTTTGCAAGATACTCTCCTTATATTGATTATGACATTTTGGAAGTGTTTACAGATTATTTAATTCCAGCATGGAGAGATGAAAATTATTACTATTTAGCAGATGATTTAATTATATTCGAGTTGATTTTATCCTATTCAGATAATTTTACTTCAGCCTTACATTTTGAAAGCATAGCAGTTAATTATACGCTTTCTAAGTTTAATTTTATTTATATTTATACAGAGGATAATAAGAATGTTTTTTACTATAATAGAACATGGGACATTTTTTACAATTATTCCATCTATAAAGTATTTAATGTATTTGTTAATTTACCGATGTACGACAGAATAGTTGAGCTTTATTATGTATATCCTTTATCTTCAAATACACAGGAATTAACAAAAATTAATTCATTAATATTTAATGCAAATACATCAATTATAATAATAGGAGTTATTATAAATATAATCAGTAGTCTTACAATAAAAAAAGAAAAAAAAAACTTTAATGTCAAACAACACTCACCCGACAAAAATAACTAGACTCTCTAAGGTGAATAGAAAGGTTTATCTTCGTTAAATCCTTATTTTATTTAATGCCAGCAAAACCTTCTGAA
>SDBV01009793.1_pt1 | contig 12666 bp, 10 predicted proteins | sample 2277081 | NCBI WGS metagenome assembly SDBV01 (sample SAMN10402039, study PRJNA504765) | marine sediment metagenome | isolation source: marine sediment core GS10_PC15, 223 cmbsf | place: Arctic Ocean: Southern Knipovich Ridge | collected 2010
ACCAGGATGTGACCACAGTCTTCCTCATGCCCCACGACCGCTACACCCACCTGAACTCGTCCATTATCCGGGAGATCTCCAGCCTCGGCGGTGACGTATCCGATTTTGTACCGCCGGTGGTCAAGGAGGCCCTGGATCAGAAGTACCGGCATGAGTGAGCCGTCCGCTGGAGGGCTGCGCCGCCTATCAAGTGCCTTGTTCATTTATGCCTGGGAGCCGCATCTATCGGTATGGAGTAATTGAGCGGAGTAACTAAAGGGGAAAGAGAAGGAAACAATGCCAACGTACAGCTACGTATGTGACGCCTGTGGCCACCAGTTTGAGCAGTTCCAGGCCATGACCGATAAGCCTGTCAGGCGATGTCCCAGCTGCGGCAGGAAGCGGGTCCGACGCCTGATCGGAGCCGGTGCGGGGCTGATCTTCAAAGGTTCCGGCTTTTACGTTACTGACTATGCACGCCCCAAAGGGATCAATTCGGATAAACCCCCGCCGGGCAAGTCCACTGCCGCCGGCGATGACCAAGGCAAGGCGGAGAACTCGAAGCATAGCCAAAAGGATCTGTCCGGGAAAAACGAAAGCTCCTCTGCCAGCCAGAAGAGCGACCAGTGACCTTTCCGGCGGCTTGTCCGGCATCCTGACGGGCCAGACGGGTCTGCCACTAATCGATCTTTATAACGTTAAGGAAACATGATGAGTACCTATCAGCATATCGTTGTTCCAGCCGAGGGCGAGAAGATTACCAAGACGGCCGACGGCCTGCAGGTTCCGGACCGGCCCATCATCCCGTTCATTGAGGGTGACGGCACCGGCCCCGATATCTGGGGGGCGGCGGTGCGGGTCTTTGAGGCCGCTGTGGAGAAGGCCTACGGTGGCCGGCGTAAGATCGCCTGGATGGAGATCTACGGCGGCGACAAGGCCGTCGCGGTCTACGGCCCCGATACCTGGCTCCCCGATGAGACCCTCACGGCCATCCGGGAGCACCTTATCGCCATCAAGGGTCCCCTCACTACGCCGATAGGGGGCGGCCATCGTTCTTTGAACGTAACCATGCGGCAGAAGCTGGACCTGTATGTCTGCCTGCGGCCGGTGCGGTACTTCAAGGGAGTGCCCTCGCCGGTGAAGCACCCGGAGCGGGTGGACATGGTCGTCTTCCGGGAGAATACCGAGGATATCTACGCCGGCATCGAGTTCCAGCAGGGCACGGATGACCAGGCTAAGTTCCTCAAGCTGTTCAAAGATGCCTTCCCCGAGCGCTATAAGAAAATCCGCTTCCCTGACACCACCGGCATAGGCATCAAACCCGTCTCGCGGGAGGGTACCCAGCGGCTGGTGCGGGCCGCCATCCGCTACGCCCTGGAGAACGGCCGCAAGAGCATTACCCTGGTGCACAAGGGCAACATCATGAAGTACACCGAGGGGGCCTTCAAGAACTGGGGGTACGACGTGGCCGAGGAGGAGTTCGGCGATAAGGTCTTCACCTGGAACGAGTACGACCGCGTCAAGAATACCATGGGCGAAATGGCCGCAAACAACGCCCAGAAGGAGGCCCTGGACGGCGGCAAATTGCTCATCAAGGACGCCATCGCCGACGCCTTCCTGCAGCAGATCCTAACCCGCGCCAACGAGTTCGACGTCATCGCCACGCTCAATCTCAACGGCGACTACCTCTCCGACGCCATGGCGGCGCAGGTGGGAGGGATCGGCATCGCCCCCGGGGCCAACATCAACTACGACACCGGCGCGGCCATCTTCGAGGCCACCCACGGCACCGCACCCAAGTACGCCGGCAAGGACATGGTGAATCCCGGCTCCATCATTCTCTCCGGCGAGCTCATGCTGCGCTACATGGGCTGGAACGAGGCCGCCGACCTGATCATCAAGGGGCTTGAGGGGGCTATCGGCGCCAAGCTAGTGACCTACGACTTCCACCGCCTCATGGAAGGGGCGACTAAGCTCAAGACCAGCGAGTTTGCGGAGGAGATGGTGGGGAGGATGTAGGGACCTCACCCCCGACACTGCGTGTCGCCCCCTCTCCTGAAGTAGAGGGGGAAGCCTTGATGAGGGGTGGGCCAGTCAGGGGGTACCAGATGTTGAGGGGAGTGACATATACTCCCCATTCATAATTATCCCTTTGGAATGCTACATTTAACTTGATTTACTGTAATCCACCAATTAAAATTAAGATAATCAACGAAATCTCAGTTTAGTTTATAGTTATCCTGAAGTGTTTCGCCAGATCACAATCCTCTCGTGGCAGATATGAAAAAATTACTACCCACAATAAGTGTCTTATTGTTCACTTTTTTTATTAGCGCCTGTGCAACGTCCAAATTTGTTATTACTGGAACTACTTACAAACCACACACCGGTGTCGTTAAGGTTCTTTTTTCATCACCAGAAGACGTCAAATATGAAGAAATTGGTTTGGTATCATCAACTGGCGGAATTGTGCATGAATGGACACATCTTATAGAGGCAATGCAGAAAGAGGCAGCAAAACATGGTGCGAACGCAATAATAATTGTAAGAGAAGAGCGCCCTGAGATGGGTGGTGGTATAACCTACAGCGAGCAGTTGGGTCTCTTGGTGGGGAGTGAGGGCACAGAGTATAAGTCTATGATGGCAGTTGCAATAAGAATCAAAGAATAGAGCTGTTTATTAATCAAATGCAATGGAACTATATCTATAGCGTAGCACTGCCAAGTTGTCTAATCCTCGCTAAATCTTACGCCTATCAAGAGGTAACTTCAAGTTGTTTTAGAAATTATAAAAGTCGAGCGGTTCACGCTTTTATCGAGATTAAAGGTACGCAAATTTGAAATTTTTTTTCTCTAGGCATTAAACTGATATTATGTCGATAGTAAATCAGAATGCTACCTGTGCTCATTGTGGTACGCTGACACCAGCAGAACACACCGGGCCATGTCCAATGTGCGGTAAGGAGGGAAAGAATATAAGTGTGTCATTCGAAGACAAGGTCTCCTTATCCGATTCCTTTGAAACGAGAAGAGAATTCTACGAAAAGAATCCGAAGACATTAATTGCCGTAAAATTGATAACAATAATTTCTCCATTCATAGGATTATTTTTAGTCGGACTGCTGGGTGTTGTCGCGGGCCTATTACTTGGAGTGATGGCTTATTTTCTTAGTCCAAAAGCTATCAAGAAAGTTATCGAAATAAGACAGGGTTAGTCCTATAATAACGCCATGGTGAAGATTTCTCACCGCGCCAGCCGTGCCGGGTGGGTCTATCCCGCCGTGGCCGGGGCGAAGCGAAGGTCCTGCCCTGAGCTCCGCCGAAGGGACGCCAAGAATATTGATTTCCGGCGGTTCACCCTGAGGTTTGTCCTGAGTTAAAACGAAAGGCTCTCGAAGGGTGACACTAATGTGACGACAGTTTTTTCTTCGGGAGTACAGGTAAATCCAACTTATTCGATCTTATTGTTCATTTGCTTCCAACTTCTTTCGAAGATCCTTTCGCTGTTCTGGTGTCATATTTTCAGAATACTGGAGAGCCTGCTGCATAGCATAATTGTCAATATCCCATCTAGTCAGCTGTATCTTACCGTTCTTCAATATATATGATTGATAATTAATATTTGTTGTACACACCAAGGCATAACAGATCTTTATATCAGGTGATTTAGAGATTATCAGACCTTCTACCACTTCCTCGTCCCTTGCAAGATTGCGCTTAACCCATCCCATATATCGCAAAACTTGCCCAACAGCATTATCGCTTGATCTATTTACTTTTAGCTCAATGACAAGCCATCTAGACTCCGTTTCATGCTTCGCTAGAAGATCCATTATCCCGACTTCTCCAGCATCTACTTTTCCTTCTTTGTGATAACTTCCTTTATGTAGCTTCCACTCCGGCCAGAATGGAGTTCTTTCCCAATTGCTAAATATAAACTCTTGAAGTTCATCTTCATCTTCAAAACCGTATTCCCCTTCGCCGCTGCCAATTCCCCTTTCAAGTTCTTTAAGTCGTGCAAACGCTTTTTCCTTTGTTTTACACTTTGATAATTTGGGATATTTATCTAATGCTTTGGCTATTTGAATATCTCTACTCACTGATTGAAACGATATACCTATATATTTTTCAAGCTTATGCATCGACCATCCCTTAGATTTGGGGCTTTTTGTGGAAGTTCCATATTTTTTAGTTTGAATTTCTAATGCTCTCTTTTCTATTCTTATATGTTTCTTCCAATCGAGATCTTTTCTAGCAAGCAATGCACGCATTTTATCCCAATCAGTTATTTCTTCTTGCTCAAAATCATATCCGCAGTCGCAGATCAAAGTGGAATCTGGAATTTCTGAGCCGCATAGTGGGCACTGTTTCATAGTACAAAATCCTTTAACTTTACTTATTAATTTCCATTTGTGTTGGAAGGTACCGGTAGAACGAGCGAAATATCAAGGCAGTAATTCCCAGTATTGTTGCAGCTATTTACCACCACGTTAGGCTACTCGAACAGCTTTACCTTTATCTCGAGCTTCATACGTTTTTCGTCAAGATTTCTCGGCCTGTAGCTGACCTGCCAGCGCCTCCCTGATGACTAAAATCATATTCGTCAGCGCCAGGGGCCAGTGGTAGTGGGCCAGAACGTTCGCCAGGATGGTTGTGTAGGTATGCCCGATGTGGGGTAGGTCGTTCACGTAGTAGATGGGCATAGTGACTAGAACTTGGGTATGGCTCAATGTAGATTATCGGTCCGAATTTAGGCAATTGTTACAGAGGGTACGAGGGGGAAAGGGGGGAGAAGTGCTTATCTGCCTATCCCTCGACAAATGGATTTTCAGTCCATCCAGCTACCGACGAGAAATCTAAAAAGAGAGACAAAAAACGCTGACAAAGAACTCAAACGATCGATTATGAATAAGCTGTAGCCCGAGGCAAAGAAATTATCTTCAATTGTAATATTATTGCTTTTTCAAATAGATATCGAGGGGATTATCTCCACCATTTACATAAATAGTGTCTGAATATGTAATATACCCACTTTGGATCGCCCATATTCTCTGTTCTCCAATCTCTACCCCGCTCCTGAATTCATAGTAGCCAGTCATCGAAGCACTAAATTCATGCTGGTCCATTATATATATATTGACCATACCTATTGGATTGGTCGTACTCTCCTCATACACATATCCAAAGATTCTCCCATAATCAAAATAGAGAGATAAGGTTATTATTTTTGAGTCTGTATCTTTACCATCACTAACAATGCAAGTAATATCAAAATCACTTTCTGCATTTGGCCCATACCAGTATATAGGATTCCCTATACCAGAACTGGAGAAAGATCCACCCGTAGCAGACCAATTGTAGGTTAAAATATCATTATCTTTATCAGTAGCAATTGCATTTAAAATAACCGTCTCTCCAGCCTTTGGTTCTGAAGGATTAGTAATTATTTCGGTGATTATAGGCGGATCGTTTTTAGGCTCGGTAGGGCTACAAGAAATTAAGACTAATACAGATATACTATATAGTAGCGTTAATTTTTTCATACTTCCTTCCTTTCAAAATAATAATCTGCTTGTAAGTTGTTACTTATATAGGCTTGAAACAAGATTTTCTTATCGCCATTAACATCCTCGGTGGTTTTTGCTATCTCGCGCATCCCGCGCACTAGGCGAACGACAAATCCTGGCCGCCGACCTATATTCCGGCACCATGACTAATGCAGCCGCCATTTACCCGGTTCACCAGCAGTACCCCGGTGGAATTAGCCATTTCAGGCCGAAAACACCCCTTTCAGCCTCCTCACCGACGAGAACTTTTTTAAAAGTGGTGGATTATGTACGGCTTTTGTCGAATTGTGCGGTGACCCCTGCTGCCCTTTCTACTCCGGGCGGCTTCTCTATCCCCCTCTATCTGCGAGAGAGGGGGCGACATGTAATGTCGGGGGTGAGTGAAGTTGGGACCTCCATGGCCGCCTTACCGACGAGAAGATTTTTCAAAAGCGTCCATTTTTGGCCTGGTTTTGTCCAGTTTTGCGCCGGTCCCTGCCGCCCCTTCCGCGCCGGGCTGTCTTTCTCTAGCAGTCCCCGCCTCAAGCCCTTCGTCAGAGTTTATCCTGAATCCCGAGACTTCGGGATGAAGGGCTCAGGCTCTGCCCGGACTCGCCGTAGACGGCTACGTCGAGGCTTGGGCAACGCCCAGAGGGACAGGCTTGGCTGTTTTTTCCTACTAACCCCAAGCCTCAAGCCCCTAGCCTCAATAACCTCTCTTCACCCCTCTTTTAAAAGCTCTTTGCGCCCCATCCCCCGCCATCCCCGCCACTAGGCGGGACCAGTCCCGCAGGAAGCGGGGCGGCGGGGTTCGGCCCGGCTCAGGCTTCGTCGTGAACGTTCGGCTGAGCTCACGTCGAAGCCTCAGCCGAACGGGCGGGCTTGGCGGTTCATTCTTCATTCTTCATTTTGCATTTTGCATTTTGCACTGTTCCCCCTCACCGCGCCAGGCGCGCCGGGTGGGTCTCCCCCACTTTGGCCGGGCAGACGTCCCAGTAATGGCACCAGTTGCAGAGGATGGACTCCCGGGGCTGGAGTGTCTCGGGCTGCTCCTCAGCCTGCCGCACTTTGTCTATGCGCTTTTTCAGCATGGTAGCAATGCGCTTGGGGTTCCATTTTACGTGCTCCAGGACCACTTCCCGGCCGTGCCGCAGGAAGTGCCACACCACGTCCACCCGCTCTACCTGGTCCCTGGTCTTCGTCAGGGCCAGGAAGTAGACCTTCATCTGCAGGTCCTTCTCCGCCTGGGTGGGGGTGAACATTCTCCGGCCCGACTTGTAGTCGTGGATGGACCACCACCCGGGGCCATGGCTGTCCAGGCGGTCCAGGATGGCGGTCATTGCGTAGTCACCTCGGTCGTCAAGTCTAAAGGCGAGGGTCCGCTCGGCGCCGTCCACCGGTTCGTCGAAGGGAGCATAGCGGCGGTAGAAACCCGCCAGGCAGCGCAGACCCAGCTGGTAATAGTCATCAGTCTGCCAGCCGGTCTGGACTATGTGGACGTAATCGTGCCAGGTCTCTCTCCAGAGTGAGCGATACCGGTTCAGCAGGTCGTCGAAGAGGATATTGCGGCCCGTGCGGCGTTCCCGGTAGAGCCATTCCAGGGCCTCGTGCAGCCGGCGCCCCAGATAGCTCTCGATGGATTCACCCCCTGCCGGGCGGTGGTCCAGGTAGGTGAAACGGTACTTGGCGCGACATTGGCCAAAGAGCTGCAGGCGGGAGTAGGAGAACCGGTCGCTCGGCAAGGCGAAGTCTTCAGGTCGCCTTAAAAGGAGCCGCTGGGGTACAGGGGAGAGACCAGGCGGTAATCACCGAGCATATTGACATCCATGAAGACGAATCTCCAGCCCTTACCGTAATAGAACCAGATCTGGTAAGGCTTCTGATCAATGTCGAAAGGGTGCCGCTCGATGTCGTCCGGCTGGCCATAGATGATGTAAACCATGCCCATGTCCGACTCCCAGCCCGACAGGAAGCTGCCAAAATGGGCATTGGAGTACGCCACCCGCCGGTAGTATTCGTTCATGAGCTCATTTCGGGGTGTATCCGGGGTGGGATCGAGAGTCTGCCAGAACGAAAGGAAAGCTTCACGCTTGGCATCCCCGCTGGCCTCCCTCATCTCCCGGAGCTGGACGCGGGTAGCCACGAAACGGGCCTGTTCGATAGCCTGATCCACATCCTCGATCAAGTGGTAGAAACCGGTCCAGGCGACATGGATCGGAGCGGATTGCTCTGCCACCAGGGAATCAACCTGCACACGGACAGTAAGAGTATACTCCAGCTCCTTCAGATGGCTGGTAGCCATGGGAATGATATGGGTGGAAAGGGCGCTGCCCAGGTTAAACGTCTTATGAAAAGTAACTGATGTGTCACCCTTTTCCATCAGGGTATAGTGCAAGTACGCCTGGGAAGGCTTCTCAATAGGAGCGCGAATCAAAAAAGAAATATAAATGGAATCCGCCTGATCGGAGACCCGATTCCCAATAAAGGGAGTAATGCGGTCGGGTTTCCCCGGCACTCTCTCGGCCTCCGTTAGAAGCAGAATATCGCCTATCGCCAGCTGACCCAAGGGATAGCCGGTGACATTGATCTCTTCGCTGGCCTGGTGGCGTTGGCGGCTGTCCTGGTCCATCAGGTTTGCGACGATGCTGTACTCGCCGGGGGACAGGATAAAGTAGGTATGGGCGATATGATGCAGGTCTTCGGACTGGGTTTCCTCGAACCGTGATTTGACCACCTCCTCCCGCCAGATACGCGTACTGCGCACCATCTCGTCTTTGTCAACTGCAAAGATCGAGAGCTCGTAGGTAGACTTGAATCCGCCATTATATGCCATGAACACCAGGTGGTCGAGAGGGATCTGGGTGAAGACATCCACCTGAACCGAATCGGCTGTTTGAGTGGGGTGCCGGCTTATGGTGAGCTCAAGGGTGGACTTCTCTGGTTCCATCCGGCGAATCTGGGAGATGGATCGGTCCGGCGCGAGTAACACCACCAACAGTAGGGCTATCGTGAGCAGCCACTTATTCAAAATAGGCCCTCCAGCTGAAACGCACGACCCCATCCCTGGTGAGGAACCAGACCCAGTCGGCGCCCGGTTCGACGGCATAAACGACATCAGATGGTAATCCTTCATTCCTGCCAAAGGTAAACATACGATGCTTCCGGCGATTATAGACGACGGCGCCTCGTGAAGTCGCCAGCCAAATGTACGATCCATAGCCCTTGATTTCCAAAATTTTAGCCTCCCCGGAAAGTGGGATGGAATAGAGCGTGAAATCCTTATCCTTCGGCCCTCGGTGGTAGATGTAATTATTGGCCACCACAAACATATCATTGTTGTCATGCCATAGACTGGTAGCTGGCAGGCTGGATGCCCGCCACCACTTAACAGGCCTATCATCGTGATACGCATAAATCCCGTCCGCTGTTCCAGCGTAAAGGATCTGGCCGGCACTGAACAGTGCATAGACCTCCACTACAGGCGAAACGGACAAGCTGTCGTCGGGAATAACCCGGCGGGTGGCAAGGCTGATGCGGTCAATGCCGCGGATGGTGGCGGCGAATATCTCATCGCCATGCCGTTCCAGGTCCCACACCGCCCGGTCCCGTAATCCCGCCTTTGAGCCGATGAATTCCCAGGCTTCGGTGCGCGTGTCCAGCAGCACGATGCCGTCCATAGTTGCCAGCCATAGCTGCCGTCCGACCCTGAGCATGTCGTTCACTCTCACGTCACGGATTGCCTCCGAAGACAGACTGCTGTAGTAGCGCCAGGAAGAAATCGCTTCATCCCAGGCACTGAGAAAGTATCCCTCCTTACGCGGATACTCGCTGCCTTCACGACGGAAGGCATTATCGGCAAACCAGACTCGATCACCGTCCACGAAGAGTGTGATCACCGGTTTTGGCGCGATGCCCGCCTGAAAATCCTCCAGGTGGCGGGTATGGAGATCACCCCGGAACAGGGTCCCCAGGTCGGTGCCGTACCAGAACCGGTCATACCGGTCTTGAAAGACAAAGGTGGGGACAGCGGTAAGATAGCCGGGGCCGAGAAACTCGCGGATGTTTGTGGACCATTGGCCGGTAGTGATCCAGCCAAGCAGATCCGGGGGTTCCAGAAAGGCCGCCTGGCTGGTGTTCCAATCTACGGGACCATCCGGTCCAGCCACATCCCGGCGCATAAATTCCCCGGTGAACGAGTTAAGCAGGGTATATACGCCATCCACATCAATCCAGATGCCGTCGAACGAGCCGCCCACCCTGATGACCAACCGGCCCTGGAAGTAGTCGGGCAGGGACATGAAAGGCACCTGGCGCCAGGTGTCATCCGTGCGCAGGCGGAAGGCAATACCATCATCGTGGACCACCCAGAGGGCATTGGTGGAAGCGTCGTGATACACATGATACAGGCGATGGGACGGCAGTCCCATATTGATCTGTGGCAGGTGATCCAGGCGCTGGGTGTAATAGTCGAAATAGAGCAGCCCGTCAAAGGTGCTGAAATAGATACCATCGGATCCTTCGGAGGCGGATGTAATCGAGGCCGTACCGGGAATGTACTGCCAGTCTTCGGGTTCGTAGGGGAAATGCTGTCCGGCGGTGCTGTTTGCCAGTAATAGAGAGAGGATAGCGGCGATCGGCAGTAAGTTGCCCCTACGGCGCGGCATGATGCCTTAAAAGTCCTTCCAGCTTTTCCGGTGATACGGGCACCACCCCCATTTCCTCCACCACGGTTCCGGCGGCAAAATTGGCCAGCTCAGCCGCTTCCCTGGGATTAGCCCCGGAGACAAAAGCCAGGGCATAGGTGCTGATCACCGTATCCCCGGCGCCGCAGACGTCCGACACTTTACGGGCGCGGGTGGGAATGCGGTGATATCCATCATTATCAAACAGGTCCATCCCCTTGGGGCCGCGGGTGATTAGCACCACCTCCGCTTCGAGACGCTTCCGCAAGTCATGGCCGGCGGCGCGGATATCCTCATCCGTCCGAAGGGGATGCCCGGCGAAATGCTCCGCCTCAGTCAGGTTAGGTTTGATCAGGCTCACGCCTCGAAAGCCGTCCAGGTGGTCGCTTTTCGGATCCACGAATACCGGACAATGGCTTTCCTCGGCCAGGGCGCAAAGCTGCTGGCTGAGTTGGCGGGTGATGGTGCCCTTATGGTAATCCTGAAGGACCAGACCGCTGGAACCATCAATGGCCCTTTCAACCTGCGCCTGTATGTCCCCGACCAGCTGATCGGATAGGGGCGCTGTGGTTTCTTTATCCAACCGGACCACGTGCTGCGGGCCGGCGATCACGCGGGTTTTTTCGGTGGTGGGGCGGCTGTTGTCCCGCAGGATGTGATGGGGTATGTCATAGCTGGACAACGTGCTTTCAATCTGCTCACCGGCGGCGTCCGTACCGGAGACTCCTATCAGAAAAACATCCGCTCCCAGGGAACGCAGGTTGTAGGCCACATTAGCCGCTCCGCCCGGGCGATGGTCTATCTGCTCCATTGTCACAATGGGCACCGGGGCTTCGGGTGAGATGCGGGTCACCCGGCCCCAGATGTAGGTATCCAGCATAACGTCACCCACCACGACGAGCCGTTGTCCGGAAAACTGCTGGCGTAACTGGCGAAAACGGTCAGGCTGCATAAGAGGGAGTCCTCACCAGCCGGCTTACACCGGTCATTTCAGGAGGGATCTCCAGGCCCAGATATGCCAGGATCGTTGGGGCGATGTCGGCGAGCTTGCCGGTCCCTTCAAGGCGGATATTATTGTCCGGGGCCACCACGATAAAGGGTGCCGGCAGTGTTGTATGAGCGGTGTGGGGCTGGCCTGTCTCGGGATCGATCATCGTTTCAATGTTGCCATGGTCAGAAGTCAGGAACAGGGTGGCGCCTTGTTTCTGTACAGCGTCCAGCATCCGGCCTATACACCGGTCGACGGTCTCCATGGCCGCAATAGCAGCGGCCAGCTTGCCCGTGTGCCCAACCATGTCAGGGTTGGCGAAGTTGAGTATCAGGGCTTCGAATTCACCGCTTTCGATGGCCCGCACACCCCGATCCGTCACCTCCTGCGCGCTCATGGAAGGCTGGAGGTCGTAGGTCGCCACCTTCGGTGAGGGTACCAGGATGCGTTCCTCGCCGGGAAAGGTCTTCTCACCACCTCCGTTGAAGAAGTAAGTCACGTGTGCGTACTTCTCGGTCTCTGCCAGGCGCAGCTGGCGGTAGCCTGCCTCCGAAAGAACCTCGGGGAAAATGTTGGCCAGTTTTTCCGGTAGGAAGAGGACGGGAATCGTGAAGGTCTCATCATAGCTGGTCATTGAGCGCACGTCCACATCCAGAGCTTCCACCGGGAACTCGGCAAAGTCAGGCTCAATAAACGCCCGGACGATCTGGCGCATGCGGTCCGACCGAAAATTCATCGCCAACAAGGCATCCCCTGACCTGATCCGGCCGTTCTCGCCGATAACCTTCGGAGTCACGAATTCATCCCCTACATCTGCGGCATACGAGGCATCCATGGCCTCGACGGTAGTGGGGTAGGCTTCCCCTTCTCCATGGACCAACATGCGGTAAGCCTTCTCGATCCGGTCCCATCGTTTATCCCTGTCCATGGCGTAATAGCGGCCCACGACGGTGGTCACAGCGCCCGTATTCAGCTCCTCCATCCATTCCTGGACCTGCTCCAGGTAGCCCCGCCCGGCCAGGGGGGAAGTGTCCCGTCCATCCATTAAGGCGTGATACATGACGCGGGGCAGACCCTCACTCCGGGCGGTTTCCAGGATCGCCCGGAGATGATCCAGGTGGCTGTGGACACCGGCGTCGCTGCACAAACCCATAATGTGGAACGTGCCGCCGCTGGCCGCCAACCGGCGCATCTGCTCCAGAAGCAACGGGTGTTGATGAAATTTCCCGGACTGGACTTCGTCGTTGATGCGTACCAGGTCCTGGCGAACGACGCGACCAGATCCAATGTTCATATGCCCCACTTCCGAGTTGCCCATCACTCCGTCCGGAAGCCCCACCGCCCCACCTGAAGTCTCCAGCGAGATCATGGGATATTCCCTCAGCAGCCGGTCCAGGAAGGGAGTGTGGGCCAGAAGAGGGGCGTTCCCTTCCGGCTCTGAGCGCAACCCAAAACCATCCATTATCACCAGG
>SDBV01009794.1_pt1 | contig 12666 bp, 10 predicted proteins | sample 2277081 | NCBI WGS metagenome assembly SDBV01 (sample SAMN10402039, study PRJNA504765) | marine sediment metagenome | isolation source: marine sediment core GS10_PC15, 223 cmbsf | place: Arctic Ocean: Southern Knipovich Ridge | collected 2010
AAGTGAGCTAGAGTTCCAGATCAACACCTACACGACAAGCAGCCAAGATCGGCCAAGCGTAGCACCCCTCAATGATGGGGGCTTTGTCGTCACTTGGAATAGCAATGGCCAAGATGGAGATACCCGTGGCATCTACGGGCAGAGGTATGATAGCAGCGGAGTGAAAAGTGGGGTAGAGTTCCAGATCAACACCTACACGACAAGCGACCAAAGATACCCAAGCGTAGCACCCCTCAATGATGAGGGCTTTGTCGTCACTTGGCAAAGCTCTGGCCAAGATGGGAATGGTGATGGCATCTACGGGCAAAGGTATGATTCTAATGGAAATCCCATAGAGCTGATCCTGTCCAATGCAACGAACACAACATCGACACTCCTATCAACATCAAGCAGTGTTCTTACAGGAACCCAAGTGGGTTTTACACCCTCTTCTCCTTCATCGGGAGGATCTTCAACTTCAGCAAGCAATATGGTGAGCTTTTCGGGGCCTATTACTATTTCAGGAGAAATGATCGTTTACGAAGTAAGCTACCCCATCGTTGTCAATGACCAAACAGTTGGAACTTACGCGGTATCTGGAGGAACAGGAAACTTCACCAATTCGAATGTCAATGTACTGACAATCGACCTCGAAGACTATCAGCCTCAAGACGGGGAGGTAATACCCCTCTTCGCAATCCCTGAAGAGGAAAAAGAGTATTGGGAGTCGATCGAGATTCAAGGAGATGCCGAGTGCCTCGAAATGGGAGGAAAGGTACTTTCAGACTCTCAAAATGCAGGATATGTTTTCAATGTCGTCTTCACAGAAAGCAAAACGTGCCGCGTCAACCAAGCGGTGGTCTTGCCAACCTTAAGCCTGCTTTTAAAAGTGTAGGCTCAAGCTGCTGCCCACACAGCAATTCCCGCTATTTCTAAGATTGATACTGAGTTATTTACGTAGAGAAAAAAATGTTCATCAAAACAAAAAATGCCCTCAGAACTACTTCTGAACATGGGATGCGAATTTTCATTCGTTTGCTTTAAAAAAACGAAATAAAATTTCATTTGTAATCTTTTTTCGAGAGAAAACACCTTCTTTTTTCCTAGAAAAAGAGCGGGAATTGCTGACGTTCCGCTCGCCCCTAGCGGGGCTAACCACCTGCATCGCTACCGCGATGCTCTTAACAAAAACCCTTTTGTATCAAATCTTTTTGGTGAAAAGCCTCTGCTATATCCTGTCGCTTGTCAAGCGATCCTGTCTATCCTGTTTTATTCAGTTGAAGTAGCAGCTTGAGTTTTGGATCAAATCCGGAGTATCGTTGTAGGGCATGAAGGTGATCCTTGTAGCGTTTGCGCTTTTTATTCCTTGGTCTCTTGCTGCCTACCAGGTCTCTTTTACAGGAGCGGCTCCAAGAGAGGTGTATGAGACAATCGAGGTTGTCTCGCAGCTAAAAAGTGAGCAAGACCGCCCCCCTCCCACTCTTTTCACTCTGAAAAAGCGGACCGAAAGAGACAAGAAGACGATTCTTGAGGTGTTGCATGCCTACGGATACTACGAGGGAGATGTCGAGATCTCGTATGTGGGGGCCTTCCCTAATACGACCGTACAGATCCAGATTTTTGCTGGTCCCTGTTACAGTTTCGAGTCGCTTGGCGTTGTCGATGTTTGGGGAATCCCCCTCTCTCTTCGTATTGCAGATTTTCCTGTTCAAGTGGGGTGCCCAGCTCTTGCAGAAAGTGTCCTAGCAACTGAAGAGGAGATCCTAGGACAACTCGCCTATATGAGCTACCCCCTTGCCACGATTGCGAATCGGGAGGTCGTTGTCGACCAGGAGACCAAAAGAGTCTCTGTCACCTTTGTAGTCGATTCTGGGCCGATCGCCTACTTTGGTCCTTACTCGATCCATGGACTCCGGTCGGTACGGAAGGGATTTGTGAGGAAAAGAATTTTATGGAAGGAAGGGATGCTCTACAACCCCTATCTCATCGCTTCCACCGAAAACCACCTCCAAGAGTCGGGGCTCTTCTCTAGAGTATGGATCGAGCCTTCTGACACAGTAGACTGTGATGGATATCTCCCTATCTCCATCGAGCTCGAAGAGAAGAGATACCGCCATATCGGTTTGGGGGGGAGCTACAGTACCGATGAATCGCTCGGGGTAACGGGACAATGGGGGCACGACAACATCACCGGATGGGGCGACTCGTTTTCCTTCACGGGGGAATACTCGGATGTGATCAAGAGGGGTACCTTCTTGTATGCGAGACCCGATTTTTTTGGGAGGAACCGAGACCTTCTTTTGAGTGCTGAAGGGAGACAGGAAGATGTAAAGGCATTTAACGAAGATGGGGTGAGTTTGCTCGGCCGCTTCTCGCACAAAGTCAACAACTGCTTCTTCTACAACGTCGGATTGCGCTACGAATGGCTCAAGAGCAGTAAATCGGAAAATAACGATGTCTACCACCTTGTCAGCCTCCCCTTGCAAATCCGCTGGGATACTTCAAACCGTCTTCTCAACCCAACGCGAGGGACGACGATTGCCTATTTTGGGACCCCCTACCACTCAGTTGGCGGAGCATACAGCTTCTTTCTCAAACAAGAGCTTTGGGCTGCCACCTACCACCCCCTACTCCCAAGCGGAAATCTCTTACTGGCCCTCTCAGGACAGATCGGCTCGATCCTCGAATACTCACCAGGTTCTATACCGGTCCCCAAAAGGTTCTTCGCAGGGTCTTCAACGGGATTGAGGGGTTACAAATATCTCACGGTAAGTCCAAGAGATGGTGATGAACTCACAGGAGGGCGCTCTTTACTGATCTTCCAAATTGAGCCACGCATCCGAATCTGGCAAAAGCTCTACTTTGCTGCATTCACCGATTTTGGGAATGTCTATGCCTCCGAGTTTCCTCAACTTAGCAAAGGAATTCTCCGTTCTGTAGGGGTAGGGCTTCGGTATCTCACTCCCCTCGGCCCTTTTCGACTCGATATCGCCTTCCCCCTTGACAAACGGAAGGGAATCGATAAATCGTTTCAAATATATGCAAGTGTAGGGCAAACCTTCTGATGCGAAAAGGTCTTCAACTTCTCCTTCTTTTCGTGCTTCTCTTCCTCCTGGTGGGAGGGGCCCTTCTCCAGACTCCTTTTGTCCGGAAAAAACTGGCGAGCTGGATAGAAGAGACGAGCGAGGGAAAACTCCAAGTTGAAAAGGTAGAAGGATTCATCCCCTTTTGGGTAAAAGTCGACCATATAAGCTACCAAACCAATGGATTTGAGATCGAGCTGAGGAATGTCGGTTTTTCCCTTGCCCCCTCCTCCCTCCTCCTTGGCCGCCTTTCGATTTTTCGGGTAGAAATCGAAAAAGGAGAAATCAGGAAAATGGAACAAAATGGAGAAGGGGAGAGAATTTCTCCCTCTTGGCCCTCATTTCCCCTCCCCATTACTGTCCACTCTTTTCACATCAAATTCTTGAGCTTTGAAAACAGCAAGCCGATCACCCTCTCAGGCAATCTAGACCTCCAGGAAGATTTCTCTTTTATGCTCAAAGGGACCTCTCCGACCCTTCCAAATACCCTCTTTAGAGTAAGTGGTGAAGGGATCGCGCAAGAAGAGATGGTTTCCCTAATAGGAAGGATCCAAAACCCGATCAACCACACACGTGAAAAGTGTGTCGATCTCTGGATTTCAGGGCTCTATTCTTGGAGGTCTCAAGAGTTTTCTGGCTCAATACGTGGCAAAGGAGAAGAGTGTGTTTTAGACTCCCCCTGGACTTTTAGATCCGATCTTTCGGTCGACTCTTTTGACACAATCACCCTCTCCTCTCTCGTCTTTTACTCAGATGAGATCGCCATCACAGGAAACCTCCTCTTCTCAAAAGAGAGTGGCCACCTCCAAATCAAAGGAGATTATCTCGGAACCCCCCTTCTCATAGACACAGGGTTTACTTGGGATACTCACTCTATTTCACTACCCGCACTTGAAATCCGCTTCTCAGATGATGAAGCGAAGGGGAATCTCCGTTACTTTTTCAAAGAGTCGAGCTGGCAAGGGAAGATCCACCTCAACCTCCACGACCTCTCCCCCTACACAACTGAATCCCCCATTTCTGGAAGCGCAGAAGGAGAGCTGACCATCGATGGGGCAAAAAGCTCTCTTACCTTCACTGGAAGCGAGATCGTGTGGAACGATCTCTCTCTCGGTTCGCTATCTCTCGAAGGAATTTGGGAAGATCAGGCTCTTAGATTCTCTCTTGTGACGACCGATTTTGAGGTTCTAGACCCTGCCTACGAGGTCTTCCCTACCGCCCACCTCAAATTAGAGGGTTTTCTCACTTCCAACTCTCTCCATCTCGATGGGATTTTATGGGGCCCTGCAAAAACCCCTTTCACTCTTCTAGCTGATCTTTCGATACGCTTTTCACTTTCCCCTTTTAAGCTTACCCTTTTGCAGGACGCTCCCCTCCACCTAGAAGCCAAAGGGAGCGGCTCGATCGACCCGCTCCTCGCCTTTTTGGAAAATGCCTCGATTCTTGCCCAAGGAATTCTCGATCTCGATGTGGTGGTCACGGGAAGTTGGAATGAACCCGACATCCAAGGGACCCTCCACGTCGAGCAAGGAAAGCTCGAAAGCCTCACAACGGGTGCGGTCTTCCGAAATATCGATCTCCAGCTCCAAGGGAGGGGAAGAACCCTCTCCATCACCTCCCTCACAGCAACAGACCTTGTCCGAGGCTCCCTTTCAGGAACTGGAGAACTTCTCTGGTATCCAAAAAAGGGTTTCCCCTTTTCTCTCCAAGTAGCCCTCTCTTCTTTCCAGATTCTTAGTACCGATCCCTTTACTGCAACCGTGAATTCTCAGCTAGAGCTCTCAGGAAGCTTGCAACAAATTTCCATCCAGGGAACTGCAGACATCGTCCAAGCCCACCTCTCTATTCCCAACAAGTCCTCGATCACCGTTCCTGTTTTGGACGTGATCTACTGCAATCCCCTCCCCACTCCAAAGCCTGAGATCGAAAAACGGACTGCCCTGATCCCGATCTTCTGGGACATCCAAGTCAAAGCCCCAGAAAACCTCACCATTGAGGGGAGAGGCCTTACTTCTGAGTGGCGAGGAGATCTTCACATCACCGGAGAGCAAAACGATCTGGACTACCAGGGAAAACTCAAGCTTGTCCAGGGACGTTTCACCGTTGTAGGAAAAACGTTTGATCTGACCGAAGGGAAGGTAGGAATAGAAGGTATTGAGCCGAAATCCCTCTATGTCGACATCAAAGGAGATCTAGAGCTTGCCTCCCTAACAGCTTCTATTCTGATCGAGGGCCCTCTCAACGATCCCTCCATCTCTTTTTGCTCTCAACGTACCGATTCGACAAACGAGATCCTCTCCTGGATCCTATTCAATCAGGATGTTAATGAGCTCTCTCCTTTCCAGGCGGCTCGTCTCGCTAACGTCCTTGTCACTCTCTCTGGAAAAAGCACGGGGGGCAAGTTTTTCGAAAACCTGAAGGAGGCTTTGGGGATTGATGTCTTTGATATTACGAATTGCGATTTTGATTCGGCCGATTTCTCCTTCCAGATTGGGAAGTACATTTCGCAGGGGACGTTTGTGGGGATCAACAAGAGTATTTCTGGGGATTTTGATTCGCTCCTCATCCAGACTCGTCTCTACCGCAACTTTTACCTCGAAGCCGACTACGGGGGCTCCCTCAACGGCCTCTCCCCCTCTTCCGGCAAATTCATCCTCAAATGGTTCAAAACCTACTGAACCTCATGTTGCGGGGGACTTTTGGCTGATTTTCGCTAACGTTACACACCCCACGTTCTGCATCGCTACCGCGATGCGTAAAATCGTTTCGTGAACGTGCGCCCGTGCTCGATTTCCTTTGCGCCGTTGCCCCTGCGGTGTTTTTTTTCATTGGAGTCTTATGTGGGGTTCTTGGTAGATTGTATTCTAATGACTTGCTCCAGAATTCAAAATCGTGACTGCTACCAAAAAGTGTTTGCCGGCAACCAGGTTCCCGTTGCCACGACTATTACAGCTATTTTCTGGGCAACTGTTTGCGTATCGGCTTTTTTTTTTCTACCTGGAGCCCCTAGGATCCCTGTGATAAGCTCCACACCCTTTTTCTCATGTACTCTTGTTGGAGCTCTTGTCTCTTCTGCAGCAACATATCTCCTCTCTAATAAGCCTAAAGCTCCTTCTGAGGAGAAGGATGAGGACTTTTCCGATTTGGGTGAGATTGAGTTTCCTGAAGATGCGGAAGTTTCCTTTTATGGAGATTCTATTATACTAGAGGAGGATGGAGCTCTCGATGAGATTGTAAACTCTTTCCTAGGAGGAGAGCCCCTTTCTGATGATGGAGTGAAGTTGTATCTTGAATATCTAAACGAGCAGTATCCACAAGTTGCCTTTCTAAAAGCTACTTCTCCTGTAGACTTATATTATTTCATTCCAAAAACAGAAAATGCTCATCTTGAAACACCTGATTTGAGTAGAAAGTCCACATTCTATATCTTGGTGCAAGTCGGGATGATAAAGGGGATGGTGGTCTACGATCCATCTGACAAAAAGATGACAATCGTGTCTGTTGGAGATCGGCTCAATCAGCCGAACTATTCGGTAAAATTCCAGACGCTTGGTACTCTTCTTTTGACCAATTTAGGGACTCAAAATCAAAACCCATGGGAGGTCTCCTCCCATTCTCTTCCGACAGGAAACTTGGCAGACTCAGATATCGTGGCGCTGGAGTATGCGCGGTGCAAGCTAGACAACGCGAACTTTGATGTGAGCGATAGGAAGAAGCTTAGGAAGCAGATTGCAGAGGCTCTTTCTCCACCCATCGACCTTGACTTTGAATGAGGGCTACGAGGCGGTCAACGGCTTCATTCATGTCGATATTCCGTTCTACGCACGTTTTCCCAATATAGAGATCGATCCTTCCAGAGCGTGAGCCGACATACCCAAAGTCGGCATCGGCCATCTCTCCTGGGCCATTGACGATACACCCCATCACCGCAATTTTCACGCCGGGCAAGTGTCCGGTCCGCTCCCGGATTTTGGCAGCGGTCTCTTGCAAATCAAAGAGGGTGCGACCACAGCCAGGGCAAGAGATGAACTCAGTTTTCGACTGGCGCATTCTGGCCCCTTGGAGAATCGCAAAGGAGAGAGAGCGGCGTTCGGAAAGGGGATAGGGTCCTCCCACGCATATCCCCTCTCCAATCTCGTCACAGAGAAGAGAGCCGTTTTCTGCAGCGGCATGTATGGGGAGATCGTCTAGCGCACAGGTGTAGGCAAAGGAGAGGATCACTGGGATATTCAAATTGTTGACAGCAAGATGCTGGAAGAAACGCCTCCCCTCGTGAATGGGATTGGATGTCGGGGCAAAGAGGACGTAGTCTGCAGACTCAGCTTGCTTCCAGGTAGCGCTATCTTCTGTGACAAGTACAGGATTTTGGAGAATTGCAATCCCCGCTTCTCTAAGTTTCTCGAGTTTTGGATGGGAGAATGGGGCGATTACCCCGTCGACAGATCCCTCTTGCCTTTTGGGGCGCCCCAGCTCTACCTGACATCCGATATCGGAGAAAAACATGGGAGACTCCACCTCTTCTTGGGAAACTTTGAGGAAAACAGATCCATCCCTATGAAAAGAAGAGGGAAGGGTAACCTCCCGCTTAGAAGAGGAAGAGACTTTGCGAAAGGTCTCCTCGAAAGGTGCAATCCCTTCTTCTTGGGAGTTCTTTCCAAAAGCCACGAGGCGTTTACAAGGGTTGATCTCGTGCCAGGGATCTTCAGTAAGCGAGACCCGAACGGTATCCCCAAGCCCATCTAAGAGGAGAGCTCCCATTCCGATCGCCGATTTGACTCGACCATCCTCCCCTTCACCCGCTTCAGTTACGCCAAGATGGAGTGGGTAGTCCCACTCTAAGGTATTCATCTCAGCGACAAGTAAGCGATAGGCCTCGATCATCACCTTGGTATTACTCGCCTTCATCGAGAAGATAAAATCGTGGTAGTCGTACTTCCGACAAACACGGGCAAATTCGAAAGCCGACTCGACCATCCCAGCCGCTGTATCTCCATACTGGTTCATGATCCGATCAGAGAGAGAACCGTGGTTGGTTCCAATCCGCATCGCACGCCCTAGCCTCTTGCACTTCTCCACAAGAGGGGCAAACTTCTCTTCTAACCTTTCGAGCTCCTGAAGATAGGTCTTTTCATCGTAGTCGATCGTTTTGAACTGCGCCCGCTTATCGACAAAATTGCCCGGATTGATCCGCACCTTATCAGCATAGTCGGCCACGCGCAGCGCAGCTGGTGGATAGAAATGGATGTCGGCTACAAGAGGGATCGTATACCCCTTTTGGATCAGACCATTTTTGATCCCCTCACATGCATCGGCCTCCTTCATCCCTTGGACCGTCACCCGGGCGATCTCACACCCACAATCTGCAAGGCGGATGATCTGCTCCACTGTCGCCTCCACATCCCGCGTATTCGAAGTCGTCATCGACTGGGTCCTGACAGGATTGTCTCCTCCCACTCCCACATTGCCCACCATCACTTCACGCGTCTTCCTGCGCAACGTCTGATAAATGCTCTCACAATACTTCATTTGAGTCCCTCTGTAATTTGAACCCGAAAGGATAGAATATGAGGAATAGAAATACAAATCCTCAATCGTGTCTTCATTGATAAGGTAAAGAGCTTCGGTATGATCAGTGTGTGTTGGTGGCGAAATAAGAAGAAACCCTTTAGAATCTGCAAGTAGATGGGGTTTTATTTAAAAAAAATTTTTAATGCGTGCGCGGGAGTTGGTCTTTGGGGGATCATGTTTGGCCAAACGATTTGGGCAATCCTCAAACGTCCCCCTTCATGGAGACTTCTTGTCGATCAGTTCTACAATATCGGGGTCCTCTCCCTCCCTGTCGTCGCTATTACGGGGTTTTCGACCGGGATGGTGCTAGCAGCCCAATCTTTTTATCAGCTGGGGGATAAGGGTTTAGGGAGTGCTACAGGCCTTCTTGTTGGAAAGGCAATGCTGACCGAAATTGGACCTGTATTGACTGCCTTTATGGTCACAGGAAGGGTTGGTTCTTCCATGACGGCAGAATTGGGATCGATGCAAGTAACTGAACAGATTGATGCGCTTAAATCTATGGCAGTGAACCCCTTAAGATACCTAGTTGCCCCTCGTGTTCTTGGGGGAATCACGATGCTCCCCTTACTAACTGTCTTCAGTGCTGTGATAGGAATCTTTGGAGGCTACCTTGTTTCCGCCTATATTTTTGGAATGTCGGCCCAAAGTTTTTTTGACCCTATCCCAAATAATATCACCTCCTTTGACCTCTGGACGGGGGTGATCAAGGCCTTTTTCTTTGGCATCATCATCAGTACGATCTGCTGCTATAAAGGAATGACGACAAAGGGAGGGGCTGCAGGCGTGGGGAAAGCAACTACCAGCGGAGTTGTGATCAGCTACTCTTACATCCTCATTGTGAATTTTTTCCTGACTGTCGGGCTCAACACGATTCACATCAATCTAGTTGAGGGGCACACAATCTAATGATTCGAATCGAAGATTTATGGAAAACCTACAGAGAGCATGTGGTTTTAAAGGGAGTCAGCCTAGAAATACGAGAAGGGGAAACCTTAGTGATCCTGGGACGTTCAGGCTCGGGGAAAAGTGTCCTCCTCCGCCAGATCATCGGGATCGAAAAGCCCGATTCAGGGAAAATCTATATCGATGATGTCGAATTGACCTCGTTAAAAGAGGAGGCTCTCTACCAGAAGATCCATATGATGGGAATGCTCTTTCAATCAGGAGCCCTTCTCGACTCTCTAACAGTGGGGGAAAATGTCGCCTTCTACTTAAAAGAGCACAACCATCTATCAGATCAGGAGATGAAAGAGCAGGTTGCGCTTGCGTTGCAGATGGTCGGTCTAGAAGGGATCGAAGAGAAGATGCCCTCAGATCTCTCCGGAGGGATGAAGAAAAGGGCAGCGCTTGCCCGTCTGATTGCTTACAGTCCGAAAATCCTCCTCTACGATGAGCCAACGACAGGACTTGATCCGATCACAGCGATGCAGATCAATGATCTCATCCTAAAAACCCAGAAGGAGCTTCATGCAACGAGTATAGTAGTAACCCACGATCTCTGTTCAGCTTTTCATATTGCCGATAGGATTGCCTTGAATCATGAGGGGCAAATCCTCTATATCACTCCTAAGGATGAGTTTCCCAATATTGAGGACCCAAGAGTTCAAACTTTTTTACAAAATGCCATCCCCGAGAGCTACCTAAAACATGCAAGATAAGATCAAAACATTTTGGCTTGGACTCTTTATCCTTGCTGCAATTGGAACCGCGGCTGGGCTCCTTCTTTTTCTCAAACCCTATATGGGAGATGGAGAGCGCACTCTTCGTATTTTGTTTACGAATATCGATAAAGTGACAAAAGGGACAAGGGTGACCTTTGCTGGAAAACCTGTAGGAGAGGTCGAAGAGATCATCGAACGGAAAAATCCTCGTCAAGGCCCATCTGACGGCTTAGGGAATCTCTATGTCTACGAACTGATCCTCAAAGTCGATTCTAGTGTCCGCGTTTTCACTTATGACGAAATCCTCTTTGCCACCGCAGGGTTACTTGGGGAAAAGTCAATCGCTATCATCCCCCGCGCTCCCCCTCCTGGAGCCCCTTCTGCTCAAGATGTGACAGACGAAATCCTCTTTGCCCGCTCGACTGATAAACTCGAGCAAACGCTTAACAAAATCGTGAAGGTAGCGATGAGCTTTGATGAAACAATGGGAGAGGCAAGAGAGTTCCTCCAAGCCAATAAAGAGGACTTCCCAAAAGCTCTAAAATCCTTCAAAGGTACCTCCGAGCAACTTACAAAGCTCACCACCCAGATCAATTCAGGTGGCGGAAGCCTAGGGCGCCTGCTCTATGACGAGACTCTCTACTCCAACCTCTCTTCACTAGTAGGCAAACTCAATTCGGGACAAGGAACCTTAGGGCGCCTACTCGACAATGATGCCCTTTACCTGCAGCTCTCTTCTTCTCTTTGTAAAGTTGAGACTCTCCTCCAAGACATCAACCACTACGGCCTCCTCTTCCAATACAATAAGCAGTGGCAACGGAACAGGACGGCAAAGATGAGCCGCCTCCGCTCTCTTTCTACTCCTTGCGACTTCTACAACTACTTCGATCAAGAGATAAATGAGCTAACTGTTACCTTCGACAGGTTAGGAAAAACCATCGACAGGCTAGAGACTTTCGAAGCCCCCCTTGGCAACCGATGTTTTGCGATGAGCATGGGCGACCTACTTGCTCGCGTAGAGCATCTCCAGGCGACACTAAAACTCTATACAGAAAATCTGACCAAAAACTATTGTCAAGAATGTACGTGTGAATAACGAGGTAGTCACCCCATGGAAACGGTCCCCTACTCCCATCTTGAAAAAGGCACTTTCTTGATTGCCACACCAGAAGTCGATTCGGGGATTTTTTTCCGAGGAGTGCTCCTTCTTTGTGAACACAGTTCGAGTGGATCCTTTGGGATTGTGATCAATAAGAACCTTGATCTTGAGCTTCCTGAAGAGATTCTTTCGATTGAACAGCTCAACAATCCCCGAGTGGAGATCCGCGCAGGTGGCCCTGTGCAAACAAGCCAGATGATGTTGATCCACACATCCGAATCTATTCCGGAACAGACGATCGAAATCTGCGAGGGTGTTCACCTCGGAGGAGATCTCCAGTTCCTCCAAGAGGCGATAACAACCGAGTCGGGGCCACAGATGCGTCTTTGCTTTGGATATGCTGGTTGGCAGGCGGGGCAGCTCGAACGAGAATTTCTCGATGGGGGGTGGTATCTTTATCCTGCTTCCTCGGAGGATATCTTCGAGACCCCTCCGGATAGGCTCTGGCAAACTCTCCTCCGAAAGCTCGGCGGACGGTATGCCACGCTCTCCATGATCCCCGACGACCCTTCACTTAATTGATGGAGGAAAGTTTAGGGGGACTTTTGGCTGCTTTTCGCTAACGTTACGCACTCTTTTACAAAGAGTGCTTGAACGCATCCTCGCTCCCTGTATAAATAACACTATGTTCGCTCGCGATCGTCCAAATGGGACGAAAATCCCCAAAAGCTCTCTGCATCCCTTCTTCGGCCCCGTTTTGCACCCAATCTTCTCTACTATTCTATTTCCTTGTATCTAAAAAGTAGCTATGTGTGCTTTTTGAAGGAGGGGCAAATTTCATGAAAAGGGTCCCACCACAGAATCCAGAAAATATTATTATCCTTGATACCCCACATACGCTTTTTACCACTTAACCTCAAAGAATAAAACAAAGCTATTTCATCCTGCTCTATCTCTTCTAATCTCTTTTTTTGCATCGGGTGCAATTTGGTCAAGTTCAACATCATGAGAGCCATTATTTCTCAATTCCTGCCAGGATAATTTTTGGTTTACGAAGATTTTCTCCAAAAATTCCTTCATCACGGATTTTCATTACGAAAAATCAGGTAACCATGTTTCATGAAACGGTACTCGCTTGATAGCTAATAAGTACCCCCATCCAAGAAAGTTTTACATTCCTTGCCATCCAGGATGTCGATAAAAGCAGGGGCAAGTGAGACTTCTTTTTTAGGTTTACAGATATCTTTCCCTCTCCATCAATCTTCACCCGCGC
>SDBV01009795.1_pt1 | contig 12666 bp, 15 predicted proteins | sample 2277081 | NCBI WGS metagenome assembly SDBV01 (sample SAMN10402039, study PRJNA504765) | marine sediment metagenome | isolation source: marine sediment core GS10_PC15, 223 cmbsf | place: Arctic Ocean: Southern Knipovich Ridge | collected 2010
AGGATAAGCGGCATATAGAAGCCCCATAGGTAAAGAGGCTAAAATCATGAAATAAATAACATAGAGAAAACTCGGACGTGCCCGCGATGTCCATTTATCTTGACTTTTGGCTTCAGCTAAAATGGCACTCATTTGGACTTCAATAGATTTTAATTCACCCTCTTGTTGCATTCTTAAAAGGGTTAATTTAGCTTCTGCACGTTCTTTGGGATCCGGAAAAAATTTGGTAATTAATGTATTACCTAAATCCAAAATTGCTGTTACAGGTTCCCAAGCCATATAAAGATCCTTTAATAATATTTATCAAAGGAAATTTTCTCTAGGAGAGCGCCTAAAGAGAAAATTTCCTCGATAAATTTAAGGGCTATGTGCTCTTTAGAGCTTGTACAAAAACTATTACCTGAGGTGAATCATTTCCACCACCATCAGTTTGTACAACGCGTAAAGTACCTGATGCAGGAATAATAGAATTGGCGTTTATAAACGGAACACCGCGCCCATCTACCACTGTATTAGGGGCCGTAGTTACATCAAGAGGGCCACTAATGACAGCTGCGGTATTTTGTACCGTAATCGTATCGCCGGCTGTTCCACCGCTTACATTGAGCACCCAAACATCAATTACACTCGTATTAAAGGTTACGATAATATCGCGTTGATTGGTTGCACCACCTGGCATCACAATTTGATAAGTAAAAGGTATTACACCAATTATATTCCCATCAGTTGCAATGGTGACATTTTTGGCATCTATAGAAGTCGGTGCTAATTTATCATTAGTAACCGCATCATTTGCCAGTTTAGGTGTAGTCACAGCATCATTTGCCAATTTAGGCGTAGTAACAGCTAAATCAGCTAATTTGGCAGTTGTAATAGAGCCATCATCAACGGTTTCACTAAACTGAGTTACGGTAATAGGAACTACAACGGACGTAATACGAGCAAATTGTTGATCGTCAGTTGAGTTAATATAAATCAAATCGCCTAATCGAATAGGAGGTTCTTGAGCTGTTCCTGTGGTGGTGGGTGCGAGTTCATCAAAATAACCACTCGCCAATACACCAGCCAAATTATCAACTATACTGCCATACTTGTGAACAGCAGGTGAGCCACTTACACTACCTGAATTATAACTACCCCGATCTAAAAAAAAGTTTTGAGATTCAAAAGCCATAATATTTTCTCCTGATTAATCTAAATTATCGGGATAATTCCCGGTTTCTATCATAAATGCTAATTCTTTAGCCCGCTGTCCTACTTGGGTAGCCCATAGGCTATCTAACATTTCAAAGGCAGCATTATCAAATTTACAATTCTCTAATGCAGCAATTAACCTATTAAATTCTTTAAATTTTGTAAGCCCTATATTATACACCATATCAATCAAGGCATCCTGACGTATTGAATCTAATTTATCAAACCATCGAAAACGACTTAATTCTTGACGACTAATTTCAACATCATGGGTGAATAAAATACAAGCCTCTTCTTCGGTAATCCCTCTTGTAGATAAATTTCGCCCTATCCCGATAGTCCAATTATTCGTTGTATCTTTATACGGAAATAATCGAAGTCCTTCATGTTTTTTTAGTAAATTAAATAAATTCATCTCTAAATAGTAAACCAATTGGCTCCATTGGTATAAAAACGTAAAAAACCATAATTAGTATTAATAACTGCGGTTGCCGCTCCATCAATTAATTGTGCACCCTCTGTATCAACGGTAATATTATTCGTCCCGGCTGCTCCCGATTGATCCTTTACAGTAATAACTCTTCCTAAAAGGGTATCAGCTGTCGCCAAAGTAACTGTGCGAGCAATACTCGTATCAGTTACTCCAATAATCATATCATTATCACTTTGGGTATCGGTTGCCGTTTCTCGGGTATTAATTTCAATACCCCCTTCAGAATTAACTGTCCATTGATTATTACCATTTGCATTACGTACAGCAAATTTATTGACGCCGGCATTATCACCTAATCTTACGGATCGATCGCCGTTTGCCCGAGCTTCCCATGCAAGCTGCGGCAATAATCCGGTTGTAGTAAAAATATTAACCCCTTTAGGAACACTCACTGGCCCGACTACCCCATCTACAAAAACTTGGATATCAGTGCCTCCAATATATTGAGTGCCATCATATCCTGCACTTTGGAGATTAAATAAACTGTCCCCTAAGATAACAGGGGTAGGAGTTCCTACACTTCCTCTGGATTTCAGAGCAGCGAGAACCGAACTATTTCCATTACTTTCATTATGAAGGAAAGCGACCGTACTTTGAGTGGCCACTGCACTGGTTCTAATAAATAATTGAAAGGCACGGGATACTCCATTAAGATCCTCAGCATTAGTAGTCGAATTTATTAACATCTCAGTAAATTGAGGACTAGCGCTCGTATCAATATCTTGAATCGTATTTAATTCATCGGCTGTTATTTTGAGATTAGTAGTATTAAAATCAAAACTATAAGTAGCTGTTGGCGCATCATATGAAATAGGCGCATTAGCTGTATATAAAGTTTTGAATAAATCAAAAATCTGTTGATTGCTTTCTTTTTTGGTAATAGCTGCTTGTACGGTTGGTCTTTGATCCGTTAATAATGCAGCGGCAACTTGAGTAAATTGGCTAATTGATAAATCAGGCATGTTATGATGCTCCTGAAATTAATTCGGTTTGAACGATGCCAGCATTATCCACACATACTCTATACATACTTCCATTAGCAGTAATAGCATAGGCAAATGTAGTTTGATCTATAATTCCAACCGCTGCCTCATGAGTAGCGACCAGTGCTGTTAATGTTTGTTCTTGGCCACTCGTTAAAACTTGACTCATTGCAATGAGTGCTTGAGAAGGCTCCAAAGTTACTTTTACTAACAAACTCACTAATGAAGATTCTTCAATACGTTTAGCTAAAGTAACTGAAAATCCTGAAACATCTACATCATTAGGATTATTAATGTTCCACTTTTCATTCGAAAATGTACGGCTATAAATGTAATCAGTCATAATTTAATACAATCCCTACATAATTAATTGAACCACCAATACTATTATGATCCGCCATTACTCCACAAAAATCACTGGCACTTAATGTTGAAAAAACTACCGATAAATCTATACCAAACCATACATCTGTAGTCCCAGTATTATAAAGAGTACCTAGATCACTTTCAGAATGATTAGCTGCATTTTCTCCAATCGCCCCATAACTAGATGTTAAATCAATATCTTTCCCAGCTCCGGCAGCGCCCGCAGTGGGAGCACCAATTAATTGTAATGAATTAAGAGATTGAAAATCGGAAGGAATATGAAATGAAAACCTAAACGTACCTGCACCTCCAATAGCGCGCACACGATAATCAAATAAATTTGCACTATAATCTGCAGCAAAAAATACAGATTTGCTTACCGCATTCACAAAAGTTTTAATTTGAGCAAATGTTCCCTTTTCGGTTACACCACTATTATTCAGTCCTACTTCTTGCGTAGCCAAAATAGCCGCTGTAGGTGGCAAATTGCTTATTGAACTGTCTGTCGCCATTAAGGAGATTCCTCTAATAAAATAGCAAATCCATTTTCTTGTAACAAAACTCCACCAGCTTCTGTCAATAAAGCAGCTCGCTGAGGGGTGCCTGGTTCTAAATTAATGCGTGATAAATCTTCTTGTAAAATAAAAGATCCATCTTCTTGCAAGATATGTTGATCAGGCGACGGTGGTGAACTTCCGCCCATCAACCGCGGAAACCAACCCCCACCCCCGGGAGCATGTTTAACCGCCATCAAATTCCCCCATACCATACAATATTAGTTGCAGTTGTAGTAACTACTCCTAAATTAGGGAAAGTATGAGAAGCCACCACTCGTTGTCCTGATACAATAATCCACTCATTCGGTTCGGCAGTTAAAATAGGAATCACTAACCCATCAATCGTCTCTATTAATAAATTTCCTGCTCCCCCTACCCGAACCATTTTGCAAATCTCACCTACTGTTGCGCCCTCGATTTTGAAAAATTCTCCTATCACCACTTCATTTCCACGAGTAATCATCCATCCTACTTGTTCAGAGCGATTAGTGGGAGAAATAGCTTCGGTACGTGCTGTCGTAGAAAACATAATCTAACTCCTAAAATAATTTAACTAGCCAATCTAAGGCCATATTTTTAACGCGTGTTTCCAGAGAATCTACTTTAACGCCTGGATCCGGCAATATTCCTTCGGTATTTGTACTCAAACCAGTTCCAATATGATCTAAAGTAACATTCCCGGCTCCAAAATTATCCGTTTGAAAATTTAGGTCATGGCGATGTTCTTGGAGAGCATCATTTTGAAAACTACCCCATGCACGCCCTGGATCTGACCCACGCCCATCATCATATCCACGCACCCACATTCCACGCATATCAATGAGATTAAAATTAAGCCCACTTCCCCCAAAACTAAAACCGGTTAAAGCAAATAACTCAGGAAAATCAGCAACCAATAAAGATTGGCCTTGAGCGCGCTCAAACCCCGTAGGAACCGTCAAAGAATCCATTCCTACCCATGGGATTAAAGCACCAATGGGGAGCCCTGCAAACCAGCCCATTATACCATCATTGTCAATCGTGAGCACAGTCCCTCGAAAAGAAGTGGCTGTCGCATCAAATTCAGGAATGGTACGACTGGGTACATTACCAAAAGGAACATATTCAAAAGGAAATAATACATTACCATCATTAAGTTGTATATTTTCTAAATCAATGGTCGTAATAACATCACGGGGCAAACGAAACGTAATGGATAAATAATCATCTCCATTAGTGCCGAGCGTTTTACCACTAATATTGGGAGGAACCCCACTAATCATAAATTGTGCCCATGCGACACCTAATGCAAATGTAGTAAAGGCCGTTTCAACATCTGGTGAAGGAGCGCCTCCCGTTCCAAAATGTTGGCGTGCAATAACTTCTACTTGGTTAGCAGCCGTAGCTGATTGTCCAAATAATGCAATGCTTACTTCGCGATTCTCAAAACTAAAAACACTCGGAAAACGCCATTCTAAGTCTTTGGTGGTTTCTCCTGCGCCTGCCACACTGCATTGATAACTAAAATATTGATGTGGATCATTAGGTGGCGTAGTGCTTCCCGGTGCAAACGGAACCATCAGAATTTGATCCGTTGCACTCGTATTTGTCTTCGTAAAAAACCAAGAAGTGGAACCAATCTTTTGAAATGTTTTTAAAGTCGTAAAAGAAATAGATGTTATATAATCAAATTGCGCATCCCCAATGTAATTTATAAAATCAATATTGGTAGTAACCGGTATAATCGATCCATCTTGAGGCGCATTAAATCCAGGAATTGTCCACACCAAACTCCCGTCGGCATCAAAGAGTTCTAAGAAATAATTTTCATCACTTGCCCAGTAAAAAGGACCTTGACTACCGGCTGCATCAAACTGAATAGGCTGAACATATGCCAATGTACCCGCAGCATCTTGGAAAACTGCTTTTAATTCGCTTCGATTAGTGTCACGGAAAGCCAACATGGTTCCATTGGCTAATGGTACACCAGCAGCATCTCGAAAATACCATCGTGGAACAGGGGCTAAATTAAATGTCGTCATCATAATATTAATTCCTTTAACGAATAGCTCTCAAATAATTTTCTAAACGATAGGCCCCAGCCACTCCGGCAGCCGCTGGTAATCCATATAATAAAGATTTTTTAGTGAAGTGTTTTAAAACATCTTTTAAATTAGAAGGTGCCCCGTATTGAGTTAATAACATGTTCATTTGTTTCTGTTCATTAGGAGAGACAATTTTAGATAAATTATTAGTTAATTCAGGAGCCCCTGCGGTGCCTTCTAAATTTCTCAATGTAGACATATAATTATTTAAGAGAGCTTCTTTTTTATTAGAGGGGATACCTATATTACCTTTTCTATCAATAAGAGCTACCCTTCGAGGTGCAATATGTGAAAACAACAAGGCGCGTCGAGCATCCGGCGAATAATGAGCTAAATGGGTTAATGCCATTGTCACTCGAGGATCATCGGAGGCTAAATTTTTTAATAGACTTTCTTGACTCGCTCCATATTTTTCGGGGTTAATTAATTGGCGTAAAGGCGCGCTCTTATACGGCGCCATATGAGTCAAATAATGGTCGCTGGCTGTTTTGGCAGCTTCGGCAGCTTGAGGAGAATGTTTATTTAATGCATTAGTCGTGTCTTCTTTTAATAAAGATCTAATATTTAGTATTTTACTTCCAAACCGTTTTTTAAATGCATCATTTAAAGGATTATGGGCTAAATCTGCACCTAAATTTCCTAAATCAGATTGCAATGCATGCGCATTGGTATAAGTGGGATCGTTTAAATATTTAGTAATTAGTGTTTTGGCGTCTTTATCTCCAATAGTAGAATATAATTCTTTTAATCCTTCTAAACTACGAATAGGACTAATCCCCCCTTTTTTCTCCATGCTATCAATCGTTAAATTTTTAACCGGAACCCCTTGATAATATTGGTCTTTAATTTTTAGACTTTTCGGTGCAAAAGAGTCCCACGGTGCCAAAAACCGATTAGGACTTGAAGTAGGAATTACGACACCCCGATAATTTTTACTTTCTTCGAGAGAGAGAGGCATAAAATAACGTCCATTTTTTTCAATGGCACCTTCTTCTAGGGGAGAGCGAGGGATTAAAATATTATTTTTAGGAAAGTCTCCTAGATGAGAAAGTAAACTTTTATAGACCGGTGTTTTAGAAGCTAATTCTTCTCCTTTTTTATAAAGTGCCTGCGAATCTCCTTTCACTTGATTATAGGCATTTTTTAATCCTTCCCGAACAAAAGGGGCTAACGAAGAACGAGTATTATTTTTCAGTAAACTCTTTAAAAATAGGGTATTATTTTTATCAAATCCCGTGCTCTTAATTCCCTTTTTAATAATTCGAGGAAGTGCACCTATGCCTTTCATCGCCATCTTTCCGAAAGGCACCGTGGCACCCCCAACGGCGCCCCCGATTAACCGTTGTTCGGGTCCTCCCGGAGTTCCGGCAACACCACTCTCAACTCCGGCAGCCACGGGACGCAATGCGCCTAATGCTTCCATGGGTAATGTTGCCTCGGCACCTGCCATGGCTGGCGCATATTGCCCCAATGCATTTGCAATTCGATATGATAAATCCTCCGGTTGCGCAAAAGGTGCGGGAGGAGCCGTCACATGAGGCCCCACTCCAAATATATCCTGCGGAAGATTCATTATCGCGCCTACGCCTGATTCAAGACCATGTGCGGTACCTCCTCCGATATCTAAGATAGATTGCGTAACAGGACTCGTTGCTGCTTCATGTAATAAAGAAGGCGCAGGAGGGGGGGGGCCTAAATATTCTTCTAATGTCTTAGATTTTTTAGGGCCCTTTTTATCAGGAGTTTTCCCGGCTTTATCGGGTGCCCATCCAATGGGGGTTCCTATATAATCTTCTAATGTAATTTTTTTAGGCATTTTAACGGGACTCGATCATTTGTTTAACTTGGGAAACTGGAATATTATATTTTTTAGCATACGCTGCAATTTCTTGGTCGTTAAATTGCTTAGAAGAGGTAGGTTTAAGACTGATTTTTGTCAACGGAGTAAAAATGCGTTTCACCGGAAATAAAGGTTGAGCTGATTTAGTTACACTTTGAGAGACTAAATTCAATACCTTTTTTAAATTATTCATTTGAATGACGAATTGTTTAGGATTAGAAGTAAGCGCATTCATAGCTTTATGATATAAATTTAGGAGTTCTTCACGTTGCTTATCGGTTGCTCCCATGTTTTCTAACGTTTTAATACGTCCTTTTAATAAAGGCATCGTTTCTGTTGTTAACGAAAAATAATCCTCATAGGATTTCGGATTAGTTTGAGATAAAGCGGCTGCAAATCTTTTTCCTCTCCCGAGTGCTCCTGCATACAGAGCCGCATTTTTTATTTGGGAATCAAAAAAAGGACTATTAACAAATTTTTCGACTTGAATAGCCCCTTCAAATTGTCTACGAGTCGCTGTCGTTGTTAGATCTTTATTAGCTTGTATTTCAGATGCGCGTTTAAAAAGAGCCGTTTCGTCAGCAGTAGCACCCGGCATCTCTTTTGGTGCAATCGTCTTGCCGACAATCGGAACTGTTGGAATTTTTCCAGTTGGAGCGCCCGGGGAAGGTGGTTGTCCTGGAGAAACAGGAGGAGCGGCCGTCCCAGGTGTCACCGTTGTTAACGCTTTTTGCATACTCCCTCTAAGTAATTTTTGCATTTGAGGCGATAATTGACTCAGGAATACATCGCGTTGAGCAGGTCGCATGGATCTTAATAAAAGTCCAAATTGATAAACAGGACCACGCCGTTGTGAGAGGCTTTTCATCGCTTGAGCGCGTGCTAATGCATTTTGCTGAGTTACGGCTAATGTCTGAGGCAATAATTTAGTTCGTTCAGCTAACAGGGCATTTTGAGCCTGTGTTTGCGCAAGGCTCGCTTGTGCCGTTTGAGGGGCATATTGGGCCCGCACTTTCGCCAACTCATTGGCTAACGTACCAGCGCGCTCTTTTTGAAGGGCTTCAGCGCCTCCCATAAATGATTGAAATGGATCAAATCTATAAGTCATAGTGGTTTCTCTTTTTTTATATCCACCCAAAATGTTCAGCAGCTGCGCCCCCAGCTTCTAACCCAGTGCCGATAGCACCCCCTTTTCCTCGCTGACGCCCTTCTTCCCCTCTTTCTTGATATTTTGCTTCCCCTTCAGCCAATTTTGCTTGTAACCCTGCTTGACTTTCTACTCCACCGAATCCTTCACCTTGTAAACTTCCTTCACCACTTACATATTGTCCATAAATATCACGCATATTATTCAACCAATTTTGTTGGTCTTCGTCGGTAATACGCTGACCTTGACGTTGAAGCGCTGTTTTTTCGGCTCCGCTTCCCAACATACCACTGGCCGCCCCTGCTGCATCAGCCGCATGAATACCTTGTTTAATCGCCTCTTTAGCTGCTCCGCTTTCATGATAACCTGCCATCATACGTCGATAAAAATCTTGAGGATCCGACATGCCACCTAATGCACTCTGATACTTACCCAATGCATTGCGCCCTGCGGTTATCCATGGAGAATATTGTGATCCAATCTGAGAACCCTCTCCAGCAAGCGTCCGACCGGCCTTTTGGGCCCCTTTAGATTCACCACCACTAAATAAATTTGCTAGTTCACCGCTCATTTTTTATCCTTTTCATATTTTAATACCCACTTATCTTTTAAATTTTTAATGACTTTAAAATTTAAATGACGTGCAAATTCAAATGCTCGTAGATTATAGTGCTTTATTTGTGCCCAAATTTGGTAATTGGGATGGTCTTTTTCGAAATCTTTTAACGCTAATCGCATTCCTAGCCATGCTTTTTTTCCTCTGTAGTTTTTTAAAACACCAATGTCTACAGATACTTTTCGAAGTTTGGGAAATTTACGTGCCCCAATTAATCCAAAATCATGACCTTTTTCTTGCAAAATATAAAACAAGAAATTTTTTAAGGGCCATTGTTTGATTTTTTCCTTGGCATCTTCAATATCGGGTAACAAATAACGACCAATATCCTCATGAAATAATAATTTTTCAATCCGATGTCGTTTTGTTTCACGTAGAACTTTTATAGATTCACCCATGCTCCACCTACTCTTGCCTGCACTGCAGGAATCGTTGTATTATAAAAAATCAAACCATCGGGAGGATTAGCCACCAAATCTCGTCTGGATGTTGACATAGACGGTAATTGTAAAAAAGGCAACCGCAATTGATGAGTCGCCGTTCCTCCCACTGTATCTCGTCCCTCCACTAAATATTCGCCTAATATTTCTACTAATTCATTGAACCAAGTCACTTGATGGGGAGTTAATAACAATCCCTGTGCAGTACTATGTACCATCACATCTTGTACAAATGGTAGGCTTACGCGAGCAGATAATGTCATTGGGGTAATACCTCGTAAATAATATACGCACCCAATATATAAAACGGCACTTCAAAAGGAAATTCAAATTCAAATACAATTCGACGCCCTTTGTTAACCCCAAGTCGATGCCATAAAGTTCTTTTATTATACTGCCCTAAGCGTCCAAAGTCCGCCCGACGACCGTTCCCAAATGTTAATCCACCATCCCGGGAAACAAATAAAATAATGTCCGCAGGTTGATTGGTTTTGACTAAATCATCAAGCTGTGTATATTTTTGTTGATTAGCAAAACTACCGTCAGGAAAACCACTCAATACTTCAAGCTCTATCCTATCCACCCGAATTCGCTGATGATTAGGTGCATAAAAAGGCGCACCTCGTAACCGGCCGCGAATTAATTCTCCATTATAGGTAAAAAAGCGAAAAGACTGTTCAAATAAATTAATGCCATTAAAATCCCCAATAAAATGCGTATTGAGAAAAAAGGCATGTGTAGCCGCTGGATGACGTGACCCATTCGGTAAACTCAATTCATGCCAACGTCTAGTTTCTGGAATATAAACAATACTTCTATCATCTGTGCTAAAATTTAGCTGATAAAATGTTAATCCATTTTCTTTGTATAAAATAGCATCGGCATCTTCTAAATTAGTCAATTCTTGAAGAAATAAATCAATTTCAGGACTACTGATTTTTAGAGGTTGACTAACCCCTTGAACCATCATAACCCCTGCTGCTCCATCTCGATTACGCGCTAGATAAAACATTAATTCAAAACCTTCTTTAACGGTTCCAGCCGACGCACACCCATGTTCAAACAAACTGTTATTATCGCGACGAAAAGGAAAATTAGCCGCACCTGCGTCATACCATACTTCCGTAGTTATTTTACCGAAGAAATAAATTCGACGTTTTAATGTCCTACATGCAACTAATTGATCTGGTGTAGATTCGAACAATGCAAAATCTAATACATTCCACATCGTTGCATCGTTTAAAGCGGAAACAAAAAATTTAATCGTGTCTAAATTAATAGCGACAATATAACCATCCAGCATCGTAATATCACCTGGATTAATAGGGAATCCAAATACGACGGTAGTAAATGTAGTGGTTACGGTGTCCCAGACATACGCATTTGTACCATCCGCCAAAACGACCTGATTTTCATTGGCGGTCATCCGGGCAAAACCAGATGGCGTCGTTAGAGTTCCTAAAAATGTGACGACTTTAGATGAATCAATACTAAAAAGTTGATTACCACTTATTTGATAAAAAATCTCTTTAAAGACAAATGACACACGTTGAGGGCCGCTCCCTACTTCCAATGGAAACTCAAATCCAGAAGCAGGTACAATTGCTTTTTTTTCTTGGGTAGCTTTCGTAGGAATAGAATACATATTAATGGCACGCTCACCATTAATTTGGACTTCACGTTGGACATCAAATTCACTCATGATAGGATATGGAGCGCGAGTAGATGGCATTTATCCTCCCAATATGTTTATAAGCGAACCATTGTAATTTCGACCACGTCGACGTAATAGACCACTCGTCCGGATCGAAAAATCCCAATCATTTTGATCCACTAAGTCCTGACGTAATGTTTGATAATCTTGCTCGGCCAATGAATCCCAATTACCGCTTGGATAATAACTCAACAATTCTCGTGCCAATGCAAATACAAAAAATCGTTGTAGACTTAACGGAACATTTCGAATAGGTTGAAACTTTTCAAATTTATTCAAATAAAATTTTGCGCGGACTTCGCAATTATAAATCTGATTAGGAGTCGCATAAAATTCTAATAAAGTTTGTTCAACTTCTTTTCTGACCAATACATAAGCAGGTCTAAATGTTACATTTTTATTGTAGTAATTATTAAATAATTGTGTTCTCGTAATAATGGTAACAGGCCATAAAACGTCCTCTAATGAGACATTACAATATTCCAATTCTGCAATTCGATTAGATGGAATATCAGCGACAACGCCTGGAACATTTGAAAAACTATAGGTCTGCTGAGCCGGCTTCAAATCAAACTTTAAAAGTTCCGTATAGGTAATCCGACTAGAATCACCACTATAGGAATCAATAATAAGATTTAAAACATCAAAAGCCAGTTCAAAATCTGTTCCTGAAATAGTGTCTGTTTCATCAAATTCGCCTATTTTAAAAAAAGCCAAACGAATTAAATCATTTACAGTCCGGGTAACTTGACCCATATGATATCCTCCGTTTAGCTTTTTTAGCTATAGCGCTTATGAAATCAAACGTATTGCATATTGTGGATGCCATTTGAACCCACACAATACATCCAGCCTCAACACATTTACATCCTGTAGAATATCGCCTGCTTTGTTCAGCCGAATGGATACATTCGCATCTCTATCCGTTACGACTTTAGAATACGGAATATCGAGGCGATCCATGGGGGGACAAACAATATCAAGACCACGTTCTACATAACACACATTCACAGTATGAGAAGGTACTGGTGTAATCACTGTCGCAGCTGGAATAGCTTGGTTTATATTTCTACGTGGATTCGATGGATCACTAATAATGGTAGGTGCCACTGGAACAGTTGCCAAACCACCACCATCACTGGTTACATCAGCAGTTACTACAAACTGCATATTTTGACCGGTCGGTTGAAAGTTTAATGGATTTATGCTTTCAGTTCCCTCTGTCGAAAATA
>SDBV01009796.1_pt1 | contig 12665 bp, 15 predicted proteins | sample 2277081 | NCBI WGS metagenome assembly SDBV01 (sample SAMN10402039, study PRJNA504765) | marine sediment metagenome | isolation source: marine sediment core GS10_PC15, 223 cmbsf | place: Arctic Ocean: Southern Knipovich Ridge | collected 2010
TTGTTAATTCAAAGCTATCACCAATTGTTCTCTCGTCATCCAGCCCTTGGTAACCAACATTTCTCCTACAAATCTGTGGGGACTGTGAGTAAGGTCATCCTTAATCTGATCGTATAAAGCTTCCTTTAGTTGCTCTTCAGTTATAAATTCAAGTTTCAATATTATCTGACCGAATTGAATATCGTATAGTACAAATTCTTTTTTATTGTTATTTTCCATCTTTTCACCATCATTTTTAAAGGTTTAAAAGCAATGACATATTTGCCATTGCAAATGGGCACTTAGATGCTATTGTAAACTAAGTATTAATAAAATATCAAAAAAATTCATATCAGCATTAATTTATTAAAGCCATGTACAATAATAAAATAACACCATGCGGAGTAAACCATCAAAAATATTTTTTTCAGGCATTGCCGGAAGCGGTGTATCTGCAATATCCGGCTTTATGGCTGACAAAGGCCATATTATTGTCGGCTCGGACAGGGCATTAGATGCAGAACCCGGCCATCCCATGAAGAATGTATTTCAATCCAGGGGAATTACCATTGTGCCTCAGGACGGAAACGGTTTAGACAATACATTTAACTTTGCTGTCTTCAGCACTGCTGTGGAACCTGACCAGCCGGAGTTTGTCAAGGCTCAGACTCTTGGAATTCCTATAAAGACTCGTCCTGAGTATCTTGCTGAGATCACTGCGTCTTTCAATACAATAGCCGTTTCAGGCACCAGCGGAAAATCAACAGCCTCTGGCCTGCTTGCCTTTCTGATGCAAAGGCTCGGGCTTAATCCGAATTTCATAGGCGGTGGAACAGTAAAACAGTTTATATCTCCTTCAAACCACGGCAATTCCCTTGCAGGCAATTCCGACTATCTTGTTATCGAGGCATGCGAGTCAGACGGAACCATTGTAAATTACAAACCAGCGTATTCAATTATTTTAAACCTCAGCCTTGACCATAACCCTGTTGAACAGACAGGGGAAATGTTTAAAAGCCTTATCAAAAACACCGTTAAAAAGGTCATATTGAATGCTGACGATGAGAACCTCAGGCAAATAACCACCGGAGACGCAATCACCTTTTCAATACATAACCCTTCACAGTACAAGGCAGATCTCGTAGAATACAAACCGTTTAGCACGGATTTTTCAGTACATCAAACAAAATTCAATCTTCCCCTGCCTGGTGAGTATAACCTCTATAATGCCCTTTCATGTATTGCCCTGCTTTCAGAAATCGGGATATCACTGGAAGACACTGCACGTGTGCTTCCTGAATTCCAGGGAATCGACAGACGGTTTGACATCCTTCTTGATGCCGGAGAAAAACTCGTTATTGATGACTATGCCCACAACCCCCATAAGATTTCAGCCCTTATGAAAAAAACAAAACAACTTAGACAGCGCATCTGCTACATATTCCAGCCCCATGGATTTGCTCCGACCAGGCTAATGAAGGATGAATATATCAGGGTTTTTTCAGATAATCTCCGGGATTCCGATTACCTGATACTCCTGCCTATATATTATGTTGGAGGCACTGCCGCCAGGGACATCTCAAGTTATGACCTGGCAGATGGAATAAAGGCCGGTGGAGGATCGGTGGAGGTTATCGAAAAAAGAGATGATATTTTACGGAAGCTGTATGAACATAAGTGCTATATAGTCTTCGGTGCACGAGACAAAACCCTTTCAGACCTAGCCAAAGAAATTGCCAGAAAAATAGAGCAGAATAACTGAAGCGCTAAAGTTCAGAAGTTACTTTCGGGTTTTTTCCCTTTTGCCTTTGTGTCTTTGTGCCTTTGTGCCTTCTGACTTCTGATTTCATTAGTTCCATTATTGTATAATTTCAATATGAAGACACCTGAACTGCTTGCACCTGCCGGTAATTATGAAAAACTCCTGATTGCACTGCACTATGGTGCTGATGCTGTTTATATGGGGCTGTCTGAATTCAGCCTGCGGGCAAAGGCTGATAATTTTACCATGGAAGAGCTTGAAAAGGCCTCTGACCTTGTTCACCGGAAGGGCAAAAAACTTTATATCACAATAAACATCTTTCCTCATAACAAAGACCTTTCTTTTATCAAGGAACACCTGGCTTTAATTAAAAAAATATCTCCTGACGCACTCATAGTTTCAGACGTAGGTGTAGTTGAAACAGTATCTGAAATCACACCTGAAATTCCATTTCATATAAGCACACAGGCAAATATTACAAACCACAGGTCAGCAAAGTTCTGGGAGAAATTAGGCGCAAAAAGGCTTGTGCTTTCAAGAGAGCTTACAATTGAAGAAATTAAAGAGATTCGGACAAAGGTGTCTGTTGAATTAGAGTGCTTTGTTCATGGTGCAATATGCATCTCTTATTCAGGCAGATGCTATATCAGCAGTTTTCTTTCAAACAGATCAGCTAACCGCGGGGAGTGCGCAAATTCATGCAGATGGAACTTTACATTAATGGAGGAAAAACGGCCGGGAAAGTATCTCCCTGTGTACGAAAATGACAGGGGAACATATGTGTTAAGTTCAAAGGACCTGTGCATGATTGAACACCTTGATAAACTTGCTGATGCCGGTGTGGACAGCTTTAAGATTGAAGGCAGGGTAAAGGGGATTAATTATGTTGCCGGTGTTGTGAAGACATACAGGGAGGCAGTTGACAGCCTTAAAAACAGGCCTTACATGGTCAATGAAAAGTGGCTTGGAGAGCTTTCAATGATTTCAAGCCGGGGATACACAACAGGGATGTTTCTGGGCACACAGCCTGACAACGGCTATAATCACGATGAAGAAAGTATCTATAGGATGAGCCACAAGCTTGTTGGTGTTGTCAAATCAGTGCAAAATGGAAAGGCCCTGATTACCCTTAGGAATAACCTTAAAATAGGTGACAGCATCGAGTTTCTCACAAGTGGACAGGAGAATAAAACCTTTAAAGTTACAGAAATCTTTGACACTAACGGCCGGCCGATTAACTCAGCTAGAAACGAAGATATCATCCAGCTTCCAATCCAGAGCAGTGTTCAGGAAAACGACTTGATAAGAAGCAGGATTTCCAACCAATAAATAGGGACACATCCTGTTTTTAGTGTTTAGGATGAAGCTTGACAAATTTATCCCAGTACTCAAACAGCTCTTTAGTTGCATATAAATCGCCGAGGCAGTATTTGGCGATTTCAATATATTTGCCGCTTTTAAAAAGGTCTTTAACCTCAAGCCCTGTAATACCCCCCTCTTTCGGGCTTTTTATTCCAAAGGCCTTGCACCACATGTGAAGGCTGAATTTTCTCCTTACTGCACCAAAAAAAGTAAGCTGGTCAAGCAGGTCTACGTGCAATACACTGTTGTAACGGTTAGGCATGAGCTCTTTCGTGGGTTGTATCTTATGTATGGCTGACCGAAGCATAATAAAAGGCGCATCAAACGCCCTTCCGTTAAAAGTAACTATCTGGTCATAATGTCCGACTGCCTTCCAGAATCTTTTAAGTATTCCCTCCTCTGTATCAGGGATAAACTGTATGTCGTTTTCCTCAAAAGGCTCAGGAGCATTGTCATCTGCCCGGAAAAATACTGCCCCTTTGTTTTTATCAGGGTTAAGCATTCCTATTGCCACTATCTCGCCTGTAAGAGGCGAGAACGCAAGGCCTTCTTTTGCCTCTTTTATCTCCTCTTCAGTCTCAGCATATTTCAGCAGATATTCCTTTGACATTTCGTCAAAAGACTCAAAATCCCTGCCAATTGTCTCAATGTCAATAACGATTTTTTTGGACATGAGTGTTTTTAACACGTCTTTACTGAAAGATGCAAGGCCCTTAAAAAAAAGTTGTTAGTTATTAGTTAATAGACACTGAATATTTTAAATAATACGAATAACGAATAACGGTCTTTATAAACCCCTTGAAAATCATGCTGACCTTAGGATATATTAAGGGCTCGCATCATTCACCGATAACCGTAAAACAAAGACCATCTTTCGGAGGATAATATGGTAAAAGCAATTGAAATTCGCTGGCACGGCCGCGGCGGACAGGGTATTGTCACTGCTGCCAAGGTGCTGGCAGAGGCATGCCTGAGCGGTGGAGGATATGTTCAGGCATTCCCGGAATACGGTCCTGAGAGAGCCGGAGCCCCGATCAGGGCATTTAACAGGGTCAGTGAAAAAGTAATAAGAATGTACGGACCGGTCCTGCATCCCAAGGTAGTAAGCATTGCAGACGCTACATTGATAGACTCTGTAAATGTAACTGAAGGCGTACCGGATGATGCTATTTTTATTGTAAACACATCAAAAGACCCGAAAGAAGTCAGGAAAAAACTCAAGGCAAAGGACTCCCAGAAAGTATACGTTGTTGACGCCACAAAGATCGCCATAGATTCTTTTGGAAGACCGCTTCCTAATTCATCGATGCTTGGAGCAATATGCAAAGCAACAGCAATTGTAGACATGGATACACTTCTGGATAACGTGAAAAAGAGTTTTGGAAAAAAGTTTGCTCAAAAAATAATAGACGGCAACCTTGAAGCTACAAAGCGCGGATATGAGGAAGTAAAAGAGGGATGAGCCCCGTACACTCCGTTATTCTGCGGAATAAGGTTATTTTTCAACAAATTTATAAATTAAAATATATGAGATACACAGAAGGAGGATTTACGGGGTGAATAAAAAATATTGGGAAAAACTTCCTCAGGGCTCTGTTGTACTGGAGGCCGGGAATTCAACTAAATTCAAGACAGGAACATGGCGGTCCATGAGACCGAAATGGATAAAAGAAAACTGCATCCAGTGTTTGTTCTGCTGGATGTACTGCCCGGACATGTCTGTCAAGGTAAATGCAGAAGGTAAGAGAGAAGACTTTGATTTTGATTACTGCAAGGGCTGTGGAATCTGTGCCCTCGAATGCCCGGGTAAAAAGGGCAACAAAGCAATAGTAATGGAAGAGGAGGGCAAATAAATGGGTAAGATAGTCGCAGTTACAGGAAATGAAGCATGCGCAGAAGCTCTTAGACAGATAAATCCCGATGTATGCGCTGCATATCCGATTACACCGGCCACTGACCTTATGCAGAGGTTTTCAGGCTTTGTCTCAGACGGCAAAGTAGATACAGAGCTGGTGCTCGTAGAGAGTGAGCACAGTGCAATGAGCGCCTGCATTGGCGCGGCAGCAGCAGGCGGAAGAGTTGCCACAGCAACATCATCACAGGGTCTTGCCCTTATGTGGGAAATGCTTTATATAGCAGCAGGCACAAGACTTCCAATAGTCATGCCCCTGGTAAACAGGGCTTTGTCAGCTCCCCTTAACATTCATGGCGACCATTCCGATGGTATGGGTGCAAGGGATTCAGGCTGGATCCAGCTCTATTCAGAAAATGCACAGGAGGCATATGACAACACCGTACAGGCATTCAGGATTGCAGAGCACCTGGACATCAGGCTTCCTGCAATGGTCTGTCTGGACGGTTTTATTGTCAGTCACTCTATTGAGAGAGTTGAATATATTGATGATGCAGATGTAAAGAATTTCGTAGGAAAATTTCAGGCAGTTAATCCTCTGCTGGATATCGACAATCCCAAGAGCTACGGCCCCCTCATCTTGACTGACATGTATCACGAATACAAGAGAGCCCAGCACGAAGTTACAACTAAAGTCGCAGGTGTTGTGCTTGAGGTTGCCGCTGAATTTGAAAAAATGACCGGCAGGAAGTACAGTCTCTTTGAAACATACAGACTTGAAGATGCTGAAATGGCAGTTGTTGTCATGAGCTCAGCAGCAGGTACAACCAAAGATATAATCGATCAGTACAGGGACAAGGGCGTAAAGGTCGGCCTTCTGAAGCCCAGGATGTTCAGGCCGTTCCCTTTTCAGGAAATCGCTGATGCGCTTAAGCATGTAAAGGCAATAGCTGTTCTTGACAGGGCTGATTCATTCGGCGGCTATGGTCCGTTATTTTCAGAAATCATCGGTGCAGTCATGTCAATGGACACCAAACCTGCCATGATAAACAAGATCTTTGGTCTTGGCGGAAGGGATTACCTTCCGGACCAGACAGAAAAAGTTCTGGACGAACTGGCTGAGATCGCAAAAACAGGAAAAGTAAAAACCATTAAAGAATATATAGGAGTTAGAGAATAAATTAGCTCATGGCTCGTAGCTCATAGCTTCTAGTTGTTAGATTTACACTAAGAGCTATCGGCTATGAACTATCAACTAATTCCGGAGGAATTAAAATGACCACTGAAACGAAGAAACAACCGCTAAGATTAAGAGAGCTTGCTAAAAAAGAAGACCGTTTCGTTCACGGCCACAGGATGTGCTCAGGATGCGGCGCTCCTATAATTGTTAAACAGATACTTATGGCAACAGACTATCCCATTATTGCCTCTAATGCCACAGGATGCCTTGAGGTCTCCTCATGCATTCAGGAGTATACATCATGGAAAATACCCTGGATCCATAGTGCATTTGAAAACGCCGCGGCAACAATATCAGGCGTTGAGGCAATGTACAGGTCTCTGGTAAAGCAGGGCAAGATCGATGACAAACAGGTTAAATTCATTGCTTTTGGCGGTGACGGCGGCACATATGATATTGGCTTTCAGAGCCTTTCCGGCGCAATGGAGCGCGGACACGACATGATGTATATATGCTATGACAACGGCGCCTATATGAACACAGGCATTCAGCGCTCAAGCGCAACGCCGTTCGGCGCAAACACAACCACCTGCCCTGCAGGTGATGTTATACCGGGCAAGCCTCAGCAAAGAAAAGACCTGACCAGGATAATGGCTGCTCATGGTATCCCTTACGTAGCCCAGGCATCACCCGGACACTGGATGGACCTGATGAAAAAAGTGCAGAAGGCCTTTGAAATAAAAGGCCCGAAATTCATGAACATCATCTCAGCATGTAATCGCGGCTGGCGTTCAAAGACTAATGACGCAATTACTTTAAGCAAGATTGCTGTTAATACCTGTTACTGGCCGCTTTATGAAGTTGAAAACGGTGTAACAAAAATAACAGTTACGCCAAAAGATAAAAAACCGATTACAGATTTCCTGAAACCCCAGGGCAGGTTCAAACACATGTTTGCACCTGGAAACGAGTGGATGCTCAAGCATGCCCAGGAATATGTAGACGAACAGTGGGAACGTCTTCAGAAAGAAGCTGAGTGTTGGGCAGAAGAGGAAACGCAGGAAGCAAAGATAGAAGAGAAATAGTAGTTTGTCTCCATATAAAAAATATGTGGTTGTCCCTACTTCTCCTCATCAAATATTTTTAAACTTTTCTTAACTTCAGTATCCGTTGTTCTTAATTTTTCCTTACAGAATTTAATAAGAAAAGTTGCTCTCTTCACTTTTTTAGCCAATACATCCACGTCTACAGTCTCATTTTCTATCTCCTCAACAATGGATTCTATCTCCTCAATAGCATCCTTATAACTAGGATTTTTAGTCATTATTACCCCCCGGTTGTCCTTTTACTCTCTACTTTACTCGTTAACTCACCTTTATAGAGTGTTGTCTTTAAACTATCCCCAATATTTGCCTCAGATATGGATTTAATCGCTTTGTTATTCTTATAAGTAATGCTGTAACCTCTTTTGAGAACATTATAGGGATTTAGGTGATTAATGTTACTCTCTTTGGACAGAAGCCTTTCTTGTCCGGTCTGTATAATTTTTAATGAATGCATTAACCCTTTCATAAAAACTTCAAGTCTGTGGTTATAGTTAAGCAACTCATTTCTGATTGAGATCTCAAAGTTTTTTGTTAAAGAAGAAAGCCATTCTCTTAGGTTTGAAGTCAGTTTATTAGTCCCGTGAACTAAACTATGAGTTAATAAATCTATTCTATCTTCAAAATCCTTTATTCTTGTGATAATCAGGTCAGCAGCAGCAGTAGGGGTCTTCACCCTTATGTTTGCTACTTCATCAACAACTGTAATATCTCTTTCATGCCCTATACCTGATATGAATGGAATAGTTAAAGAGGCTATTGTTTTAGCTATTCCATAGCTGTCAAAACAGTGTAAATCAGGCTGCGCCCCCCCGCCTCTAACCATTATAATAACATCTAAATAAACAGAGTCATCTATACATTGATTAAGGGTGCGTATAATTGATTTTTCTGCTTTATCGCCCTGCATTAGTGTCTCATAAAGCTTGTATGTGAATTTATATCCATATGGATTATTCTTTATGTGACTCAGTAAATCTTCATAGCCTGCAGATGTAGGGGATGATATAATCCCTATTCTCTGGGGAACGAGAGGAAATTCTAATGACTTATTCCTATCCTTCAACCCTTCCTTTATAAGCCGCTCTAAAATCTCTTTCCTTTTAATAGCTAATTCTCCAAGAGTATAGGCAGGGTCTATGTTGTGGATAGTAAGTTTTAGACCATATCTTTCGTGGAAATTCACAGACGCTTCAAAAAGTATTTTGATTCCCTTAGTAAGTTCAATACCAGTTGCATTTTTAAATTCAACAGATAGTGCTTTATATCTATTAGCCCATATAACAGCTTTTATCTCAGCTGTAATAGTTTTTTCGTCTTTGTCCACTAAAACCAGGTAACAATGGTTCTTGACATCAAATGATGCTATTTCTGCGGTAACCAGAACCCTTTCGGGCAGAGAGGTATTAATAACAGACTTGATGAGTTGGTTCAATTCGTATAAGGATAATGTGTCAGGCACTATTTTATGTCCTTTTATGCAAATTCTATTTCAGCTCCCGGGGTGGTTAGGAAGAAAAGTCAAAATTCAAAGCTTGCCCCGTTGTGTAGTTAATCGGGGACCTGACCCCAAAACGGTTTTCCTATACTTATGTTTTTACTTTATTATTATGTTTCCAACCATTCCAAGTTCAGAGTGACCTTTAATCGTACATTTAAGTCTGTAATCTCCTTTTTTAACCGGGATAAAATAAAGGTCGATTGAACGATCTGGAAAGACCTCAATTGCATTAAAATAAGGGGCCTTAATTTCACCATCTGTTGATTGAACTTTTCTTGTTGCAATTGCCTTAAAGAAACCTTCTGATACAAAGTAGTGTTTTTTCTTTCCATCGTTCTTAATCTGAAGCTTATAAGGGGTCCCTTTTTTTAATGTGAGAGTGGATGGAGTAAAAGCAAATTCACTCATTTTTACCGTGACTGTCTCCATTTTCGACCAATCTGCTGACTTTACTCTCTCTGACGCGTCTTTGACATAATCAGCTTTTACATCGCCTGCAATAATTAGAATTACAGGCAATATTATTAATATTTTCCTTAACATCGTCTCCTCCTCGTTTTTTCTTTCTTTTTTAAATTATACTTTAATTCTAAAAAACCGGATATAACTAAAATCATAAAAGTTTATCGAGGTCCGTTCGAAAGAGGGAATAGGTTGCTTTTCCTCTTCCCTTATCCTTAGCATATCCAAGCACTACCTAAAAATCAATGGTTCGACTTACTCACCATTCTGGTTCGAAAATCAGCAGCTTTATTGAATTTCCCGCAATTCTACTTTATAATACAATTCCGTTAATTAACAATATTTTTCCCGGGTAGCTTTCATCCCGATGCGTCGGGACAAGCCGGGTGAATTCTGATATTATATGAGGAGGTGATTTAAAGAAACAAAACTTTTTTACAAACATATGGCAATTCCCGGGTAGCTCAGCTGTCCCGAAGCGTCGGGAAGGTGGCTGCCTAAATTAGAAATTCCCGGGTAGCTCAGCTGGCAGAGCAGGTGGCTGTTAACCACCCTGTCGGGGGTTCGAATCCCTTCCCGGGAGCCAGAAAAAAATCCCTCGCCTTTTCAGGCGGGGGTTTTTTTATCAGTCTTCTGGGAGATTTGGATGAGAACCCGATACATTGTGCGGTATAATGGCAAAATGTAATAGGTGAGCTTGCCCGCCAGTTAGTGCTTGCCTGCCAGTCCGTTTGGCATGGTGGCATGGTGGAGGACGCCCCCATACCCCTCAAGATTATTGTTCTTAATCATCATCAAGCTATTTGCGTAATCTTTATAAATTAAGAATCCTTATAAGTATTATAAGATTTTCAAATGAAACAAAAATAATTTGAATATATTTGACAGATAGCTTATAATACCGAAGTAAATTTTACTGATAAAATCTAGCCTAATCCTTAAAATTATCCCATCTTTTACAGTTTGATCCAAGTTTTCGACTGTTGTCTTAAAAACTAAGGAGAAATAAATGAGAGATAATGGATTTATTGTAAAACTACCAGATGATATTGATGAAATATCGCAGGATGAGGAATATTGTTTTGTTTCTACTAATGGGGATAAAAAGAAAATACGTTTTCATGACTACCACGAAATTTATAAAATTCCTGGACTTTATGAACATATATTTTACGACAGACTCAAGTGTATATCACACAAAGTAGTTACGACCTCCTTAATGGAGGAATTGGAAAATTCCCAGGATACTGTCCATGATTTGTCGGTAATAGAACTTGGTGCTGGTAACGGTTTAGTAGGTGAAGCCCTTAAAGAGAAAGGTGTGGATTCTATTATTGGCGTTGACATCATCGAAGAAGCTAAGGACGCAGTAAATCGTGACCGTCCGGATGTCTACAATAAATATTATATTAAGGATTTTTGCAATTTGACCGAACATTCCAGAAATGAGTTTGAATCTGAAAATTTAAATTGTCTTGTCTGTGTAGCAGCATTAGGGTTCAGTGATATCCCTCCATATGCATTTGCAAATGCCTTCAATCTGATATCTGATGGTGGATGGATAGCGTTTAATATCAAGGCGGATTTTATCAAAGATAGTGACTCTACGGGATTCTCAAAGTTAATCAATTATATAATTGAAAAAGGCCAGTTAGAGGTAACTACAAAACATAACTATTGCCATAGATTTTCTGTTAATGGAAAATCTCTGGAATACGTTGCAATAATCGGTAAAAAACACGCTAATATTCCTTTAGACATGGTTTGATAATTATTACTAAGCTAATAATTAAATGCTCACTTACAACTGTTAATCATCAATAGAAATTACTGGGGCAGTTTTTATGTCCATATAGGCACGATTTATCAAATTTGAAATAGCTTTATAATCAACAGGACATTTTTTAATCAACCCCTGCCTTAAAAGACTTGTTTTTGACTCTTTAGATATCATTTTCTTTGCCTATCAACATTATTTTTTGTTTTTTTAGTAAATCCAGAATAAAACCGCTCTTTGCTTTTTTTTTGGCTCTGTATTCTTTTAAAGAATAAATCGTTTGATTTATCTCTCTTTTTAATCTTTTTTCTAATTCGCTGATTTTTTCATTCAGACGAGAGGTATTTGGCTCCCCTATTATCATAAGGTCTATATCACTGGCAGCTTTCTCACGTCTTGTGGCAAAAGAACCATAGATAAAGGCTATCTTTATCTTTTTAAAAGATGCGAGTGCCTTTTTAAGACTGCCTTCAACACCTACTGTTTTAGAAACAATACTTTTCAGTTCTTTATACAGGGGGTGTCTGGTATTAATTGAATAATACAATAAGTTTGCGACTCTATTGGTGTTAAATAAATCGTCTTTTTGAAATCTTAAAAGTTCCCGACGTATACTGCCTGCAGAGTAACCTAATATACGCTGGAGTTCTCTTAGATAATATCTTTGAGATGGATTGGTGAAAAATAAGGTAAGCAGAGCTTGTCTTATTTTTGATTTTGTAATATATAAGGAATCAAGCATAATGTACGCCTTTTTGAGTTCAATTGTACTCAAATTAGGCTACATAGTCAAGGAAAAAATGATAGATGGTTTTTTATTTGCAACCTCTCACATTTTTACCAGCCGATTTGTTCTTGCCTGCCAGTTTGTTCTTGCCTGCCAGTCTGTTTGGCATGGTGGCATGGTGGAGGGCGTCTGAATTATTTATAAAATACTGAGCTTGTCGAAGTATGGGCGTTAAAACAGCCCTTCCCTGCATGAGGTAAAACCCCGAATACCATTTGGTACTGGACAAAAATTCATAAAAAATCAATAAGATTGACAAATAGAAAAGAAAGATTCCTTCCTATAATTCTCCCCTGTGATATACTGATTAAAACTGCAGGTTTTAAGCGGTAATCAATTAAAACTCTTTTACCAAAAGGAAGTGCGCAATGGGAGACAAGGGCCAGAAGGATAAAGATAAGGATCGGAAACAGAAGTCAAACAAAAAGAAACAAAAGGCAAATAATAAGCTGGAGAAACAACAGGGAAGAACCCCTTGACAGAAAGCGTGGTAAGATGTCTTTAAAAATACTACATAATGCTTATGGAGGCGGATATAAAAGCACTTATTGAATTAATGGCAAAATCTTTAGTGGATGCAACGGAGGAAGTTTCAGTTGGCGAGGTAGAAGGAGAAAGAACCGTTGTTTTTGAACTGCGTGTTGCTAAAAGCGATATTGGGAAGGTTATAGGAAAGCAGGGCAATACAGCGCAAGCAATGAGGACAATACTGAGTGCTGCCGGTACTAAGCTCGGCAAGCGTTATGTTCTTGAGATTTTGGACTAAACGGATTCTCTTTGTTTATTTCAACTGAGACAATTTCATTTAAATCTAAAAATAAAGGAGTTAAAAATGGCAGAAGCAAAAGGATTAAGTAAACCGGTAAAGCTGAAAAATGAGCTGGCAGAGTTTCTGGGAGC
>SDBV01009797.1_pt1 | contig 12664 bp, 9 predicted proteins | sample 2277081 | NCBI WGS metagenome assembly SDBV01 (sample SAMN10402039, study PRJNA504765) | marine sediment metagenome | isolation source: marine sediment core GS10_PC15, 223 cmbsf | place: Arctic Ocean: Southern Knipovich Ridge | collected 2010
TGGTAACAGGTCCATTCTTAATCTCCGCAGAAAAATCGACTTTTTCTGCCAGGGAATTCCGGATTGCCGGATCCCATTTCCCTTTGGCGATTTCATCATTTAACACTGAACCATTAACCGTAGGCCATTCCCAGCCCAGGTGCCATTTGCCTATGCATGCTGTGGTGTATCCGTGCTGTTTCAGAAAACTGCCCACCGTCAGCCGGTCAGATTCAATCAGCGGACCATCCCAGGCCCACAATACAGAACTTTTCAACGCGGATCGCCAGCAGTACCTCCCGGTGAGGATCCCGTAACGGGTGGGTGTACAGACAGCCGATCCCGAGTGTGCATCGGTAAAGGTGATCCCTTCCTGTGCGAGCTGATCCAGGTTGGGTGTTGATATTTTGGAATCGGGGTTCAGGCAGCTCACATCCCCGAATCCCATATCATCGGCAAGTATGTAAACAATATTGGGGTATTGCTCCGTTGCACGATTGCAACCGGAAAAGATCCAAACTCCCAGTAAAAGAGAGACAATGAACAGGTTTTTTAAAGGTTTCATGGTGTCGGGATTAGTAGTTCTTCCAAGATACTATTATTTTCAAAGTCCTGCCTCACTTCATCACCTAATTGATACGCTGTTTAAATAGGTTGCCCGGCAGATTATATTTCAGTATTTTTACGTTTGATGCATCTATTTTCACATCAATAAAAATGAATATGAAACCAAATAAACTGTTTCTGTTATTACTGATTTTAATAATTGCGGTAAATGGTTATGCTCAAAACAGGGTTCCCGTTCAGGCTTTTAAAGATCAATTGGTCCCGGTTGGCCTGTCAGATGTGAAAGTTGGCGGTGAAATTGGCCGGCGCATTGATATGACTGTGACAAACAACCTTTTTTCCCTTAAAGTGGACGATGATTTCCTCTCTTCTTTCCGGAAGAGGGATGGCCATGATGAAGGTTTCGTCGGCTTAGGCATGTTGACAGATGCCGTTGTGAGGCTGGCCACCTATACAAATGATAAGAAGGTTATCTCCCTGAAAAATTATCTTATCGCGGAGATCATTCAAATACAGGAAGCAGACGGCTATGTTGGGAATATGATTCCGGAGAACAGAATGTGGAAGGCCTGGGATATACACGAGATGGGCTATATTATCTATGGATTGATCAGTGATTATAAATACTTCGGAAATGAACAATCACTTATCACCGCAAGTAAAGCTGCGGACTATATTGTTAGAAACTGGTCGTCGATGCCTGCGGACTGGGAGAATACAACAAAAATCGCGGTACAAGTTTGTGTGACGGGTATCGAACGGACCATGCTAACGCTATATGGCATCACGGGTGATTATCGTTACCTGGAATTCTGCCTGAAGCAGCGTGACTTACAAAACTGGGACCCTGGTATTGTGATTGGCCGGCGTACACTGATCGAAGGACATATTTATGCTTACATGGCCGCATGCCTTGCCCAACTGGAGTTGTACCGCCTGGGTCCGGAAGAGAAACTGCTGGGTCCTGCTTTGAAAGCAATGAATTTTATGACTGCGAAAGACGGGATGTCCATTACGGGTGGAGCAGGGCAGGTTGAAATCTGGACAGACGATCAGGACGGACGCGGTGATCTTGGTGAAACCTGTGCAACTGCTTACCAGATCCGGGTCCTGGAAAATCTTCTGAGGCTCGGAGGCGATTCGCGCTATGGTGATATCATGGAGCGGACCATATACAACGCGCTGTTTGGCGCGCAATCGCCTGATGGCAGGCAGATTCGTTACCATACGCCACTTGAGGGAACCCGCGTTTATTTCGACGGGGATATCTATTGTTGTCCGAATAATTACCGGCGAATTATTTCAGAACTTCCTTCGATGGTTTATTATCGTGCAGGAAATGGAGTGGCTATAAACCTTTATACATCCTCTACAGCCCATATTATGATGGAGGGCAGGCTTTCCATTGTTATGAAGCAGGAGACCGAGCTATCCAAACTCGGGTCGTGTGGTTATCAGGATCGACCCTTCAGAACCCGCATCATTTCCGTTGAAACTGAGAATTCCTTCCTGGTGCAGGGATGCCACTATTTCGGTAAACGGAAAGCCGTTGAAAACGACATGCAATGCAGGAACATTCGCGGTTATTGAACGATCATGGAAGGCTGGCGACCAGGTAGAACTTGACATGCCGATGGAGTGGCGGCTTGTACAGGGCAGGAAAAGGCAGGCGGGCCGTGTGGCAGTCATGCGCGGGCCATTGGTATATTGCCTCAATCCTTTACAGGATGAGTCAATTGCTCATAAGGATGGTGCAGATATCGGGCGGATCGTGATCGACCTGGCATCGATCGAAGAGATCCCTGTTTCTAATGATGCCACTCGGCCCAATGGAACCGGATGCCGTTTGAAGGCGGGCAACATTACCTTTGCTATGGGTAATGCCGGAAATATTACGCTGACATTAACTGAATTTGCCGATCCGGGCGGTACATGTACCTATTTCAGGATTCCGGACTTTTCCGGAGCGGTTCCAGACGAATTAACGGAACTATGGGAATAATACTGCTTTAAAAAATAAGATGAAACAATTTATTAATTAGCATATTATCAACTAATTACAAAAATTTAAGCTGGTGAACAAGATTAATTTATTATTACTGATTGCAATTCTCCTGGTGAGTTGCGTTAAAAGCCCTGAAAGGGAAAACGTAGGAAATAACTACGTTGAAATCCTACCCGGTGATACGGAAGCCGATATTATTCGCAAGGCAGCCAATGTGGCGCCTTCAGAAAGACAATTAAGGTGGCAGGAACTGGAATTCGTTGCCTTCTTTCATTTCGGTATGAATACCTTTACCGGCAGGCAATGGGGAGAGGGTAACGAAGATCCGGTCCTTTTCAATCCAACGTCCCTGGACGTACATCAGTGGTTAAAAACCTGTAAGGATGCGGGGATTAAACAGGTTATTCTTACATGCAAACATCATGATGGATTTTGTCTCTGGCCCAGCAAATATACCAGGCACTAGGTGGAAAGCAGTCCATGGAAAGATGGGAAAGGTGATGTGGTCAGAGAGATGGCAGATGCATGTCACGAAATGGATATGGGCTTTGGGGTATATCTTTCACCCTGGGACCGCAATAATCCTGTTTACGGGGATTCACCCAGATATAACGAATACTTTCTGAACCAGCTTCGGGAATTGCTGACCCATTACGGAAAGATCGATGAGGTATGGTTTGACGGAGCATGCGGGGAAGGTCCTAACGGTAAGCGACAGGTGTACGATTGGGAGTCATATTACAGCCTGATCCGGGAACTGCAACCGGAGGCAGTCATTGCCATTATGGGTCCCGATGTGCGCTGGGTGGGTACCGAAAGCGGGTACGGAAGGGAAACCGAATGGAGTGTGATACCCATGGAAGCGCAAAATCAGGATAAAATAGCGGCGGGGTCACAAAAGGATGTCAATTTTGTTCCGGCAACAGACTTCATGAAGGAGGACCTGGGGAGCCGCTCCCTGATAAAGGAGGCCAAAGCGCTTGTCTGGTATCCGGCAGAAACTGATGTGTCAATCCGTCCTGGCTGGTTTTATGATCCATCGCAGGACACACGGGTGAAATCCCCCGGAAAATTACTGGATATCTATTTTAATTCGATCGGTGCCAACAGTGTCCTGCTTTTAAATCTCCCTCCCGACAAAAGAGGTTTGATCCACGAGAACGACGTGAAAGCTTTGCAGGGATTAACGGCCATAACAAACAAAATGTTTGCTGAAAACTTTGCTGAAAAAGCCAGTCTGCGTTCTGATGGGAAAAATGAGCAGTCACTTCTGGATAGGGACAACACCACCTATTGGACCACAACGAAGGAAAATGAGACGGCAATGATAAAGATCACACTGCCGGAGGCACAAATCATCGATGTGCTGGCATTACAGGAAAACATACGGATTGGACAGCGTATCGAAAAGTTCAGGCTGGAATACCTGGAGGGTTCCGAATGGAAACTGGCTACCCAAGGCACCACAGTTGGTTATAAGAGGCTGTTGCGGTTTGAGCCGGTGACAGCCAGGGATTTCAGGCTTGCCATTGAAGCTTCACGGCTCAACCCGACACTGAGTGAACTGGGATTGTATAAACTGCCGGAGCATAGCGTAAATAATAAATAATGAGAAAGTTAGTTTTATTATTCTGCTGTTTACTGTGCGGATCAGTACTCTATTCCCAGGCCACCTGGTTGACTGATAACAAGATCCGGGTATACAACCATTTGATGGATCCCAGGTTGCATCCCGATGACAACCGCCGCACCGTAAAGCCCCCTGATGCAAAAGTGTTCGGCAATAAGATCCGGTTTATGGCTTTGCGTTCTCTGGAAGATGACTATAGAATGAAGCTGGATCAATATACCCGGCAGCATGCATTGGGCGATATCATTTGGCCATCCTATACCCTTTTGTATCGTTCCGATCTGCCTGAAATAGTCAGAGAAATTAAGAACAGGGACCTCTATCTGTTCGATTTATGGGGATATGTACCTGGATCGGGACCCGGAGGTTACTGGCAGCAATTCAGGGTGTTCCTTGAGGAAGAAAGCATTGAGGAGATCCCACTGATTATTCCGGAGCCAAATCCATCCGGAAGAGGACTGGTATTGAGAAATATTACCTCCATCAGGGAAGAGATACTCCTGCGACCCGAATTCTTTCAGCATTTTGACAGGGTGGTTGTGGATTGGGAGTATTTCCATCAAAGAGAAAGAGATGCGATTCAGGAAGAGGCTGGTTGGATAAAAAGGCAAGGCTTGAAAATTGCAGGAGATTTTTCATCGGGTATTAATCTCTTTCCGGATTTACGCTTGGTGAAAAACGATACAGCAGCGTACGATCACAGTCAAATGATTATCCGGGAAACCATTGATAAGATGGCTCTCAATGGAGTGGATGAAATTATTCTTACTTCCCACAAAATGATTGAAAATAATTTTACCCGGGATCAATTCAGAGAATCCATGATTTACACACTCAGGGAAATATGCAATGATGCCAGGAAGTATGAAATGAAGGTGCACTTCCGGATCTTGCCGGGAAAATATACCCGGTCTCTTACCCAGGCAACAGAATTGGTTAACTCAGTGGATAAACCCAATTTTTATTTGGCACCTTCCATGGGATTGCTGCTGGATCGCCCGGATGAAACAGATAGGAATCCGGATCTGCTTCAAAATCTCAAATCGGACATACTATTTGTCTCTGCTCCGGATTACGACATTCAAGGGAAAATATGGAATATAAACAAGCCGGTCCATACCTATCCGGATAAGGAGGAACTAAAGAACCTGTTGCAGGTTTATCTTGGGAAGGCGTATATCCTAGACGGGATTTATAAGAATTCGGATGAAGAATACATGGATATAACGACCATGGAAAATCTGTTTTGATATCATTTAATAATGGTTTATTTTTGCAATATTCAGGCCTAATTTCATAGATCATGAGAAAATCAATCACATATCTAAATCTCATCGTAATTACTCTTTTTCTATCCATCCCGCCCATTTTTGGACAGGAAAGGATGATTAGAGGCGTGGTTACAACTTTCGACAGCATCCCCTTAATTAATGCCACGATCCAGGTAAAAAGCACAAAACTGGTTATCCAATCCGACACGATGGGCCTTTTCACCGTCTGGTGCAATAGCAAAGATAAATTGAAGGTCAGTGCATATGGTTTTTTAAACCAGAATGTCAAATTAGATAGTACCGTTAGATATGTATTGGTGAACCTTAGATTAAAAAGTGGAGAAAGGAACATCGAACATGCTGTTGGTTACGGGCACGTAAAGGACAGGGATAAATTATATGCCATATCCTCGCAGAATACCAATGACCATGATTTTTCCAATTACAGAACCATGCATGATCTGATCAGTGGCAGGTTCGCTGGAGTACAGATCATAAACAATGAAATCATCATAAGGGGCAGGTCAACATTTATAGCCAGTAATGCTGCTTTGATCATCATTGATGGAATACAGAGTACCGAGGAATACCTATTTGATCTTCCACCCCAGGATGTTCAGAGCATTAATATTTTAAAGGATGGTTCTGCCGCAATTTACGGGTCACGAGGGGCAAATGGGGTTGTACTGGTTGAAACCAAGAGGTAAAACCCGGTACCGGGAGCTTTCACTTATTGTTCAAAATAGCAATGTAAACCCTGTCAGCTGCATCAACCAGTTCCTGATCGGGTTCTTTATAGTCCCACATGATTGGATCGAGGTTCTGACAATATTTCTTGATGACAGGCAGTGATTTATCATTGGCTATATGTTCCATTCCTTCAAGGGCCCTCACTTTAAAGTCTTTGGCAACAGAACCTTCAAGGAGCATGTGATATTTTTTCAGGGCATTCTCAAAATCCTTTATTTCATAAGCTTTATCGGCCTCTTTCAGCATTTTTTTTGCTTCGGTAAAATTGATATCTCTTATCTCTTCTGAGGGTTCCGGCCTTTCAAGAGTATCTTCCCGTATCACTTCAATAAAACTGATGATCGGTGCCTGGTTTATTTCAGGATCAGCAACTACCGGGATAAACTCAAGTGAAAGACTATTTTCAACATGCACTCCTTTAAATTCCTTTATCACAGCCTGATTTACACCTCCGGCTTCCTTCAGTATATCGAGATCCTCCATCACCATACTATCCTGTATTTTAATGTCAAACACCCGCCGGGTTGAAGGAGATGCAAAACCGAGACGTACCGTATAGATCCCTGCTTCCTCACCAAAAGTATTATCAATTAAAGGGATTTCGCATTTTCGCAGTCCGAAACATCCATTGGTATAAAGCCAGGGATCATCTGATCCCTCTATTTCAACACCTTTTGAGTCATAGGAATAATACCCCATTCCATCCAGGATATCTTCATGTATGTCAAATTTTAGTCCCGTTTGCGTTTTGGGTCTTGGATATCCAAACCATATTGTGCCGCTGTTATCTTTCTTATCACCCGGAGCACCCATATTAATTGCCAGATGCTTCACGGGGGTCATCGGTCCATGACTGATATACAAACTCCAATCTTCAACCTCTTCTTTTCTTTCAGGTTTTAAGACAACCGAGGTTCTCAGGGGAAAAGAACAGGTACAACCGGAGCTTGCCTCAGGAAAAAGTACCAGTCCGTTCCCCGGTATCAAATTTATCCAGCATCCGGGCCGGATGGCACCATAATAGCTTAATCCTTTATCCTCTTTCAGGTCATAGTAGGCGGCATTGTATGAACGATAAAACAGACAATATTCATTGCTTGCAGTGGCTGCACATGTATGTCCGGGCCGGTAAAACTCCCAGGGTACCTCTTTCCCTGTAACAGGATGGATACGGGTTTTTATCTTTCCTGTGTAAAGATCACATTTGCGGGGCTCAATAATTATCTCATCCTTTATGATCAGCGGACGTACCATGTAATTCAGGGGACGAGACCACATCATCTCTCCATCCTGGGTGGATAGAGCAGTGATCCTGTGCCATTTTAACTGACCATCAGGAAATCTGCCTTTGTCATGAAGTCCGTAGCTGCCAAAAAACAGCAAAACGTCATTCTGAAAACCAGATGCGGTCATATCATCACCGCATCCTGAAAGGTCTATTGCTCTTCCCCATTTTTCCGTTCCCGATAATATATCCAGTGAATGCACCATTCTTACATCGGCTTCACCCGGACCAAGCTCATTATCAAACACTTCCCATTTTCCTTCTCGTATCTTTTTTTTCTTTTCAGTCAGAGCAGTCTGTTTTTGTGTGAGGGTTATTCCTTTCTCTGCAAAATAAATGTCATTTTCTCCCACTGAAATGGTTATTTGGGCAATCTTTTCACCCTGATGGGTCCAGAGGGTTTTTCCAGTTTCAACATCGATGGCAAATATTCCATCGCTGGCCATCATCCTGTCCGAGGTGCTATTAAGACCTTTGGTACCCGGATTCCAGTCAGGAAAGTCAGCAATGGGTCTCCATTTGGTACCATCCCTTTGAAAAGCCTGTTCGATCTCCTTTGCATTATCAGGTAAGCTGTATTTATAATATGCAGTGATTAGGGCTTCGGTTGGGGTGATTTTCTCGCTTTCTTCCCCGTTTCCATCTTCATCGATGATTTTATCCAACATTTTAGCATATTCCTGCTTCAGGGGTACCGCTGAAGATCCGAAAAGGATGTTGTCTTTTACAGCTATATAACCCCAGCGCCTTGGTTTCCCTCTCCATTCAGGAGGCAAACTATATGTGTGAACCGTTTCCCCTGTTTCGATATCCAATTGAAGACATTTATCTTTTACCGCCACGAACAGTCCATGTCGATTAATGGCCATATTCCCACCATCTGCATCCACCCTCACCCTGTTCGCTCCTTCAATCCTTCTCTCCCACAGCAAAGTCCCGTTGTATGCATTGTACGCCATGATAATATCTTCACCCTCAACTATCAGTTTTCCGTCAAAAGCGACAGGTGAAACTGCCCGGGCATGCCGCTCGGGTATTAACTGCGGACCGGGGGAACCATACCAGAGGGTGCTGAAGGGAGCCATGACCACTTTGTCATCAGAGCAGGATGTGTTTGCAGGATCTGCATATTGATGCGTCCAGCCTCCCGCTCCGGCCAATTTTTTACGGGTAAAGAGCATCCAGTTGCCATCCTCCCGGACTGGTTCAGGTTCCTCTATTTCCAGGGAGGCCCATTCAGCTTCCAGTTTTTTCAGATCCACTGGTCTGGGTGAAAAATTATCAACCGCTGGTTGTCCGAAGCAGACCACGCCACCACCTGGTTTCAATACGTTGAAAACCTCTTCAGGTGAGCTGTTTGTCCTCCCGTGTGTCAAGATCCCTCCGGAAACAATCAAATCGGCAAAGTAATCAGGCAGGGAATTCAAGGACCAGTTTTCAACGATTACCCTGGATCCGTAAAGAGCTGCCTGGTCCAATCTTTTTTTGGCTTTTTGTACCTTCCCCGGGCTTTCCTCTATACCAATGATATGCAGGTTGCTTCGTTTTGCCAGTTCATAGGCAAGCTGCCCTTCTCCGCAATCCAGTACAAGACAATAGCCCCTTTCAATGCCTGTTTCTTCTAAAATGGTAAACGCAGCCTTTTCATAAACAGCAGTCATTTTATTTTCAGGGTAGGGTGAACCGGACATTGTTCCCGTCACTTTTTCCCTGCTGTTTATTGCTGTTTTTTCTGAATGACCAGAGTAACAATATATAGGTCCCCTGTCGGTACTCACAATGAGACTTTGTTCAGACACAGAAAGGCCGGATGCAACTCCCTCAACATCTCCCCGCCACAACTCCTCTCCTCTCTTTTCACTCAAACCGATTACAAATCCGTCCCCTCCGGCGATAACCTGATTTCCGGCAAGGATGATGCTGCTGAGATGTTCCTGCGGAAAGAACCATACCGCAGAAGATGCTTTCAGCTGTTCTTCTTCCTCAACCAATGCGTTTAGTTCATGGGTAATCTCTTCAAGTATTTGTTCGAATCCTGACTCATCCGTTAATCCTGCAGAATAAACACTGCTTCTGAAAGTACTTGTCAAACGATTTTGTTCTTCAAGAATCGAATCAATTTTTAGTTGAATGACAGGATATTTGATGCGGTCGATGGCATATATCCCATTTCTTGTGACTACATATGAGACATCCCCTCTTCCAACCATGTCAAGCCCTGTAAAAGAAGCGAACAAATCTCCGGTTCTTTCACCTGTTTCAACATCGAAGGTGACTTTTGTTGGCGTACCGGAGCGATCAACACCTGCAATAAGTCTCCCCTGATCGATCATGCCCCAGGTACCACCCTGCTTCCCGCTGGGAGAAAGATATTGCAGAAAGCTTCCGTCTGTTTTGTCAAATACAGCCGGCATTGCTCTGCCTGAAGGAACAAACAAATGATTTTCTGAGGAGATCAGATAGCTCTGGGGTGATACGCCGCCGTATTGCAAATCAAATACATTGTCATCCAGATCATCATTCTTCCAGACCACCGATCCGTTCCTGGCATCCAGTGCACAGATATACAATCCGTCATAGGGGAATACACCTGCGCCAAAATAAGCAGTACCTTTATCAACAAGTACACTTGTCCTGACCGGAAACAGGGAGACCATTCTGCCACTTCCAATCACTTTTTTATCTTTGGGTCCTGCGCGGTATTTCCAGTCCAGTTTCCCGGTTTTTGCTTTCAAACAATACACATAGCCATCATCCGAACCGAAATAAATCCGGTTATTCCAGATAGATGGCGAGAAACGGACAGGCCCTTCAGTATAATAGGTCCATCTCTCTTTTCCTGTTTTGATATCCAGTGCATACACTTTGTTATCAACCGATGAACCAAAATATGCCAGGCCATTTGCTGCAGAAACATGATAGGTATTATCGAAATGCATCCTTGGCATCTCTTCTGCCGGCATGCTCCAGACCGGTTCAGGTGAATGAGCTGGAATATAAGTCCACCTCAGGGAAAGTTTGGATGGCAGTATCTCCGCTGTTACGCCTGTCCTTTTAGCATCATGCCGGTATGTAGGCCATCCTTGCCCGGAATCAAACCTTTTGCAATTGACAGTGCTAAAAATAACTGCCATTGAAAGAACGAATAACCTTATGGGATACTTCATTTCATTTGCTGACTTAAAGGATTTCAGTTTCATTTTTATTGGATTGGTTTTAGAAGCTATTAATAATTTGTCTGTGGGATCATTGCCTGCGGATTGATGTACTATTGTAAGATCTTACCTTTATTCAAAGAGAAAATACGATCTGCATACTGGTCTGCATCCTTTCCGTGAGTTACCAGAATGACTGTGCCTCCACCCTTGTGATAGTTATTGAGGATTTTTATCACCTCCAATGAATTGTCCGGATCTAAATTGCCTGTTGGTTCATCTGCCAGAATTAATTCAGGTTGATGGACAAGGGCCCTTGCCAGGGCAACCCGCTGGCACTCTCCGGCACTGAGTTCAGAAGGTTTATGAAATATACGATCTGTTAAACCGAGCTGGTCAATAAGTTCTGTTGCCTTACGCTGGTCGTTCCCATCTTTCCACAGTCCGGCAGAAAGCAAAACATTTTCTAATACATTCAGATAGGGAACGAGATAAAACGACTGAAAAACAAACCCGATACCTGATGCCCGGAATCGGGAACGTTCATTGTTATTTAATGAATAGATATCCTGGCCATTAATTATGACAGATCCCGAAGAAGGTCTTAGCATACCCCCGATACACATGAGTAATGTCGTCTTTCCACTACCACTTGGTCCCCTGATCACATAAAACGTACCATCCCCAATATCCAGATCAATATCTATTAATGCTTCTGTGGGTTTGGATAATACATAAAATGTTTTATTTATTTTATGGAGCTGAATCATTTTATTCCTTTCTGAGTATTGTATTTGGATCTTTTGATACTGCTATCATAACAGGAATCAGGGCTATCAATGATGAAAATACCGGAGCCAGGAGCAGTGACCAACCCAGCAATCCATAGATGGGTTTTATCAAATCAGAGGTTACCTTAAAAATATCCGAACCAAATATTACAGCCAGCCATGTTCCCAGAACAAAACCAACGAATGCACTTACCATTCCAATAAAAAACATCTTCCAGAGAAAAAGACCGGCGATCTTAATCCATCTATAACCAATGGCATTTAAAATACCAATTTCTGTCTGCCGGTCACGTACATTTATCATAACCAATATCCCAATCCATATGGCGATCAATATGATTACGAAGATTGTGATAACAGCAAAATACTTCTCAAGCATAAATCTCTGTTTTTCACGGGCACTGGCAATGGTGGTATTCATAATCACTTTTGCTTCAGGAAGGACCTCTTCAAGCTGCTCGCGGATTATGGTCAGACTTTCATTACCATCAGGTGAAAGGCAAAGGCAATTTAGTGCCATAATCTCATTTATCAATCCTTCCATCCCGAGCAACTCCTGGATTTCGGGCAATGTACCATATATACGAATATCATCAGTGCTACCTGTCTCAGTGAGGGTTTTCGCTACAAGAAAGTTCCTGCCCTGGATCTCGATCCTGTCTGCCTGCTTAAGATTCATGTTTTTTGCCAGTTCATATCCGATATATACCGTTCCCGGTTCAATCGTAAATATCATGGCCGTTTTCTTTTTTCCCGATGGTTCAATTTCCGGTGCAATGCCTGTAAGGATTGTTTTTGTATCATGCCATGAAATCATTCCATGTAAAGTGGCCGTAAGATGTGCAAAAGAAAAATCCTTAAAATCCCAGAACCGGTCAATATACTCCTCAGGTATGGTATAATCAGAATAGCCCGTGGTCCAGAAATTATTCATATCTGTCTCTTTCGGGATAATTCGAAGATTAAAACCCATATCCCGTGTAAGCCTTATGGTTTCCCTTTTTGATGCTTCATTTGCAGTAAAAAATGAAATAAAAAAAGCAACGGCAAGGCTTATTGCCAGTAAAGTCAAAAAGAAATTAAATTTACTGTAAAGGATCTCTTTGTATATTAAATAAGGCTTCGTCGGCGCGAAGCGCTAACGATGAAGCATTGGTTGTACTAAACCGGTTCTGAAGCATTTTTTGTTCTATGGGGATTGTATTGAGAAAAAACTGGGTTGCAGTTCGGG
>SDBV01009798.1_pt1 | contig 12663 bp, 11 predicted proteins | sample 2277081 | NCBI WGS metagenome assembly SDBV01 (sample SAMN10402039, study PRJNA504765) | marine sediment metagenome | isolation source: marine sediment core GS10_PC15, 223 cmbsf | place: Arctic Ocean: Southern Knipovich Ridge | collected 2010
AGTCCGGTCGTCTCGAGGTCGAAGGCTACGTATTCCAGAGCCACAGTGGCGCAATCATAGCACCGGGGCAGCCCGAGGTACGGAGGAACGTGTCAGCCGGTTGTGGATACTTCTTCTTCGAGCCGGTATGCCATGAGCTTGCCGTTCGGCAGACCCTGCCCGGCGTAGTAGCGGCCCGCGTACAGCAGCTCCAGCATGTGCGCCTCGCCGCGCAGCTCTTCCTCGAACACTGTGACGTAGTAGCCAACGCCCTGCGTCGAGTGGCAGTCGCTGGCACCGACACCCCTCTTGCCGAGCACGCGCGCGACCTTGAGCGCGAACTGATTCTCCTTCGAGTGAGTTCCGCCGTTCGCCACCTCGATGTCGTCGACCAGGCCGAAAATCGGCATCCGCTCGGCCGCCTCCTCGGGCGTCATATCGAACGGCGGGCGGCCCTCGCGCCGGAAGTGGATCGGGTCGAAGAAGTGGCGGAAGGGGTGGGCGACGATCATGAAGCCGCCGAGGTCATCGAGCACCGCCCTCAGCTCCTTCGCCTTGCGAATGCCCGGCACGTACCCGGTGAGCCCAACGGCGAGGATGTGGCCCATGTCCGTCGAGACCTCCATGCCCCGGTTCACGAAGAGGCCGCTCTGCTCGCGGAACTCCCTGAGCAGATGGTCCTCCCACATGCGGTCGTGCTCCGTGATGTTGACGCCGGTGAGGCCGATCTCCTTCGCCACTTCGGTCAGCTGCTCGAGCTTAAGGGAGGAGTCGGCCGCGCCGCGCACCGTGTGCACGTGCATATCGACGATCGTTCCGGTCATGCGCTCATGTTATCTGGATGCCTCACCGTCAGACCACACCGCCGTCGACTCCGCCGCCGTCAGCGTGCGAACGACGTGCACCTTCTCCCCACGCCGAACGCGCGCCACGCGAGAGCGGATAGCCCGCGCCTCTGACTCGCCGTTTGCCACGCAGAAGAGCGCTGGCCCGGCCCCGCTGACGTGAACCGACGGCGCGCCGGCCTGCACGAGCGAGTCACGGAAGAGCGCCAGGCCGTCGAACGCCTCGTATGCTGTGCGCTCGAAAGCGTTGAACAGCGCGGCGTCCGCGACGGATTGGCCGGACGCCGCGCGCGCCAGGAAGGCGTCGGCGTACGATCCCTTCGTGAAGTCGCCAGGCGTCAGCGCCGCGTACATGCGCTTCGTCTTCTCGGACATCGTCAGCGGCGGCACGAGTATCACGAGCCAGGTCGCCCCGACGTCCGCTTGCGGTGTAATCCGCTCGCCCCGACCTTCGGCCAGCGCCGTGCCACCGTGGAGGAAGAACGGCACGTCGGAGCCGAGCCCCGCAGCGACTTCAAGAAGGCGATCGCCGGTGGCTTCCGTCTCCCACAGACGGTCGAGCGCACGCAGCGTCGCCGCACCATCAGAACTGCCACCGCCCAGTCCGGCTGCCGCTGGTACGCGCTTGGTGACGCTAATGGCAACCTCCGCCTCGCGTCCGGCCGCCGTCGCCAGCGCCCGCGCCGCGCGCAGCACGAGGTCTTCGTCGTCAAGAGCGTACGAGTTAAGATTGCGCACCACCGTCAGGCTCTCTGCCGCATCTACGGACACTTCGTCGCACAGATCAACCGTCTGCATCACCGTTCGCACGTCGTGGTAGCCGTCGTCGCGGCGACCGAGCACCTCCAGAGTCCAGTTGATTTTCGCCGGCGCCACCGCGCTGATCATGACGCCTGCCGGTGCGCGGCGAACAGCGCGAGCCAGGCGTCGAGGTCGATCATCGCCGGCCGCTGCCCTCCATCGATCCCGCACGCCGCCAGCAGAACGTCCACCTCCGGCGCTTTCACTCCGAGCCCGATCGCCAGCGAGTTACGCAAGCGCTTTCGCGGCGCCGCGAACCCCGCATGCACGAACTCGAAGAAGTCATCGACGTCCTCGGCAGCCACTGCTGGCGATGGACGGACCTCGAGCCGCACCACCGCGGAGTGCACTTTCGGCGGCGGCCGAAAGGCGCGCGGCGGCACTCTGAACAGCACCTCGGCCGCCGCGTACACCTGCGTCTCCACGCCGAGGTACGTCATGCGACCAGATCCGGCGGCGATGCGCTCGGCGACTTCCGCCTGTAGCGTGCCCACAATCCTCCGCGGTGGCATCGGCGAGCGCAGGAACGCGCGCAGGATGGCCGTGCCGATGTTGTACGGAAGGTTGCCGGCGACGATGTACGGCGGTGCGCCACCGCCGCGCCGGAGGATCTCCGCTGTCGATGTCTTCAGCACATCGGCGTGGACGATAGTCACGTCGTCCGAGCCACCGTAGGCCCGCGCAAGTTCGGCCGCCAGCGCGTCATCCTTCTCGACGACGATCAGACGATCAGCGCGCTCGGCGAGGTGACGCGTCAGGAGGCCGGTGCCGCCCCCGACCTCGACGACGGTATCACCGGGCTCGATTCCGGCGGCGTCGGCGATGCGCGTAAGGACGCGCCCGTCGGCAAGCCAGTGCTGACCGAGGGACTTCTTGCCGCGCGCGCTGCCCGCTGGTGTCACACGGCGATGATACGGCAACCGACGGAGACGATCATTGTCGCATTCGTGTCAGTCGAGGACGCAGATCTCGACGTTTCTCGCGCCCCAGTCGTACACGTCGCCGGCACCGTACGCAAGGTCGATGTGCGCGCCTTTGACGCCGCCGCCTGTGTCAGCCGCCACGCCATACCCATAGCCCGGCACGTACATTCGCGCCCCAAGCGGTATGACGCCCGGATCGGTCGCGACGATACCCCTGAAGACGCCCGTCCCCGTTCGCGTCACAGTGCCACCCGCGCTCACAGCTGTGTAGTACGTCGCCCAGACCGCCATGTTCGACCGACACTGACCTTCTCCGGGCGGAGCAAGCGGACTCTCGGTGTTCAAGCCGACGAGGACGACCTCATTCGTGGGCGCGACCGTCTCCTCCCCGATCAGAGTCCGGCTTTCTTCTTCGTCGTTGACCGTCCGCACCTCGTAACTGCGTCGCAACGCGCCGTTCGCGCCGACCTGGAGCACAACCTTCTGGCCGAGCGGAATCGTGTAGTCGTACCGCATCTCGCTCCGGTGGAGGATCGGCTCTTCCTCGTGCACGATTACGTCTCGGACCAGCCGCAGATCAATCACCATATCCTGTCGGATAGCCGTGGAGGACGCGGGGGTTACTCTGTCGCCAGGCAGCACGACTATGCCCTGCTCGATCAACATGCTGCCCACGGTGGCGGCGCGCGTCTCGACCAGCCGCTCATCGTCGCTGAAACGCAGGCGGACAGGCGTCGTCGAATCCGGCTCCTCCATCGCTGACTCCACGGCGGGCGCAGGCGGACCGGCGTCCGCGTCAGTGCTGGAGCTGGGAACCGCGAGAACGACAATGAGGGCAGTCACCATGGCGACGAGAATGGGGATGTGCAGGTGTCCGTTGGGAACCGCAATAAGAAACTGCCTTAACGGCAACCCCGCCTGAAGCGGGAATCCCCTCCCCCGAAACCTGAGTTGTTCGCCTCTAATGACTCCGTATCCTGGATTATCTTGTCCGATGGGGCGGCGCCTTTCGGCGCAGTCGGTCGTGCACCCGCTGTCGATCTCGGTCCTCAGGCTTGCCCGTAACAGCCAACTCCGGCCCGGTGTACCTGCGGCACCCAGACCTAACCACGTACCGTTGCTTCCTTCCGGATCTGGCGGGGTTGGTGGCGACCCGCCGCGCAGGGCCAGACCATCAATGCCACTTGTTACGAGTAGTCCCTGCGGAGCCTCGACCTCGAGCGGGAATTCGACCCCGCTGTAGCGGATTGCGGGTTCAGGGCACCGCTAGCTCCCCGTCTAGCACGACCAAGTGACAATCCTATGGGCGCAAAGAGGGAGTGTCAAACGGCGGGTCGCCCAATGGTGCTGCCTTGATGCTCTTCTTCCCGCTGCTATAGACTGCGCTTAACCTCTTCAGTGGAAAGGAGCCCGGCGTGCGAATCCGCAAGGCCGTCATACTTGCCGCCGGCTATGGGACCCGCTTTCTCCCCGCCACCAAAGCCGTCCCCAAAGAGATGCTTCCCATCTTGGACCGGCCGGTCATCCAGTACATCGTTGAAGAAGCGCTCGCCGCAGGCCTTGACCAGATCATCATCGTCACCGCCATGAACAAGCGCGCCATCGAGGATCACTTCGACCGCAACCCGGACCTCGAGACCGCACTCGAGAAGAAGCCCGATTACCTGAAAGAGGTGCAGCGGATCAGCGGTGTCGAAATCGCTTTCGTGCGCCAGAAGGAGATGAAGGGCCAGTCGCACGCCATCCTCCGCACGCGCCGTTTCATGGGCGACGAGCCGTTCGCGCTCTTCTATCCCGACGACGTCATCTTCTCCGACAAGCCCGCCATCGGACAGCTGCTCGACGTCCAGGAGCGCCACGGCGGCAGCGTCGTCGCCGTGCAGCGCGTCCCGCAGCACGAGATCGTCCACTATGGCGCGATCGAAGGCGAGCCCGTCGAAGACCGCGTCTATCGCGTGCGCCGCATCGTCGAGAAACCGCCAGCCGATGAAGCACCATCAAACCTCGGCAGCGTCGGCCGCTTTGTTCTCTCGGCAGACATCTGGCCGCTGCTCGAGAAGACACCTCCCAGCATCGGCGGCGAGATGTTCTTCACGGACACGATGACGCTGCTGATGGAGCAGGGCGGCGACCTCTTTGCCTGTGAATACGAGGGCGAGCGCTTCGACACCGGGCGCCCGATCGGACTCCTCAAGGCCTCAATCTACACCGCACTGCGCCGCCCCGACATCGCGCCGGAGCTGGCGGAATACCTGCGCGCCCTCAACGTGCCGGCATGACAGTCCGCACTCTGGTCACAGGCATCCCGCTCCCGAACGCGGCGTTTGACAACGCTTCGTTCCTCTCAGCACCTTCCTTCAGCGAGTACAGCCGCCTGTTCATCGACCCGGCGGCCGCGTCCCGTGTGATCGACGAGGTCGCACAGGGGACGGCCGTCCACCAGACCTACGGCGGCCAGGCGATTGTCAATGGCGAGGGCAGCTCCTTCGCCTTCGGGCTCGTCGAGCTGCTGCAGATGCGCCGTCGCGAGACGTCACGGCTCCTGGAGCGCGGCGGCCTGATCGTCTGCCTCGGCTACCCCGACGCAGTACACACGGACATCGCCTGGAGCCGCTACTCCTGGCTGCCCGAAGACGAGAGCTTTACACCCGCCAAACACCTACTCCCCGGCTTCGGGACGACAGGCGCCGTTCTGACCGTCGCGGACCACCCCTTCGCTTCGTTCGTACGATCGCTTAAGAAGAACATTGCCTACCGCGTGCACGTTGACGAGGATGCTCCGGCCTTTCGCCAGCACGGCCGCGTGTTCGCGCGAAGCGCAGGCGGCTCCGGCGTCGGCTTCGATCTGCCGCTGGCAGGCGGACACCTCGTCTTCCTGCCGGCGATTGAGAAGCCGGAGACCCTCCGCATGCAAGTGGCGGAAGTCGTCGCGGAGTGCCTGGAAGCATGGGACGAGGATGCGGCGGCCACGAGGCCACCGGAGTGGATTCACAAGGAGGCATCGTGAACGGACTGCTCAAAGGAAAGCGCGCGCTCATCATGGGCGTCGCCGATAAGCACAGCATCGCCTGGGGGATCGCCCGGGAAATGCACCGCGCGGGCGCGAGCCTCGCCTTCACCTTCCAGCCCGAACCGAAGGGCCGCCTCGAGCGTAACGTCCGCAAACTGCTGAGCGAGCTCGGCAACCCGGGGGATTTTCCGATGACCGCTTGCGATGTGGTGAGCGACGATGATATCAAGAACGCATTCCGCGTTTCAGCGGAGGCGCTCGGCGGACTGGACACGCTCGTGCACGCGATCGCCTACGCTGACCGCGAAGACCTGAACCGGGAGTTCTCAGAGATCTCCCGCAACGGCTACAAGATGGCGATGGAGATCAGCGCTTACTCGCTCAACGCCGTCGCGCGCGTCGCCGCGCCGCTGATGGAACACGCCGGCGGAGGCAGCATCATGACGCTGACCTACAATGCCGCGGAGAAGGCCATCCCTGGCTACAGCGCGATGGCGCCGGCGAAGGCCGCGCTGGAGGCCGGCGTACGCTACCTCGCTGCCGAACTCGGTCCGCGCAAGATCCGCGTCAACGCGATCTCCGCGGGGCCTGTGCGCACCCTCTCGGCCAGCGCCGTCAAGGGAATCACGACGCTGCGGCGCTGGACGGAGACCGCGTCGCCGCTGCGAGAGAACGTCACGCTGGAGGACATCGGCAACACGGCGGTGTTCCTCGCCAGCGAGATGTCGCGAATGGTCACCGGCAACACGATCTTCGTGGACAGCGGCACGTACATCCTCGGGGCACAGGTCGCCGCAGTTCCGGCGTCTGAAGACGCCGGTTAGACATCTTCGTCAGGTTCTTCTTCGTCGTCCGCCAGACTCAAGAAGTCGTCGCGTCGGAGGATGTCTTCACCTTCCTGGCGCCGCTCCCGCCCGAGGTCGCGCAGCATGTCGATGACGTCTGCCAGCCCTTCTAGCTCTTCGGCCAGCTCCGGCCGCGCCTCAATGTGCTCCTTCAGCGACCGCCGGCCTGTGAGCAGGTCGTCGAGGTCCGGCGCCCGGGGTTCGGGCTCCGGGTCCGGGTCCGCCGCAGGCGCCGGGCGGGCCGGGCGAACCCTCAGAGCGCCCTCACGCGCGGGCGGCATCGTACGGATCGTCTGAAGCGCTGTCTTGAGCCAGCGCTGCGTCGCCCGCGATGAGCCGGCTACGCGCCGCAGCACCTGCGAGTCTATGTTCTGAGTCTTGTCGTCGTCCAAGCTTCCCCCCGGTAGCATTCGGGCGCTATTCTACGCCCTCTAGTTACGTAAACAAACCGGGAGCGCCATACGTTTCGCCAACGGCAACGAATCAGTTACTTGCCGATGCGTAAGAGCGACATGAAGGCCTCCTGAGGTATCTCAACGCTACCGACGCGCTTCATCCGCTTCTTGCCTTTCTTCTGCTTGTCGAGCAGCTTGCGTTTGCGCGTCACGTCGCCGCCATAGCACTTCGCCAGCACGTTCTTGCGCAGCGCCTTCACGCTCTCGCGGGCGATCACGCGGCCGCCAATCGCCGCCTGAATCGGCACGTCGAACATCTGGCGCGGGATCAGCGATCGCAGCCGCTCAACGAGCGACCGTCCGACCTTCTGCGCCCGCTCAGAGTGAACCAGGACGCTCAGAGCGTCGACGGGAACAGCGTTGACGAGGATGTCGACCTTCACCAGCCGGTCCGGCCGGTACTCAGCGAACGAGTAGTCGAGGCTGGCATAGCCCTGAGTCTTCGACTTCAACTGGTCGTAGAAGTCGACCAGCATCTCGGACAGCGGTATCTGGTACTCGAGCAGCACGCGACGCTCGCCCGCCTTCAGGTGCGGGTCGTGCTCGAGATAGTCCATCTTCACGAACGACCCGCGGCGTCCCGTCACGAGGTCCATGATCGCCCCGATGTAGCGGTCTGGCGCAACGATCGAGAGGTTCATCCACGGCTCGCGAATATCGTCGATCTTGCTCGGGTCCGGCATGTCCGCCGGCGAGTCCACCTCGAGAACGGTCCCGTCGGTCAGGTGCACCTCGTACTCCACGGACGGCGCCGTCGCCAGGATGTCTAGATCGTATTCGCGTTCCAGCCGCTCCTGCACGATGTCCATGTGCAAGAGGCCCAGGAACCCGGCACGGAATCCGGGCCCCAGCGCGACCGAGTTCTCGGGCTCATAGTGCAAAGCGGCGTCGTTCAGCTGCAGCTTCTCCAGCGCGTCCCGCAGCTCTTCGTATTCCTCTGCGTTTGACGGGTAAAGGCCGGCGAAGACCATCGACTTCGCGGGCTGATAGCCCGCCAGCGCGGCTGACGTCGGCTCGTCCTCGTCCGTGACGGTGTCGCCGACGCGGCTGTCACGCACCGTCTTCAGCCCGGTCGCGATGTAGCCGACCTCGCCTGTCTCAAGGCCATCGGTCGGGCTGAACGAAGGCCGGAAGGCGCCGGTCTCCAGCGGCTCGATCGTGCGCTTCGTGGCCATCAGGCGCAGGCGGTCCTTCCCGCTGATCCGGCCGTCGAACACGCGCACGTAGGCGATCACGCCCTTGTAGGAATCGTACTTCGAGTCGAATATCAGGGCCCGCAGCGGCACCTCCGGATCGCCGGACGGCGACGGCACGCGCTCCACGATCGCCTCCAGCAGTCCGTCGATGCCGGTGCCCTCCTTCGCCGAAACGAACAGCACCTCGTCCATCTCGAAGCCGATCACCTCGCAGACCTCGTTGGCGACACGCTCGGGCTCCGCGGACGCCAGGTCGATCTTGTTGACGACGGGGATGATCTGGAGGTCGAGGTCGAGCGCCGTGTAGACGTTGGCCAGCGTCTGCGCCTCGATCCCCTGTGAGGCGTCGACGACGAGCAGCGCGCCCTCACAGGCCGCGAGTGCACGCGAGACCTCGTAGGCGAAGTCGACGTGGCCGGGGGTGTCGATCAGGTTGAGTTCGTAGGCACCGCCGTCTGCCGCCGTGTGGGCCATGCGCACGGCGGCCGCCTTGATCGTGATGCCGCGCTCGCGCTCCAGGTCCATCGTGTCGAGCACCTGCTCGGCCATGTCCCGCTTCGATATCGTGCCCGTCGCTTCGAGCAGCCGGTCGGCCAGCGTCGACTTGCCGTGGTCGATGTGCGCGATGATGCAGAAGTTACGTATGTGAGACTGGTCCACGAGAACTAGGTTACAGGTGCGAGGTGATAGGTGACAGACACGCGATCACGCACACCCGGGTGACGAGGTGGAAGATCTGGGGTCTTTCCGGGGCAACCGGACTCTTAGTGCTAAGATATGGTATAATGTATACATAGAGAGACAGTTCTCTAAGTCTGATCGAGAGAGGAGGTGACTGCCAATGGCTCACAAGAAGACCACAAGCGCCAGAGTCGCCAGCAAGGCAGCCAAGGTGCTTCGAAACCCGAGGTCGTCAAAAGCTGAAAAGTCCGCAGCGGGTAGCGCGCTTAGCCAGAAGAGCGGTAAAAGGCACTAAGGCTCACACCAACCGCTCCTGTTGCCCCTTCTCGCGTTCGACCCCCGCCTTCGCGAACGGCGCCGCGCCCCAGGGGATGTCCGGTCGTTTGCCGTTCAGGATGTCTTCGATGGTCAGCACCTGGACTCTTGCGTACTTCTTGCCCCAAAACTCGTTTTCGTAGAAGCCCGCTGCAGCGGCCTCCGTGATCATTTCTCTCGTTGGCTTGGCCAGCGTCACTAAAATGCCAACGGGTTCGTTCTCTCGGTCCAGCACCCCGACCAGATCACGCACCATGGCAACTCCTACGTTTTCGCCGCCCTTGACGGACACAATCGCTCGCCGGTACTTGTCCGGGCCGTCAGCCAAGAACGGAATCACGCCGTCTATCCCCTTGTCCGCGCCCTTCTTCTTGCCAGCGACGGGCACACCCTCGATACGATCTAGCGCCCACCACTGGAACTGGTGTTTATCCTGACTGGCGAGGTCACGCGCACCCGGGAGGTCTGTCGGCTCCCCTACAACGTCTATCTGGACGCCCGGAAACGCATCTCGCATGCGTCGTCGAACCAGCCCGATTGCAAGGTGAGTAACGTCGATGCCGATCCAACGGCGACCGAGCTTCTGCGCGGCGTGAACGGCAGTGCCGCAGCCGCAGAAGGGGTCGAGGACGACGTCATCGGGATTGGTTGACCCGGTAATGATTCGTTCTAACAGGGCAAGCGGTTTCTGAGTTGCGTATCCCAGTCGCTCTTCCTTCCTCCCGCCAAGCCCGCCAAGTCCTCGGATGTCGTCCCAGATATCTTGGACGGACCGCCCAGGCATCTCATCGAGATAACGCTTATACATGGGCGTTCCCGTCCTTGAATAGACGATCCTTCCTTCCTTCTCGAGTCTCTCCATGTTAGCCCGGGAATATGCCCAATACCTTCCCCGCGGAGGCCTCACTCCCTTCCATTCGTAGGATGTGTCACCACCCGGTTTGGCGGCCGTCAGGTTGTCCTTCCAATACCTCCGACCGCTCTCGTCGACAAACTTGTAGTAAGTATCGACATACTCCTGCTCATAAGGAACGAACTGCGGATTCCACGTGCGACTGGCCTCTCCGTAGTGGAGGATCACATCGTGAGTGCGCCCAAAGTGCTTCGAACCTTGTCTCGCATCGCTATGGGCGGATGTGCGCTTCCAAATTATTTCGTTGACGAAGTTCTGCGGTTTGAATACGGCATCCATCAGAACCTTAAGGTAGTGGCTGGCGGTGGGATCGCAATGGAGGTAAATGGAGCCGGTCGGCTTAAGCACGCGACGCAACTCGACCAGGCGAATGCCCATCATTGTGAGATAGGCCGTGACTTCGTTATGCCCAAGGCCCTCTACCAGCGCCTTGAGGATTCGCGCCACGTCCTGATGGGGACCACGTATTATTTCGTCATAGCTCTCAGCAGCACCCGCCCAGTTCCAGGTGTCCTCAAACGCTTCGATCTGCGCCGGGCTGGCCGCACCGGTTTCCTCCTTGAAGAGGACGTTGTAGGAGCGGTTGGAATTGAACGGGGGATCGAGATAGATGAGATCGACCGACTCATCCTGGATGTAGTCTCGGAGGATGTGAAGGTTGTCGCCGTAATAGAGGACATTAGTCTTCATGGCAGATACAGGCATTCTATCAAACGCTGAACCGGTGAACACATTAGAGCGGAGCTGAAGCTCCGGCTACGGAAGGTTCGGAGCGGTCGCCGGCGTCAGTCGTAAAGGCCGGGTTCGCCGACGCGGATGCAGGCGACCCAGTGCTCGTTGTCCATGGTGCCGACGTTGCGCCACTCAGGCACTTCCTGGCGGCACTGGTCGATCGCCACCGGACAGCGCGTGTGGAAGACGCAGCCGGGCGGCGGGTGCAGCGGGCTGGGCACGTCGCCGGTAAGGATGATGCGCTCGCGGGTCGCCTCCAGCGTCGGGTCGGGGATCGGCACCGCCGAGAGGAGTGCGCGCGTGTACGGATGCAGCGGGCGCTCGTAAAGCTCGACGCGGCCCGTCAGCTCCATGAGCTTGCCGAGGTACATCACGGCGACGCGGTCGCTGATGTGGCGGACGACGGAGAGGTCGTGGGCGATGAAGAGGTACGTCAACCCGAACTCTTCCTGCAGGTCCTCCATCAGGTTGATGATCTGCGCCTGGATCGAGACGTCGAGCGCCGACACCGGCTCGTCCGCGACGATGAAGTCCGGCTTCACCGCCAGCGCCCGCGCAATGCCGATGCGCTGGCGCTGCCCGCCGGAGAACTCGTGGGGATAGCGGTTGGCGTAGTACGGGTTCAGGCCGACGGTCTCCATCAGGTCCGAAACCTTCTGCTGGCGCTCTTTGCGGTCCTTCGCCAGCCCGTGAATGATCAGCGGCTCAGCGATGATGCTGCCGACGCTCATGCGCGGGTTCAGCGACGCGTAAGGGTCCTGGAAGATCATTTGCATGTGGCGGCGCATGCGGCGAAGTGTGCCGCCACGCATCGTCGTCAGCTCCTCGCCGCGGAACTTGATCGAGCCCGCAGTCGGCTTGTAGAGAAGCAGCACGGCCCGGCCGAGGGTCGTCTTCCCGCAACCGCTTTCACCGACGAGGCCCAGCGTCTCGCCCTGCTTGATGGCGAAGGTGACGCCGTCGACGGCCTTAACGTCGGCGACCTTGCGCTGGAAGATGATCCCGGAAGTCACCGGGAAGTACATCTTCACGTCCGTCACCTCGACGATCGTCTCGCCGAGAGTGCCGGGCGCCGGTGATGGAGTGGCTTGTTCGATCGTCATCGCGTTCCTCGTTCTAAGCCGCGTCCACTTTAGCGTCAGCGGTTGCCTTGCTTACGTTCTCCCATTCCCAGCATGCCACCATGTGCTCAGACCCGGTGCTGACAAGCGGCGGGGTCTCTTCCTTGCAGCGGTCGACGGCGAACCGGCAGCGAGGCTGAAATGAGCAACCGCTGCCCATGTTGATGAGGTCCGGCGGCATGCCCTCGATCGGGTCGAGCCTCGACTTTTGCGCCTGGTCCAGCCGCGGCACGGAGCGCAGCAGTCCCAGCGTATACGGGTGCCGTGGGTTGTGATAAAGCTCGACGGCACTGGCCGACTCGATGACGCGGCCGGCGTACATCACGTTCACGCGGTCCGCGTAACGGGCGACGACGCCGAGGTTGTGCGTGATGATGATCACCGACGTTCCCAACTCACGGGTGAGGCGCGTGAGCAGCTCCAGGATCTGCGCCTGGATCGTCACGTCAAGGGCGGTCGTCGGCTCGTCGGCGAGTAGCAGCTTCGGGTTGCACGAGAGCGCCATCGCGATCATCACGCGCTGGCGCATACCACCCGAGAACTGGTGGGGGTAGTCTTTGATTCGCGTCTTCGCCTCCGGGATGCCAACCATCTCCAGCAGTTCGATCGCGCGCTGAGTGGCGGCCTGCCCGTCCATCTTCAGGTGCAGTTCGAGCGTTTCGGTGAGCTGCCGGCCGATCGTCAGCACCGGGTTGAGCGACGTCATCGGCTCCTGGAAGATCATGCCGATCTTGTTGCCGCGAATGTGGCGTATCTCGTCCTCGCTCATCTTGAGGATATCTTCGCCCTCGAACAGGATCTTGCCGCTGCTGATCTTACCGGGCGGGCTGGGGATGAGGCGCAGGAT
>SDBV01009799.1_pt1 | contig 12662 bp, 9 predicted proteins | sample 2277081 | NCBI WGS metagenome assembly SDBV01 (sample SAMN10402039, study PRJNA504765) | marine sediment metagenome | isolation source: marine sediment core GS10_PC15, 223 cmbsf | place: Arctic Ocean: Southern Knipovich Ridge | collected 2010
TACCTCCGCTTCAGACTGGTGGATATGGATGCCCAGGGGGCCGTTGAGAAAATCGTTGGTCCAGTAATCATGGTTGCCCAGGATATAATGAATGTCGACACCGGCAGCTTTCAGCTGGTGGAGACGGCTGATCACATCAAAATAGCGTTTAGGGATGACGTGGCGGTATTCGAACCAGAAATCGAAGAAGTCACCCACGATAAAAAGGGTCCCACCCGAATGCTGGATCATATCAAAGAACTGCAACAGGTGCTGTCGTCTTTCCTGTTCCCCTTCATTACTATTCAGTGTAAGGTGTACATCGGATATGAAGTAAGCCGGGGTGGTCATCGGTGGTGAAATTAGGCGCTTCCCGTCGGAGAGGCAACGCAATATTAGGAGAAATGAGTTGACTCCGCGGGAGGCGGGTTAAACCTGTCTGCGGGCTGACCGGTGTCGCAGGACTTCCACGCCATCTTTGGTCTCGGTGACAATGACAAGGCTCTCTCCACCTTTGATCCCGCCGGGGTGGCGCTGGCAGCTATTCAGGAACTGTACAAACGCTCGCTGGAATTGGAAGAAAAGACCCGGCAGTTCGAGAAACAGCAGCGGGAGATCGCGGCGCTGAAAGCGGCAGTTACTAGCCTGGAGACCCGGGCGAAGGTTGCGGTGCGGGAGTAGGTACGAATCCTGGCCACGGAATAAGAATTCATCAGCCCGGCCGTTCACGGCAGGGTGACGAAGGATAAAGGGATCAAAAAGGAGAAAAGAGTCCCTTTCCCACAGGGATTCCTTCAGGACGGGACTGGCGGAAGCCCCCCTTAATCATTCCGGGGGAAATCCCGGGTACTCTGCCCTCCACTTGCATAAAGCTCCCTTTTCCATTACCTTTACGCACGGCAACCGACACCGTGTCAGTGTGTTCTGCCATACGTGGCGGCGGGTAGGAATCCGTCGGCGGTTTCGTATGCTTATTAACCTATAGGGTCCTGGTTATGTCAAACAGCTGACGTCTGGTTTGTTGAACTTTTGGCTTGCCAGAGCGTATAGAAGATTGCTATGAAAGCCGCACGCATATTGACCCTTTCAATGCTGGCCCTGCTGGCCGGTCCCCTTGCTGCCCAGTTCGGACAGAATATCGTCCAGTACGACCAGTATGACTGGAACTACATCCAATCGCCATACTTCGATATCTACTTTTACGGTGATGACCTTAGCCTGGCCGAGTTCACCTCCGAAATCGCTAACGAGGCGTACCAGCAGATTTCCGACCGTTTGAACTGGCAGATTCAAAAGCGTATCTCCATCATGGTCTACCAGTCCCACGCCGATTTCCAGCAGACCAACGTCACCTTCAGCTACATGTACGAAGGCATCGGCGGGGTAACGGAGCTGCTCAAGAATCGCGTGGTGGTACCCTTTGAAGGCAGCTACGACGCCTTCCGGCACGTCATACGTCATGAGCTGGTCCACGCGGTCGTCAATGACATGATCTACGGTGGCAACGCCCAATCCATCATCAGCGGTCGGGTGCGGTACAGCATTCCCCTTTGGATGAATGAGGGATTGGCCGAATACCTGGCCGGCGGGTGGGATACCAACGCGGACATGTATATGCGGGACCTGGCCCTTCACGGGGATATACCGCCGGTGCAGCAGCTTAGTGGTCTCTACGCCTATCGCGGCGGGCAATCGCTGTGGCGTTATATCACTAATAAGTACGGCGAAGAGGTTATTGCGGAGATCTTCAGCCGGATCAAGATGAACAGCAACGTGGAACGGGGAGTCGAGGCCGCCATCGGCACCGATTACGAGCTGCTCAGTGAACAATGGAAAGAGTATCTCAAAAAACAGTATTGGCCCGATGTGACCGGGCGGGATCGGATCAAGGACTTCGCCCACCCGGTCACCGATCACGAGAAGCTGGAAAACGTCTACAATATCGCCCCCTCCATTTCTCCCGATGGCAGCAAGCTGGCCATTATGCGGAACAACCATGGCGTTATGGAGATCGTCTTGATCTCCGCTACTGATGGCCGGTTTCTCAAGCGCCTGATCCGGGGAGGCACCACCGCCGAGTTTGAGGAGCTGCATATCCTCAATCCGGGAATCACCTGGTCCCCCGACGGTAAAAATGTGGCCTTTGCCGCCAAAGCCGCCAGCCAGGACCTCCTTTACGTGGTGGATATCAAAACGAAGGAGGTGAAGAAATACACTACCGGACTGGAAGGCGTTTTTATGGCCACCTGGAACCCCGACGGAAAAACCATTGCCCTTATCGGTAATAACGGTATCAGTAGCGATATCTATCTGCTCGATCTGGACACCGAGGAGATAATTAACCTTACCCATGACGTTTTCGGCGAATTCAACCCGGTATGGTCACCCGACGGCACAACCATGGCATTCAGCTCGGATCGGGGAGACTACCAGCCTTACCGCTTCGATCAGAACAACAACCGCTACGATTTCAAAGAGCGGTTCCATCCCGTTGACGGCACTCCCCTATCATCGGTGAGCCCCGGCTTTAAAAGGCACCAATACAACTTCGACCAGATGGACATTTTTATGATCAACAGGGATGGCTCCAATCTCCGCCGGATCACCGATGATCCGGCCTGGGAAAATTATCCGGTCTATGCCCATACCGCGCCCTACCTGTTCTACACCAGCGACCGGTCAGGCATCGACAACATTTACATGCTTAATCTGGAGACTGGTGAGGAGCGGGCGGTTACCAACGTTTTGACCGGTATCAACGACCTCAACATGGCCGTGGACGACAGCCGCCTCTACTTCACCGGTTTCGAGCAGTCAGGGTACGATATCTTTCGGATCCATAACCCCAATGAACTATGGGACCAGCACAAGGAAATCACCCTGTCCAACTTCCTGTTGGCAGACACCGTTGCCACCGAAGATGTCCTGGTAAATGCTGATCGCGAGAGCAGCTACCCCAGAATCGCGGGGGGCTATGAGAACTATATTTTCGGGCGGGACGATCCGGCTTCCTTCGCCGAACACCGGGACGATTCCTCACATCAGGTAGTGCTTGAAGAGAGCGCCTACAAAGACGAGAAAGGCGAATATCGCGTTAATCCCTATAAGACCAGGTTTACCCTGGACCTGGTGCAGACCTACGCCGGCTACAGCGACCTCTACAGTTTCCAGGGGATGACCCAGTTCATGTTCACCGACATACTGGGGAATCACCGCATTTCCGTGGCCACGGAGATGCAGATTTCCCTGGAAAATTCGGATTACTTTATCACCTATCATCTGCTGCCGTTCCGGATGAACTATTACTTTACCCTGTTCCATACGGCGTATCCCTACTACATCTACTACCCATTCACATGGAGACGGTTGCGGAACTATGGAGTGGATCTCACGGTAGAGTTGCCCATAAACCGGTTCCGCCGGTTTGAGGCGGGCCTCACCGCCACTACGGTGAAGTTTACCCATCATGATTTAGGTACGGATGGCAGATATCACGAGATCCTTCTGGATCAGTTGACAACACTTCTCCCACGGATAGGTTACGTATGGGACAACGCCGAGTGGTCCTATCTCCACCCGGCCAACGGCTGGCGCACCAATATCGGGGCCAGCGCAAGTCCCAAGTGGGGGAAGAGTGGCCTTGCGTTTCAAACGCTCACCCTGGACTTCCGGCGGTACTTCCGCCTTTTTGCCGGCACCAGCGCGGCGATCCGACTGACCGGAGGAGCCAGCTTCGGCGCGGATGCCCAGAACTTCCTGGTAGGGGGAATGCCTTGGGTATTGTCCTCTGAAGAATACCGGTACAAGCAAAATCCCTTCGAAGATGAGAACTTTCTCAAGACCATTTACTTCTCGGAATACATCACACCACTACGTGGTACCCAGCTCATGGAACTGGCAGGCAACCGGGCCACGCTGCTGAACCTGGAATACCGTTTCCCACTTCTCCTATATTACTTCCCGGCCCTCGGGGTGCTGGGCCAGCTGGGCGGCGTGCTGTTTATCGACGCCGGCGCGGTCTGGAGTGATCCCGGCGGGCAAATGACCGGTGTGATCACCTACGGCTGGGGTCCCCGCTTCATTATCTTTGGCCTGCCTTTCCAACTCGACTTTGCCCGACCATACAAATACTACAATCTGCCCGATAAGGATCGTAGTCGCCACTGGTACCTGACCATCGGTACTGACTTCTAGGCAGCCAAAACGATAGCGATACCCGGTTGCTCCCAAGAAATGCCGCCGGTCGAATACTGCCGGGATTGCCACGATTTGATCTCCAACCGCATCTCACGACAACACCCTACTACGTCATTGCGAGGCCTGTCCTGAGCGGGGCGAAGGGGAGTCCCGACACCCCGCTTCCTGCGGGACTGGTCCCGCCTGATGGCGGGGCTTCTGTCGGGACGACCCTGGCCGTACCCGGCCACGGGGAGGCCCGTGGCAATCTCAATTATCAACCCGAAATCCAATTGAGCACATCAGGCAGGTGTCGGAGAAGCTGTGCCTGCGGCCCTTTAGAAGCCACAATTGCATCCAGGCCTCAGAGAACGGCAAAATATACTTGTTAAACGCTTCTCGGTAGTGGGAGCTTTGTTCCTTATGAAGTCGCTACCCAATGCTCTCCATGCCTAACCAGCTACCCTTTACGATCATGGCCGATGATCCTGATACGTCTGCGCGCGCGGGGCTCATCGAGCTCGCCCGGGGTGCTATCGAAACTCCCTGCTTCATGCCCATCGGGACCCATGGCGCCGTCAAGACGCTGGCGCCCTGGGAGGTACGGGAACTGGGCGCTCAGATAATATTGAGTAATTCCTATCACCTCTTCCTGCGGCCCGGGATGGAGCTCCTCGAACGTTATGGCGGCGTGCACTCCTTCATGGGGTGGGAAGGGCCCATCCTCACCGATTCCGGGGGCTACCAGGTCTTCAGCCTGGCCGCAATGCGGAAGGTGGACGACGACGGGGTGACGTTCCAAAGCCATCTGGACGGCACTACCCACCGCTTCACGCCCGAACTGGTCATTGACATTCAGCGCGTACTAGGTTCCGATTTCGTCATGGCCCTGGATGAGTGTCCACCAGGCGACGCGCCGCCACAGGTGGTGAAGGCGGCCGTGGCGCGCACCACCAGCTGGGCCCGCCGCTGCCTCGATCACTTTCAGGCCACAAGACCCCGGCAAGGCCATTCCCAGAGCCTCTTCTGTGTCGTCCAGGGCGGCACCGATCCACACCTGCGGCGCCAGAGCGCCGAGGAGCTGCTGGCGCTGGACGCTCCTGCCTATGCCGTTGGGGGATTGGCTGTAGGCGAACCCAAGGAAGCCCTTTTCGCCACGCTGGAACTGATGGACACCCTGCTCCCCAGGGACAAGCCCAGGTACCTCATGGGGGTAGGCACTCCGGCGGACCTGGTGCGCGCCGTGGCGCTGGGCATGGACCTGTTTGACTGCGTTCTGCCCACCCGCAATGCCCGCAACGGCCAGCTGTTCACTTCCCGCGGTACCCTCAACATCCGCAATGCCCGCTACCGGTCGGAACTTGAGCCGGTGCAGGCGGGATGCGACTGCCCCCTGTGCGTCAACTTCGGGCGGGCCTATCTCGGCCACCTTTTTCACACCGGGGAGGTACTGGGCCTGCGCCTGGCCACAGCCCACAACCTGCGCTTTTACCTGCGCCTGATGGCCGACATGCGGGCTGCCATCCGGGAAGGACGTTTTCAATCCTGGTCCAGGGAGTTTCTACAACAATACGAAGGGGGAATGTCCTGACGGACGCGGCGGCAGAGCCGAGGGTTTTCAAGGGGCAGTCATGAAAAGCTTTCTCAAGGTGGAACCGTCCAAGCGGTACCACCGCACCAAGCTGATCCTCTCCCTTGCCTCTATCGGGCTGGGGTGGGCCTACCTGCTGCTGCTGGTCCTTACTCCCCTGGCGGTCTGGCTGGTGGAGCTTACCCGGCTGAGCGCCCCTGCGGGCAGCGCTAATCCCTACCTCCATTTTCTCCTGTTCAGCATGGCAGCGGGCCTGATCGCCCAGGTCTTCTCACTGCCCCTGGCCTTCACCAGCGGCTACGTGGTGGAGCACCGCTACGGCCTCTCCAACCAGTCCCCGGCGGCCTGGGCCTGGGAGCGGCTGAAGGGCCTGCTGGTAGGCGCTGCTCTCGGCCTTCCCCTGGCCCTGGTCTTATATGCCTGCCTGCGCAGCTTCGGTGTGGGCTGGTGGCTGCCGGTAGGGGTAGTGGTGTTCCTGTTTGCCGTCGTGTTAGGGCGGCTGGCACCCATCCTGATTTTTCCCCTGTTCTACAAGTTCGAGCCCCTGGCGGATGACCATCCGCTGAAGGCCCGCATCGAGGATTTGTGCCACTCCGAAGGACTGAAGGTAACGGGAGTATACCGCTTCAACCTGAGCAAGACGACCAAAAAGGCCAACGCCGCCTTCACCGGGCTGGGACGGGCCAGGCGGGTGCTCCTGGCCGATACGCTGCTGGACCAGTTCCCCAATGAGGAGATCGCGGCGGTGATAGCCCACGAGCTGGGGCACTTCCGGCTGCGGCACATCTGGAAAGGGATGGCCCTGGGAATGGTGCTTACCTTTATCGGGCTGTTTTTAGTGGCCCGTATCCACTTCGGCCTGGCAGGAGAGGAGGTGGCCGCCCTGGCGACCCTTCCCTGGCTGGCCCTGCTGCTCAGCATCTACGGCTTTGTGACCGGTCCCTTGACTAATGCTTATTCCCGGCTCCACGAGTTCGCCGCCGACCGGTATTCGTCTAAGCTATTGGGCGAGGGTAACGCTCTAGCCGATGCCCTGGACCGCCTGGCGGAGCTCAACCTGGCCGACCAGGACCCCCACCCGGTGGTGGAGTTCCTGTTCCACAGCCACCCGTCCATCAAGCGGCGGCTGGCGGCGCTGGAGGGGTTATGATCACCGCAGAGGCATGCCCCTCTGGGCGTAGCCCAACCCTGGCCGTACCCGGCACGGGGAGGCCGGGCGAGCCTGAGGCTAGCCGAAGGGACGCAGAGATCGCGCAAAAATCTGTAGGGGCACGGCGTGCCGTGCGCCCAAGCCAGGGGTAGATTGCCACGTCCCGACCGGAGCGTCGGGGATCACAATGACATTAAGTAAGAACGCCGCCCCCCACCCTCCCGACCTCTACATGGGTGTAGAGGAGAGAAAAATGCCCGCCACTAGCGGGACATATAGGGATTATTCGTCAGGGCCGGAAGGGGGTGTAAGGGTATATCCCAACTGCAGCATCCAGCTCAAGACGTTGTACTCGACCCTTTGTTCAACCATTTTGCCATGTGCGAATCGAATGAAGCCGATTCCCGTCACTATCACTTGCTTACCTGTAGGCGGAAAGTCGCCGGGACCGGTGTTTGTGGCCGTAATTGACCAGCGAGCCGCGCCCCTATCACCTACGTAAATTACCTCATCGATGGTAAGGTGGAAATCCGGGTAGGTTGTTCGAACAGCGATGATGTATTGTTTCAAGGAATCGAGGCCAACGACCGTGGTATCAGATCCTGTGAGCCTCACAAACTGTGGATCGATAACTTCATCAAGTAGGTCCAGATTGCCCGTGTTCCAGGCTTCCACATAGACGTCACTGATAGGCTCCCACTCTTTTGAGGTATCCTGCTGTTGGCAGCCCGTTGCCAGGAAAAGAAGCGCCAGAACGGCGATGCAGGCCGCTTTTTTGATGATGGGCAAATCAGATCTCATGATATCCTCCTTCTATATTATGCCGCGGTGGTCCCTTGCGGAAGGTAGGGTGCCCGCGGATTGGATAGTAACTTATGACATTAATCCCCTACTGTAACACCATGTTACCATATGGGATTATTATGTGCAAGTTCCTTTGTGACTTTGGGCAGAGGCCCCGGTTCATAGGCTGTCGCCCCATCCCCCTGCAAAAGTGGGTGGAGAAGGGTGGTTTCCGAACGCGGGAGGTGGATGGCTCCTCCATTTGGGGACTGCCGGTGTCGGCGGCCCTCAGGGCAAGTATCCGGTCCTTCGACAGGCTCAGGACAAGCCACCAGTCACCAGTCACCAATCACCAATCACCAATATCCCAGCATCCAGAGGCATGCGCAGGGCGGCGCTGAAAGGAGGGAGGAATGCTTGATGGTAAGACCGATATCAGCCGGGTTACCCGCTCCAAGGCCGAGGCCAAGGCCAGCTACGACAAGCTGAGCAGATGGTATGATCTCCTGGCAGGTCACTCCGAGCGGAAGCACCGGGAAGCCGGCCTGGAAAATCTCGGCGTCAAGCCGGGCGAGACCGTCCTGGAGATCGGGTTCGGTACCGGTCACGCTTTGCTGGCTCTGGCCCGGGCGGTGGGCGATTCAGGCCGGGTCTATGGCCTGGACATATCGGAGGGGATGCGCGACCTGGCCCTGGCAAGGCTTGAGGAGGCGGGGTTGTCCCAGCGGGTGGACCCCGCATCCGGCGACGCTGCCCGGCTTCCCTACGACGACGCCTTCTTCGACGCCGTCTTCATGAGCTTCACGCTGGAGCTGTTCGACACCCCGGAGATTCCGGTGGTCCTGGACCAGTGCCGGCGGGTCCTGCGCAGCGGCGGGCGGCTGGGGGTGGTGGCTATGACCAAGGGGGAGCCGCCGGGGGTGATGGAGCGGCTGTACGAGTGGGCCCACCGGAGATGGCCCCGGTACGTTGACTGCCGGCCTATCTACGCGGCGCGGGCGGTGGAGGAAGCGGGGTTTCAGCTCCGGGAAGTGTCCCGGCTGTCCATGTGGGGCTTGCCGGGGGAGCTGGTGCTGGGGGAGAAAACATGATGCGGGAGAGGCCTCGGCCCTGGCCGTCCCGGCCACGGGGAGGCTATAGCCGGAGGCAACGCCTAGCCTCGACGTAACCGTCTATGGCGAGTCCGGCGAGCCTGGCAGCTTGCCCCGCGCCTTTAGTCCCGTCCTAAATCCCGCCAACGGCGGGGTAACGCAAGTGTAGCCGGGTAGCAGTCGTGGTCAATTGTCCCTGGTCCGTGGTCCGTTGCAATCCAGCCCTTCGTCAAGCTCAGGGCAAGCATCCAGCCCTTCGTCAAGCTCAAGACAAGCCACCAGTCACCAATCACCAGTCACCAATCACCAATATCCAGTATCCAGCATCCCGCGCCCAGGCCCCCGCCCCCACGATGACCGCTACCTGTTCTAGGAGATTATACAGATGATAGGGGGAGAACGGTAAGCAATTAGCCGTCCTCGCCTAATGGGCTACGGACAGGTTAGCGGAGCTCCTTATGCCACTCAAAGGAGGGACAGAACACAACCCGCCCTGTATGACCTTCGGGATATGAGCCCTCGGTCGAAATAGTAAAAACAGCCGTTTACGAAACTGCTGTGGCTGGATTGTGACAGCTGCTTATCACGACCAAGAACATTCGCTGATTTGGCGATCTTTGGAACTACGACATTAGAGTAGACTGATCATGAAATATTGCATGAGGCTGTCATAAACTGAAGTGAAAGAAACGGCCATTAAATTGAGATAGCCTTTGCTATTTCGCATGCGAAATCAAAAGCCTCATCCAGATTAAACCGCTCGAAATCATCAGGTCTAAGCACTGGCTTTAATTGGCCATCTAATTGCCTCTCCAGCTCCTGCTTGCGCTCTGAAGAGATATCTATCGGTTCATTCCCTGGCACCTTAAGCTTATCTCTCACCATGTTAATGAAGTTAGGATTACTGAAATCGAGCCCAACCTCCCTTGAGGCGCGGAACAGATCAAAGTAATCGCGGATTGCTGGTTCTCGCCGCGTTAGAGCGGCACGGACTTTCTCAGCGTATGCTTCCTCCATTGCCATCGCATTTATCTTAATCGCTGGGTACCGATCAGGTGGGCTGGTAAATGGATTGCTAACCAGTATGGTCTCTGCCATACCGTAGACTGACGCTGCCAGGAGCGGTTCCCGCAAGCCAACCTCTATCTTGATAGTCTCCTGCTTTTCGATCACTGCGGACTGATATTCAAGATACCCTATATACTGCCGCGAATCATTATGGCCGCGAAATGCTTGAGAGATGTCAACGCCAGGAACTTCTGTCGGCAGTGCATTGAAAAGATGTTTAATCGGCGCCATCCTGGCTCGTCTTTGAGACCGCGTTTCGTTGGTGGCAATCGGCACAATGAAGTCAAGATCCGCACTGAGTCGATAGAAATCTGTGTAGACTTTGCCTAGACAGGTTCCTCCCTTGAAAACCAGTGATGTTTCGTCCTGAAAGAGGTATTGCAGTACTACTGAACAGTAATAATCTTTCTCAATCAGATTGGCTGTAAATCCCGTCGCCGCTTCTGAGTGTGATAGTGCCTCCCTGAAAATGTCGGGATCTTTGATATGGAGGTTCAGGGAATCGAATTCACCCATTGACGATCACTCCCCACTTGCGATTAGCTGCTCCCTTAGTAGACCTGCCAGGAATCCAGGGGATTAGAGATTTAGAATCACTGAGCTTGCATTGAAGCCGATCTCCGATTTCAGATGTGTGCGGAAGAACGTCAAGCAAATACCCGATGCGTCGGATCGTAGCCTGATTTCCGTACTGAGCGGCTACCTCAACAAGTTCCGACGAAAGATTGGAGTCTATCTTAGTCGCCTGCTCAATCCAGTCATATCCACGTGGTAGACTATTAAAGCGTGACCAATCATAAACAGCATCCACAAGAGTCCTTGGTTTCGAAGAATAGATTATTTCGGTACCCTCACTTGTACCCACCCTCTCAATAGATCCAAGTCGATCGTCTGCAACCTTTATGAACTGAAACGCCAATTTCCCGATTTTGCGACTCCTTGAAATCCGGTTATTATACACATAAGTAACACTCGGAACTTGGTCATCGATATCGTAAAAGTTGAACGCTGTAGGTCCACAAAGCTGATACTTGCCATCCTTCTCGCTCATAAGCTTCTTAAGTATCAACCCGACACCCGGACTATACTTCCCACCAGCAGGTATACGTGGAGGTACTAGATAGATTCCGCGCTGCAGTCTAATGATCCAACCAGACTCCGAAAGGCGTCGGAGCAGATCCCGTTCCTGGGGTGCAGTGATTCCTAATACAGTGGCTAGCTCTCCGATGCGGACGATATCCTTCCCCTTTAGCTGGGCATAAGCGAAGAACCTGGATGCTAGATTCCCTAATTCAGTTCCCGGCTTCTTCATGATATATCTCGTAAATGGGTTAATAACCCATTATCGCGAAATGTAATGTAATACATCTTTCGGTAGAATACCATCACTCTAGTCAGTGAAGGTAGGTGACACATCACAGCACCCTTCGGGATATGAGGCCGAAGCCCGCCGCCCCGCTTCCTGCGGGACTGGTCCCGCCTAGTGGCGGGGATGGCGGGGGAAGGGACGCCAAGGCATGTCCTGAGCTCGGCGAAGGAACGCAAAGTAGCTCGTCGCGCTGAGCTGAGCCTGCCATGAATGAAAGCTAATGGTCGAAGGAGCAGTCGAGGGGGGGTTATGGTTACGCCCGGCAGCGGCTGGACTCCGCCTGCCTGCATTAGGCCCTTCGTCAATCCTTCGGCGAGGTTTATCCTGAATCCGTCGGACTTGGCCCTCTGGGTCCTGGGCGGTGAATATCTTCAAGCTGCCAACTGCTACTGCCAGGCTCGCCGTAGGCGTTGCCTCCGGCTACGCCGAGGCCTGCCACTTTCCCCCTTTGGCGTCCTTGGCGCCTTGGCGGTTGACTTCTTGCTCACCGCTCACCGCTGACCGCTCACCGCTGCTTTTCGCGCACCACGCGAACGACAAGCCCTGTCCAGGGGCTTATTTTCCGGCATTATGATGCTGCCCCCCGCCATATCGCCCTGCTACCTCTCCCGCCGCTGGTTTTGGGGCGGCTGTTTTTCGACAGGGCGATTTACGCCCTTGTCCGGCGTAGTATGAACGTAGACGGATCTCGTCGGGCAAAAACTTAAAAGTGCGGAATTTTGGTGGGGTTTTGTCTAATTTTGCACCGGTTCCTTCTGGACTAACAGATCGAGGGGTCTCGAAAAAACAGCAGCAAGCTGTCATCGCGATCCCGACCGAAAGGTCGGGAGTGGCGATCCTTCGTTCTGCATCGTCACCCATAGTGCCCGCCGGAAAACTAGACACCACCCCAACAGTGCTCTCGTCGGGGGGATACCCCTAAAAAAATGAATTTTGTATGGATTTTGTTCAATTTTGCGCCAGCCCCTGCTACCCCGTTGGAGCGCCTGGTGGAACGCTGCCGGGCGCGGGAAGGGACCCTGCCGGCGGGATCGAAACAGCGGATTGGCGGGGGCTCAGGCCGTATTCCCGAACAACGTCTGGGCGATCCAGCCGGCGATGGGCGGGAAGAAGAAGGTGCTGGCCAGGCGGATGAGGGTCAATCTCCATCCTAAGATGCCCACCTCCATGGGCAGGCGGCTCACCGCCCACAGCGACCACCCGGTGAGGAAGGCCACCACGGTGCCGATCCCGGCCCCCGAGCGCAGCAGCCCGGCAGCGATGGGCAGGCTGACGTAGGGTCCGCCCGGCGCCAGGGCTCCGGCCAGCGTGCCCACAAACAGACCCCGCATTCCTGATTCCATACCCACCCATTTCGATATCAAGTCCTTGGGGAGCAGCGCCTGTACCATGCCCGCCACGATGAAGGCAAAAACCAGAAGAGGGAGGATTTGCATCATCATAATAAGGGCCGAC
>SDBV01009800.1_pt1 | contig 12662 bp, 8 predicted proteins | sample 2277081 | NCBI WGS metagenome assembly SDBV01 (sample SAMN10402039, study PRJNA504765) | marine sediment metagenome | isolation source: marine sediment core GS10_PC15, 223 cmbsf | place: Arctic Ocean: Southern Knipovich Ridge | collected 2010
ATGTTCAGGAAAACTGAGCAAAAACGGGACTGACGCAAGCGTAGCGAGGTACGAGCGAAGACGGGTCTGTCCCGTTTCTTGCGGGCCTTGTCCAAAAGCGCCACGGGTTTAACGAATACTTACAACGACGAAGCAATCTACCAAGCCTAAAGTCTTGCGCCGCAGTAGATTGCCGCGGTCGCTTAGGCTCCCTCGCAATGACGAGAGATGTGTAACCCTCGACTTTTGTCGGCTGCGTCAATAAAGGCTTTGTCAGTCAGGCTGCATTGGGGGGCTGATCGCACAACCCGTCTCTGAAAAGGCCAAATCTCTAGGAGCTAGGCTCATGATGGATCGCTTCGTCCTTTACCTGATCGCCGCCTGCATAGCGACAACCGCCCACGCCCAGACGCGAAGGGGTTGAAAAAGGAGATTTCCAGCAGTGTTTCAAACCATGAAAAATTCCATAGCACTCGCCCTCATCTTCCTGGCCCTGTTGCCGTCAGCCTTGTCCGCGCAGGATTTGTCGAAGCTACCGCGCAGGGATGGGTTGGCCGTCATCGTTGGGATGCCCGGTCAGGAAGTATTGGCTTCGGTACAACGGGACTGGAAGGGACTCGTGCAAGTTCTCGTCGAGCGCGCGGACGAAAAGACCGAGCTCAACATGCGGTTGCCGGCGGAGGAGCACGACCTCGCGCGCGGCGGACGCATGACGTTTTTGGAATACACTGGCCCCGGGTTGCCGTTCTGTGACAACAGCGTCAACTGCGTAGTGCTGGCAGCGCCCAATAGGGTGGCGCGCACGGAGCTGATGCGGATCCTGGCTCCACGGGGGGCCTTGGTTTCGGCCGGCGGCAGCATCGAAACCAAGCCGTGGCCTGAGGAGATCGATGAATGGACCCATGTACTTCACGACGCGACCAACAATGCGGTGGCCGAGGACAGCCTTGTCGGCCCCCCGTCCCGTTTGCGCTGGATCGGCTCGCCGGATTATGGCCGCCACCACAATTTCCTTGCATCCGTCTCCTCAATGGTATCGGCCCGCGGACGATTGTTCACCATCATAGACGAGGGCTCACTGGTCTCGCCATATCTTCCACCGGAGTGGACGCTGAGCGCCCGGGACGCGTTTAATGGCATAACGTTGTGGAAGCGCAAAATCAATGATTGGGGGCCTGTGCTACGCAACTTTCGTGCGGGTCCCGCGGAGATAGGCCGCAGGCTCGTGGCGGTTGGCGATGAGGTCTTCGTTACCCTCGGATTCGAAGCGCCGGTGAGTGTCCTCGATGCGGCCACGGGAGAGAAGAAAGCCGATCTGCCAGGTTCCGAGGGCACGGAAGAGATATTGGTCAGCGACGGCCTTATCCTGGTGGTGACGGGCAGCCCGAAAGCCGAGTTGCTGGATTGGGCGGCGTCTGAGCGGGATTTCACGTCAGGCGAAAAGCACAAACGAGGCTTGGCCGCATTTGATGCCGCGACTCGGGAGCTGATCTGGCAAAGACGCGACCGGCAGACGGCGACAGTTCTGCCAATGACCATCGCCGCGAAGGATGGACGCGGCTTTTTTGTCAACGCCCAGGGCGTAACAGGATTCGATCTGAAAACAGGCGAGCAAATCTGGCAGACGGACGCGGCCGTGGCGATGCATCGTAGGGCCAAGTTCGCGCCTACGGTGGTGGTGCATGGAAACGTGCTGCTGTACGCCGACCGTGTGCAACACGCAGATGAAGCCAAAAAGTTCTACGGCGAGCGGCCGGAAAAGTATCAGGAACGTTATCGAAGTCTCAAGGCATACCCGGGCCGGTTGCATGCCTATGACGTCGAAACAGGCAGGAGGCTCTGGGACTGCGAGGCCGGCGAATCGTTCCATACGCCCACCGACATCCTCGTTATCGACAACACCGTCTGGTACACAGCCTCGCCCGCGATGCTGGAGGGCAACTTCAAGGAAGGCCGCGATCTGCGCACAGGGGAAGTCATAAAGAAAATCGACGGACCCGATATCAATCACGGCAGGTGCTATCGTAACAAGGCAACTTCCAGTTACCTGCTCGGTGGGAAGAACGGCCTTGATTTCATTGATCCCAATTCGCCCGATTCGCGGTACGTGCCGCACGGTATGCGAGGAACGTGTCAGCTCGGGATTCTGCCGTGCAACGGCTTGATCTACCTGCCGCCGCACGCGTGCGTTTGTGAGCCCGAGAGGAAGCTGAACGGATTCCTCGCTGTCTCCCAAGGCGATGGGCGTCCCTATCCCGACCCCACAAGGAACGGCCCCCGGCTTCGGCCAGGGCCCGCCTACGGCCAGGTCCAACGGCCCGGCGGCAAGCAACCTGAAGATGAGTGGCCGACGTTCCGCCATGATCTGGCGCGTACGGGATCCGCATCCACAACGCTTCCTGAGAAGCTGGATCTGATCTGGGAGCGTTCGATTGGACGCACGCCCACCGCTCCCGTCGTCGCGGGAGGAAAGGTCTACGTTGCGGCCCGGGATGAGCACCTCTTGTGGGCGCTGGACGCCGCCACAGGCGAACCCCTTTGGCGGTACCGGACCTCCGGCCGCATCGATTCCCCGCCAACGGTCGATTCAGGACTCGTGGTATTTGGTTGCAGGGACGGCTGGTTGCGATGCCTGCGCGCGAAGGATGGGGAACTTGTTTGGCGCTTCCGCGGCGCGCCCGAAGAGCGCCAGGTCGTTGTGCGCGAACAGCTGGAATCGGTTTGGCCCCTTCACGGGGCCACGCTCGTCATGGACGGCAAAGTCTATTTTGCCGCAGGGCGCGCATCGGTTCTCGACGGCGGCATTACAATCTTCTGCCTTGACCTGTTTTCGGGCAAAAAACTTGCCAAGGTGCGGTTCCAGGACGAGGGAGGCACGGCGCAGGACGGTCGAAATGAGCAGGACGCCCTGTTGGACGTTCTCTCCTTTGTGGCCGGCCGTATCACCATGCGATCACTATGCGTGACACCAGAGCTGGAGGCAAGCGGGCCCGTGGATCACTTAGTATCCGCAACGGGTTTTTTGGACGACAACTTCTTCCATCGTTCTTACTGGGCCTACGCTGATCGTGTTACCCGCTACTCCACAGGCAATGAGGCCGCCTCGGGTTACCTCATGACCATTGACGGCGACACCGCCTATGCCTATGGCCGCGCCAGAGAGTATTATCTGGGACACATCAAGGGCTTTGAACGGCACCTTTATGCCGCGAACATCGCGCCGGAACAGGTAGAACTAGAGCCCGCTCCCCGCAAGCCACGAGCACACGACAGCTTCAGCCGCCTCATCTCGAAGTATGCCCCCAAAGGCATTGCGATGACATGGTCAAGGCAAATCCCCGTTCTGGTAAAGGGCATGACGGTTGCCGGTGAGATGCTGGTTGTCGCAGGGCCCGCTTTCGAGTTACATCCCTCATCATACCTGGCAGACACCGCCACCGACGAGATCCGGCTCGACTCAGCCCCGGATCAGGCGGCAAGAGCACGCACCCAAATCGAATTTGCGGACAGGGGACTGAAAGAGGAGGAGAGTCCCCGACTATGCGTGATGTCCAAGACAACAGGTAAAATGACGTTGAACCAACCATTGCCCAGCAGTCCCGTTTTCGACGGCTTGATCGCCGCGGCCGGCCGCCTCTACATATGCCGTGAAGACGGCATAGTCTCGTGTATGGGCACGAACCCTAAGAATAGTATAAGGGAGAAAACAGCAACATGAGAGCCAACCATATTATTCGTCCAATTTCAACGGCAGTGTTGCTGTCGACAGGTTTGCTAATGTTAGGCATGCTCAACGCTGACAGGAACAATGTTGCGGCCGATTGTTACACCATGCTTGAGAAATATCTAAACAGTACGAAAAGGAATTAACATGAAACGAAACATCTCAACCGTCTTGTTGTGCATCTTAATCAGTTCCTCGGGTTTGTCGGCGCAGACGGCCGATTTACGGGAGCAGGCTGAAACCTCATTGCAAAAAGGAGTTGCCTTTTTTTATACAATCAATATTCATGGAGGGTACGTATACAATGTGACACCGGATTTGTCGTTACGTTGGGGTGAGGGCCCTGCGAATGCGGAAACAATCGAAGTGCAACCTCCCGGCACTCCAGCGGTTGGACAGTCATTTTTGCGCGCCTATCAAGCGACTGGGGATAAGAAGGCTTTGGCGGCAGCCAAAGATGCGGGCTACGCGCTTGTTCGGGGACAGAATAAACATGGCGGATGGGAACACACGATAAACTTCGTGAAGCTGAACAACAATACGGTCAGCTTCGATGACAATCAGAGCCAGTCTGCAGTCAGGTTTCTTATGGCATTGGATCAGGAGATAGACGATTCTCGTCTTTCATCGGCAACGAAGCGTGCTGTCGAGATGATGCTCACGACGCAATTGGACAACGGCGGCTGGCCTCATAAGTACCCTGAGCAAGGCAATTATCATGATTATGCGACTTTTAATGATGGCGGCATCAATGACTGCATAAGCGTTATGATCGAGGCGCATCAGTATTATGATGACGACGCAGCTATCGAAAAAAGCCTGCGCAAGGCGGTGCGGTTTTTGATGATTTCTCAATTACCTCCTCCGCAGCCGGGTTGGGCGCAGCAGTACAACGAGTTTCTCCAGCCTGCTTGGGCCCGGACCTACGAGCCGCCTGCGGTTTGCCCGTTGGTCACTATTAAGAATATCAATACCTTGATCGACCTCTATTTGCTGCTCGGAAGTGAGACCTTGCTGGAACCGATTCCCGATGCGTTGAGATGGCTCCATGACGTCCGGATGGAAAACGGAAACTGGGCCCGTTTTGTGGAGCTTGGCACCAATAAGGCCCTGTATTATGATCGTGACAGAATTCGGGTCGATAGTGTCTCAGAGCTTCACCCCGAGCGCAGCACAGGTTATGGCTATGAAACGAATTTGGAAGCGGCGCTGGAAGCGGGTGCTAGACGTTACGAGAAAGCGATGAGATTAGGGGATGATGGTTTGAGCAAGGAAGAGAATCCTGAACTTACCAAAGAAAAAGCAACCAAACGCTTGAAGGAATTGTCCGGTCTCGTGAAAAAAATTCTCGAATCGCAAGAATCGTCAGGCGTCTGGCTCACGAAAGATGATCGTTTCAAAACAAGGATGCCAAAAGGGGTGCGTTGGAACGGGCAGTACACGGTTATGGACCGCATCAGCAGTTCGGTTTTCAATCGAAACGTATCCGTTCTTTGCGAGTATATAGAGTTGAGCGATTCTTTGGAACAGCTGTAAAAAGGAAATGTCCATGTCAACAATATCAAACGTCAACCGAGCTCACAATTGTGAATTTGTTAGGAGGGACGTGCTCCGTTGCCAGTTGGCCCCTATTCCGCGCTCACCGCAGCCGGACCAGGGGCTTCCTCGCTGTCCTTGAAAAAGATGCATTAGAAATTAATGAATTCGAGAAAGGAATTAGGCAGTCATGAAAAAGATAGGATTCGTTTCGAAAACTGGAATGAACCGAAGACAATTCCTGCAAGCATCCGGATCTTCCCTCTGCGCCGCTGGCCTTGCGCCAACAGCCTTCGCCGCCGATCGCAAACGCCCCAACATCCTTTTTATCATGACCGATCAGCAGATCGCCGACGGCATGAGCTGCGCAGGAAACCCTTACCTCAAGACCCCTGGCATGGATCGCATAGCCGAAAACGGCGTTATCTTTCGCAATGCATACGTCACCCAGCCACTATGCCAACCCTGCCGCACCAGCATACAGACCGGCCGCTACCCTCACGAAACCGGTGTCGTCACCAACAAGGTAGACGTTAAAGAATCCTTCCCCACCCTCGGACGCACTCTCGCTGACGCTGGATACGATTGCGGCTACTTCGGCAAATGGCACGTCGGCATAAGTGATGAGGAACCTGCCATCCATGGCTACTCCCCCATGGAGCGCTCAGAAGACGCCCACCTCCCGCACGATGCCATCGGGTTCCTTAAAAAGAAAAGAAGTAATCCTTTTTTTCTCACCGTTTCCTTTGTCAACCCACACAACGTCTGCCAACTCGCCCGACATGAAGAACTGCCCGACGGACCTATTCCACCGACCCCGTCGCCCGAAAAATGCCCGCCCCTTCCCAACAACTTTCACGTCTCCCCCGATGAACCTCCGATCATCCGGGAGGTCCAGGAGATGAACCGCGATTACCACTATCCCACGGCCAACTGGACCGACGGCGAGTGGCGCCAATATCTCTGGGGATACTATCGCCTCGTAGAAAAAGTCGACGCATTGATCCTTGAGGTCCTCGACGCCCTACGCGACGCAGGAAACGAAGAAGACACCCTAATTCTCTTCACCAGCGACCATGGCGAAGGAGTAGCCGCCCACCACTGGAACCAAAAACAGATCCTCTACGACGAAACCGTCCGCGTCCCCTTCATCATTGCCCAAAAAGGCATCACGAAGGCCGGCGTAGTTGACAGCGAACACCTAGTGTCAACAGGACTCGATATCTTCACAACCTTCCTGGATTGCGCAGGCCTCCCCATACCCAAAGACCTTCCCGGCAAAAGCCTACGCCCACTCGCTCTCGGAGAAAAGCCTGAAAAATGGCGCGATCACGTCATCGCAGAAACAGGCTTCGCCCGCGGAACCAATCACACCGGCGTCACCGGCCGCATGGTGCGCACTAAACGCTACAAATACATAATCTACAACAAGGGTGAAAACCGCGAACAGCTCTTCGACATGAAAAAAGACCCCGGCGAGAAAAAGAACCTCGCCAAAAGCCCCGCTCACGCCGCCGTCTTGAAAGAGCACCGCGCAAAACTCCGCGCCTGGAGCAAAGCCACCAATGACGATTTTCCAATTATGATAGTATAACGAAATCGGGATTGCGCCGATAATTACGCATAAACAATAAACTTGAGAAAGGTATTAACCGTTATGAAAAAGACAGGGTTTGAATTGAAAAATGGCATGAACCGTAGAAATTTCGTTCTGTCCTCGGCCGGTTTTATTGCTACGCTCTGCACGCCTGGTATCTGGGCCGTCCAAAATACTTTTTCCAAAAAGAAGCATTACAAGTTTGAGTCTTTTGACACAGCTAAGACCCTTGCGCCAGTGACGCGGGTGACGCCGGACGACGGAAACTATGTGCATACATATTTCGATGTGGTCCCTTTCAGTCCGTCCCAAAGATATTTTGCAGTCACCCGGGTGCCGGTCCTGCCCCGGGCGCCCCTGTTGGGCGATGAAGCCGATATTTGCGTCATCGACCTCCAAGAGCGGACCATTCAAACCGTCTATACAACTAAATGCTGGGGTTATCAAACCGGCGCAAATATCCAGTGGGGCGCAAGCGACAGGCGCCTGTACATCAATGACGTGGTCGATGGAACCGCAGTATGCGTGGGTATCGATTTGGAGACAACCGAGACATTAGCCTACGCGGGGCCCTTGTACAGCATCGCCCCGGACGAATCGTGCGTAGTGGGGTTCCCTCACGAGTTGCGCGATGTATCGCAACCAGGATACGGCGTTCCTCCTGTGAAAGTCGGCGAATACGCAAGTCTGCCGCCTGGAGCTTCCAAGGATGAGGGGATATGGCGCACGGACCTCAAAACCAACAAGAAACGCCTAATCGCCAGTCTCGCCGATGTGGCCGCAAAAGTACCATCGAAACCACCGTTCAAGGGCGGGACTTACTATTTCTGGCACACCAAGTTTAATCGGCAAAGCACACGCCTTCTCCAAGTGCTACGATACATGCACCCAAGCATGCCGGATACGCGAAACCCCATGATGTTCACATTCAAACCGGACGGCAGCGAAATATACCATACCCCGAAGACGGACCGGCTGGCCGTGTGGGGTTGCGGTGGCGGACATCCCAATTGGCACGGCGACGGCATTCATGTTGTACGATCCATTCCGGTCGATGGCGGGGACGTATCCCGTTATGTTCAGGCCCGCTATGACGGCGCGGACTTCAAAGTGCTCAGCGAAAAGATTAAGGGCGGCGGACACCCGAGCATAGAGCCCAGGGGAAAGTACCTTATCTCCGATGAGCGCGGCTATGATGACAACGGTACAGCGGTTATGAACCTGCGCCTGATCGATTTGACGGCGGAGGAAGAACGCAATGTGTGCGCCATACCGACCATTGACAAGAAGAAGCTTGAAGACTCGGTATTCCGCCTCGACGGGCACCCAGTCTGGAGCTGGGACTACAAGAAAGTTTCCCTACAAGCGGCACCCGAAGGGAAGCGCCAACTGTTCATGGTGGATTTGGAGAGTATGCTTTAGCCCACATCGCTCACCGGGTAAGTATTCGTTAAACCCGAGCAAAAGCCCGGAAAACCAAGCAAAAAACGGGGACTGTCCCAAGCGAAGCGAGTCTTCGAGCGAAGACGGGACTGTCCCCGCTTTTTGCGAACCAACCAGCCAAACTAAGCAAAACCCGTTGTGTATTGAGAGCGAAGCTTCAACATGTTTCGCGCCAAGAGATTACCGCACGAACAAGCGCAGCACCGTTATTCAGCCAATCACGTTCCCGTCCGCCCCTATCGCAATGTCTGTGTCAACCAGCCATTGGCGTCCGGCGGATTTTTCAAGGAACTCTTCTTTGCTCAGCGCAAACTGCGGACTAATCTCAATGTTGACGCTTACCACCCCGTTTTCATCACGCGGTACTGTTGCGCCGCTCGCTTCGAGCCATTCGCCCCAATACTCGCCCATTGACGCCCATGACTCGGTAACGCTGTCCACACCATCGTATTGTTTGATCGGCGAGAACTCGCCCCTACGTTCTATCTCAAACGCAACCGGCTCATGCCGTATAAAACGAAGCGCATCAAACACAAAAGTCTCGAACTTGTATCCGTTTGGCTCATCAGGTTTGACCGTATCCCCAGACCCATTTACACGAGCGATCCTCTTATGCGCTTTATGCCAGGGAAACTTATCGTAGTCCTCGCACACACGCTCCACAAAGTCCGTCGAAATAATGTGAATCGCCGGATTCCCAGCTCCGAATATAACCGCTCCATTTTCATCCAGCTCCAGCAACTGCGGGTATATGTCAAGCTCGGAATATTCAATGACATGATACACCCCGTCGCAAAGACAGTGTACCCCAACCGCCTCCCTAGGGTCGTTCTTAAGGTGGTTCTTCGACGACATTTCAGCGTTGCGAAGGACGTGGTAGCCTATGAAATATGGATCCGCAACCTTAACAGTCCAATTGTCAACCTGGAAGTAGCTGAGGCAGTCCACCCCGCGTTGTTTCGCGTCTGACGTCACGCCGTTATCGACCATTGCCGGCAGCGAGCCACCGTGCCCGTTAGGGTTCATCGCCAAATGGCACGGAGTCTCAAGCATGAACTTGCCTCCCTCATCAACACACGGCACCATCCGCTGCTGGAAGAAGAACACATCCTTCTCATCAAGCCCGAAAAACGCGTTCTCCTTGAAAAACTGCCTCGTCGGCGCATCATTAGCCGCGCTAACCATTATGTACCAAGGCAAAACACACCCATATTTATTCTGTGTGTTGTGAATTTTTTCAGCATGGTACTCAAACAAGCTTTTCTTGGTGATAGGACCAACAGGATAAGCCCCCTTAGGGCCTGGAAAGCCCAGACGCGTCCCCTGGCCGCCCGCTACCAGAAAGAGTCCGACACGCCCCGCCGAAAGCGCACACTCCCCGGCATCGAAGGCTTCCTTGGCGTCCGGCCGATTGATGTCGGCTTTAGGTATGAGTGGCACCGGTAGAATCTCATCGAAGGATTCCGGATCCGGCTCGTCCAACACCCATTTTTCAATCAAACGCTTCATCAACTTGAAGTCGATGGTAGAAACTTCTTTTAGAACTTGGGTCTTCTCAGAGTCGCTCAACTGCTCCCAGAACCTCAACACATGCTCTTGACCATACTCCTGAAGTTTCTGCCTGCATTCGCCCTCGTTCACTTTGGAATTGTCGCCTTTCCAAATTTGTTCATGGCTTCGCGCTGTTTCAAATTTGGCAGGAGAGATGGCTGCGTGCCCTGCATGAGTTCGTATTTCGTTCCACAGCCGTCGCAAAGGCCGTATTGAAAGCCGGGCTGTTCCAGGTATTCCTCGCATCTTGGACAGCGCGGCAAGTTAGATTTATAAAGCTCTTCCGGGGCCTCGAAAACAGCTTTGCAACAGGTGCAAGCTCTCACTTTCCTGGCGCGCACCCAGCATCGGCTGAAGTTCTGGTGTTTGTTGCAGATTCGGCAGTATGCCTGCTGAGCCATGACTTGAGTAATTTCTTGGCCGGCCGGTGTCGGTGTACCGGCGTCCTGCGGTTTCTTTTTTCGAAACATAATCCACCTATAATAGTTTGCGCTAAGACTTCTGTTGAGAACGAACAGGTTGGCGGGCGGCGGGTGAAATGCCAGGGCGCGCCGCGCTCCGCGGCCGCGGTTTGCCAACGCTGCATGTGACGGACAGTGTTTCGGAAAACTTCTTGTCTCCCGACGCTATTGAGAATTTCAGCTCGCCTCGCTTGTAACCAATTGGAGCGTTCTCATCTATCTTCAAGTCGAATTCGACCACGTTACTGTCCGCCGAAGCGCGCATCTCCAATAGTATGCCCTCAAGGTCCACGGACACGTCTGAAACTGTGATCTTTGCGTTGTCCACCCCCGACACCTTTAGTACAGATGCCTTTTCAGCCCCCGGTGCGATTCTGCCGAACGAGACCCTTGCCGGTTCTACAGTGTAAAAGGAAACGACATTGGCTTTAATTGGGATCAATAGTTTTGGGAATCGTTCGCAGTTGGTTTCCATATAGAAACTTGATCTGAGCGGTCCCACGGACAAATTCTCAGGAAGACTTACTACGATTTCGTATTCGTGCTTGTCCGGATCGGCCCGCTCTGATTTGGGACGTTCGGAATAGGACACTCCAATGTTTTTGACAATGCCACGAGGTTCGGTGAGTTTTTTGAGTATGATTTCTTGTTTGTCTGTTAGCTGCCGCATAACTATGGTTGCCAGGGCAGCTTCACCACGTTGTATGTCGCCGAAATCAAGTTCATCGGGTGTGACGGAAAACTCCGGGTCAATCTTTAAGGTTATAGGAAGAACAAGCCTTGGGTTTTCTTTAGAGTTTGAAAGGATAGTGACGGTTCTTTTAGCCTCGAAGCCCGCCAGCTTTTTCGGATTAAAGCTAACTCTTATCGTCGCAAAATCGCCAGGGGCAACAATGTCCTTGTCCACGACGCTCGCAGTGCAACCGCAACTATTCTGAAGATCCTTTATTTCGAGGTCGGCCTTTCCCGTGTTATGAATTTTAACTTCTCGATAGGCAAATTTGTCATTAGCTATGGTGCCGAAATCAAGCTGCTCGGGTTCAAGCTTTATTACCGCCACCAGGCTTTGGTCGCCCTCCATAGGCGGGAGATCGCCAACGCCCTCCGGAACATTATCAGGATCTCGGGCAATTCTCTTGTGAACCTTTGCCAGAAAGTCCTCCGGGGAGGAGCTTGCAGGAGTTCCATTTTGTGAAGCCGTATATGCGTCGTAGAGCATAAAGGCACCTACAGCGCACAGGATCACGCCGATGAGCAACCTCTTTTGCCTCATGAGAGCACCTCCTTGGTTGTATGGCAGGCATGTATCATTAAAGAATACATTATATCAGAGCGAATTACCTTGATTGAAGAACATCCGCTATATTAAAACATCGGCATATTCCATGCAAATACCTGCACGGAATATGCCGTGAATGTCATCGCCTCATGATTGCTCAGTAGCCCCTGAGTTGGCCCAGAGTCGTCTTGGCTTTGTCAACCAAGGGAGAATCAGGATACTTCTGTAAAAGACGATCAAGCAAGACCACGGCCTCCCTGGCCTTGTCGTTCTTGAGAAGCTCTGCCTGATTATACAGAGCGATCGGAGCGTAGGTGCTCTCGGGATATTGCGACCAAAGAGTTTCATACTCAGTTGCCGCCTTGTCGTACTGTCCGAGTTTGTAAAAACACTGCGCCAACCAGAACTGGGCGTTGCTGCGATATAACGAATCAGGATATCGCAGCAAATACGCGGAGTACTGTTGGCTGGCCAACGGGAAATCGTCCTTCTTGTAGCTCTCCTGCGCCTTGTAATAGTCTCTGGTTGGGCCCAACGACGGGGCTACAACCGTCTCGACAACCGGTTCGCCGACAGGCTGCTCAACCACTGTCTCTGTATCCGGTGTGGCCAGCGCCTCTTCGGTCTTCGGCCGTCCGGCCACCTGGCTGGGCGGATCGACTACAACAACGTTTTCGTCTTCCTCCATTAGACTCATGGGAGACCTGAAAACAAGTATCGGCGACTCCGACGGCGGAGTGAGGTTGTACTGCTTGTAGAGTATCGAGGCAAGTTCATCCAGTTTGGCCTGAAGTTGCTCAAGCCTTACCTGGTTCTCCTCAGATATGTTTTGCAGAAGCCGGGTCTGCCTATCACTTTCCTCCACACGCGACGACAGCGACGTAGTCGTCTCGTTCAGCTTGTCCATCGACTTGGCCAAGTTGTTTTCGATATTTGCAAGCCTGCGGTTATTCGAGTAGGCAATCTTGCTGGCTTGGCTCGTGCTGCCGGTGTCCATCGTTGCACAACCGGACATCAGCACAACCATACACGCCAGCATCCATATAAGGGGCTGTTGTAGTCGCATTTATAAACGGACCTTTATCTTATCTG
>SDBV01009801.1_pt1 | contig 12660 bp, 9 predicted proteins | sample 2277081 | NCBI WGS metagenome assembly SDBV01 (sample SAMN10402039, study PRJNA504765) | marine sediment metagenome | isolation source: marine sediment core GS10_PC15, 223 cmbsf | place: Arctic Ocean: Southern Knipovich Ridge | collected 2010
CGGTGGACTTGCCATTCGACCCGGTGACGGCGATCATTGGGGCCTGAGTCAGGCGGGCAGCCAGTTCCACCTCGCTGACCACCTCGCGGCCCTGATGCAGGAAATATTCCACCAGGCTGTGGGTGTCGGGGATGCCGGGGCTGAGCACCAGGGTGTCGGCGGTGATATCCGCCGAATTATAACTATCGGTGATAACATCCACCCCCGGCAGTTCCAGGGCCGCCCGGATGCCTTTTTGGTCCCGGTAGTCGTCCACCAGGATGACCGTGGCGCCCACGGCCTGCAGCAACCGGCAGGCCGCCAGTCCGCTGCGGGCGGCACCCAAGACCGCCACCTGGGCGCCGGCCATGGCCGGGGGCAATGGTGCGGCGTTGTCCACTAAAGCACCTTGAAGGTGGATAGACTCAACAGGGCCATTAGAATTCCCAGAATCCAGAATCTGACCACCACCCGGCTCTCGGGCCAGCCGGATAGTTCGAAATGATGGTGCAGGGGCGCCATGCGGAAAAGGCGGCGGCCTTCGCCCTTAAAGCGTTTGGTGATCTTGAAATATCCTACCTGGATAATCACACTCAGCATCTCCGCCACGAACATGCCGCCAATGATGGTCAGCAGGATTTCCTGCTTGAGCAGCACTGCCAAGGTTCCCAGGGCCGCGCCCATGGACAGCGAACCGGTATCACCCATGAAGATTTCCGCCGGTTTGGCATTAAACCACAGAAATCCGATGCAGGCCCCCAGCAGTGCCATGGCGAAAACAAACAGCTCGCCCACACCGGGCAGGTAAAAAATGTTCAGGTAGTCGCTGAAGTCCACCCGGCCCGAAACATAGGCGATAGCCCCGAAGGCCAAGGCCGCAATGGCCATCAGCCCGGTAGCCAGCCCGTCGAGGCCGTCGGTGAGGTTGACGGCATTGGAAGTGGCTGTGATCACGAAGATCACCAGGGGAATATAGAGCAGCCCCAGATCGAGGGACCCGTTGGCCACGAAGGGGATGGCAATGGAAGCCCGGATTTCCGGGTTGGCGGGCCAGAAATAGAGCCAGCCCCCAATAATCAATCCCAGGCTGACCTGTCCGGCCAGTTTGTAGCGGGCGATCAGCCCACCGGGGTATTTGCGGAAGTCCTTGAGATAGTCGTCCCACAGCCCGATCAGCCCCATCCAGAGCAGTGCCAGCAGGGCCATCAGCACGTAAGGCTGGTCCAAACGGGCCAGGAGCAGGGTGGGTACCAAGACGGCCAGCAGGATGATCACCCCGCCCATGGTGGGGGTGCCTTTTTTGGTTTTGTGGGCGACGGGGCCCGCCGTGCGGATGTCCTCCCCGATCTGCATGCGGGTGAACCAGGCGATCAGTGCCGGGGCCACCCAGAATGTGAGGATCAACGCCAGCACCGCCGCCGCCGCGCCCCGGAAGGTGATATACCTCAGCAGGTTGAACCCTGAGAACCAATCCCGCAAAGGCAATAGGAAGTGATAGAGCATGCTACCCGCTGAATACTTCGTCGATGATTGTTTCCATGGCCATCCCCCGGCTGCCTTTGATATACACCACGTCTCCGGCGGTTACGATCCGGCCCAGGGCAGCGCTCAACTCCCCTTTATCGGTGTAGTGGTGCACGGCGATCCCGGCCGAATGGGCGGCGGAGAAAGCAGCCCTCGATTCGGGGCCGTAGCAAAATAATTCATCCACGCCGTGCTCCACCGCGGATAGCCCTACCTGGCGGTGGTGCTCTTCCGAAATCGGGCCCAGCTCCAACATATCGCCGAAGACCACGATGCGCCGTCCTTTGGCGGGCAACCGCATCAAGGTTTGCAATCCCGCCAGAGTGGAAGCCAGGTTGGCGTTGTAGGAATCGTCGATGACTGTAACGCCATCGTGCCAGATGACCTCCCCGCGGCCGGAGGGGATGCTGAAGCCCTCGATGGCCTCCTTGATCTGTGGTGGCGCCACCCCCAATTCCAGGCCCACAGCGACTGCCGCCAAGACGTTCTGGGCCAGGTGTAGACCGGGTTGTGACATCCGGATTTTCGGCAGGTGGTCAATGCTCAGATCGCCCCCCTGCAGCGACTCCCGGTAGCGGCCCCGGACGTCCGCCGGCTGCGATAGGCTATAGGTTATCCGGCGAGCGGGGGTTTCCATGGCAGCCACCCGGGGATCGTCCCGGTTGACCAGGGCTACGCCGTCAGCCGGCAGGGCCTGGAAGAGGGCGCATTTCTCATCGGCCACCCCGGCCATGGTATGGAAAAACTGCAGGTGGGTTTCGCTGATATTGGTGATCAGACCGATCTGTGGCCGGGCGATGTCCGCCAGATAGGCGATTTCACCGGGCTGATTCGATCCCAGTTCCACTACGATTATTTCCGTGTCGGGGCCGGTGCGCAAAAGGGTCAAGGGCAGGCCGATAGTACCGTTGTAGCTGCGGTCGGTGCCCAGCACCGCGTGCTGGCGGGCCAGCACCTCCACGACCAGGTTCTTGGTGGTGGTCTTGCCATTGGAGCCGGTGATGGCCACCAAAGGCAGTTCGTACTTGGAACGCCAAATCCGAGCCAGCTGGCCCAACTCCTTTATGTTGGATGCCACCGGAATGACCACAGCACCCCGAAGGGGCTCAATTTCCCGCTCCACCATGACGGCCACGGCCCCGCTCCGGACAGCGGCGCCTGCCAGGTCATGGCCGTCCACGCGGCGGCCCACAATGGGTACGAACAGGTCGCCCGGTTGCACCAGCCGGGAGTCGATGGTGATGCCGGAAATGGCCGGCATGTCACTGCGTCCCAGGTGCTCGGCCAGCACCTGCCGGAAGGACTCCGCTGCGGCCAGCTCGATCCTCACGCCCGGTAGCTCTCCACAATTTCCACGTCGTCGTGAGGGACCTTCTCTGTCCCGATGATCTCATAATTCTCGCGGCCCTTGCCCAGGATTATCAGAATACTAGCCTGCGACATTTGGGACAGGGCGTGCAGTAAGGCCGCCCGGCGATCCTCGATGACCACATGTTTATGGGCCTTCAAACCGGAGAGTATATCGGCGTTGATGCTCGCCAGGTCCTCGGTGCGGGGGTTGTCGGAAGTGATGACCAGCTGATCGGAGTACCGTTCGGCCAGGGCCGCCATGATGGGCCGCTTACTGCGGTCCCGGTCGCCGCCGCACCCGAACAGGGTGGTGATCCGGCTATCCTTGGGCGCCAATTGCCGCAAGGTACCCAGCACCTTTTCATAGGCGTCGGGGGTATGGGCGTAATCTATAAAGACATTACCGGGTATCTCGGAAGGCAGGCGCTCCAGCCGGCCCGGCACCACCCCCACCGCCCGGATGCCGTCCTGGATAGCCGCCACCGGCAGCTCCAGCGCCAGGCCGATAGTAACAGCGGCCAGCAGATTTTCCAGGTTATAGGCGCCCACCAGGCTGCTTTCGATGGCGATGGTCTCACCCTGCCAGGTGAGGTTGGCAATGGTGGTTTGCAGACCGAGCCCCATCTCGCTGACCCCGACATCGGCTTCCGATCCCAGACTGTAGGTCAAGGTTCGCCCCGGGGCGGCCTGGATGAAATCCGAGGCGTGGGGATCGTCGAGGTTGACGATGGCTATGCGATCCGCAGCTAAAAGTGCAAAAAGTTTCAATTTAGCCGCCAGGTAATGTTCCATATCCTGGTGGAAATCCAGGTGCTCGGGGGTAAGGTTGGTGAAAACGGCTACATCGAAGTCCACGTCGTCCACCCGGTGCTGCTGCAGCCCGTGGGAGGATACTTCCATAGCCAGGGCGGTGACATCCTCCTGCACCAGGTTCGCCAGGACCCTTTGCAGCTGGTCCGCTTCGGGTGTGGTGAAGCCGGTGGGCTTCCAGGAACCGGCCCAGCGCAAACCCAAGGTCCCCATGACCGCCGCCCGAAAATTATGGGCGTTGAGAATAGCGGTCACCAGATAGGCCGTTGTGGTTTTTCCATTGGTGCCGGTGATGCCAACCACCGTCAATTTCCGGCTGGGATGCTGGTAATAGTTGGCCGCGATGCGTGACAGAGCCTCCCGGGGGCATTCGACTTCCAGGTAGTGTGGCAGTGTGCCCGGATCGGGCGCCGGTCCAACCACGGCAGCCGCCCCGGCGGCCACCGCCTGCTGGGCGAAAGTTGTACCGTTGGAATTGATCCCCGGGAGGGCCACGAACAGATCACCCGGCCGGACCAGGCGGGAGTCGTGGGTCAGTCCGGTCACGGAAATTTCGGGGGCCGGGCGCCGGAGCGCGACACCCTGGAGCAGGCGGGTCAGGGTAATCACGGCTAGTGGCCCTCCTCCGCCAAGGTCAACCGGCAAAGGGTAGCCGCGTCCACCCGGGCACCGGCCGGGACCGACTGGCGCACCACCCGCCCCGAGCCTTCCAACTGCACCCGGACATTCGCCTGGCGAGCCAGCCGCAACGCTCTTCGCAGACTGTAGCCCTGGAAGTCGGGGACTTGCCCGGGCGGCGGAGCGGTGGGCAAGACTCCGGCAGTGGCCAGCAGTATCGGGTGCGGGCGTTGTTCGGCCACAGCCGGCGGTGGGACGTAAAAGTCGTTATCCAGGTGGAGGATCCGTTGGAAGATGTTGCGTACGATGGGGGCCGCCGCCTCGCTGCCGAAATGCTGGCCGTACTGGGGGCTGTCCACCGCCACCACGCACACCAGTCGCGGGTTGTCCGCCGGTATCATGGCGGCGAAAGTGGGCATGAACTTCCGTTCGGAATAGCGCCCGTCGATGAATTTCTGCGCCGTCCCGGTCTTGCCGGCTATCTGGTAACCGGCGATGCGGGCCGTGCTGCCGGTGCCTTGCTCCACGGAATAAAAAAGGATCTCCCGCATGCGGCGCATGGTTTGCCGGGAGGCCACCCGGCGAATCACCTGAGGTTGGGTCTGCGATGGTTCTTTAGAGGCGTCCGCCGGCACGCTGTACACCAGCCGGGGACGGAGCAGTAGGCCCCCATTGGCGATGGCGGCATAAATCAGCGCCAGCTGCAAAGTGGTTACGCCGATCTCCTGCCCCATGGCCAGTTCCCCGGTTGAGATATCGCTCCAGGCGTCCGGTTCCCGTAACAGGCCCGGAGATTCACCCTGCCAGCCCACACCGGTCCGTGCTCCCAGGCCAAAGCGCGTAAAATACCGGTATAACCGGTCAGCACCCAGCTGCTCGGCGATCTTGATGATGCCGATGTTACTGGAGTGAGCCATGATCCCGGCCAAAGTCAGTTCGGCCCGGGGGTGGGTATCGCTGATCAGCAATTCACCGTACTGGAATTCCCCATTTTCGCAGTCGATCAGATCATCCGTGGTATAAAGGCCTTCCTCCAGTGAGGCTACCGCCGTGACCACTTTCAAGGTGGAGCCCGGTTCGTACATATCGTTCACCGGCTTGAGCCGCTGGTTGGCCAGCGGGCTTTCCCAGGCCCGATTGGGGTCGAAACCGGGATACTGGGCCAGGGCCAGAATATCGCCGCTGTGGGGGTCCAGCAGCACCCCCTGGAGACCGACGGGATGCAGCCGTTCGTAGGCCCGCTCCAGTTCTTCTTCGAAGATGGATTGATAATCGATATCAATGGTAAGCCGGACATGAGCGCCGTTTACCGGTGGGGTCCACTCAGGCCGATGGCGATGCAGTGGGTCGCCTTTGGCATTGAAGCGCTGGACCTGGCGGCCGTCACGGCCCCCGAGACTCGTTTCATACTCCAACTCGATGCCGACGATGCCCCGGTTGTCCACATCGGTGAAGCCGATCACCGGCGCAGCCAGGCGGGCATAGGGATAACGCCGCCGGACCTCGGGGCGGACAATCAGTCCCGGGAAATCCAATTCCAGCAGAGGCCTGGATTTCCAGGAGGGAACATTGCGTTCCAGCCAGGCGAAAGACCGGTCGCTGTTCATCAAGCCCAGGTAGCGGTCCGCCGGACGGTTAAAAATTTGGGCAAACAGGTAGGCCAGCGAATCGGCTCCCTCCAGTACCTGGGGGTCCACGGCGAAGGAATAATGAATAGTATTGGTAGTGAACGATTCGCCGCCCCGGGCCAGAATCTCTCCCCGGATGGCCGGCAGAGTCTCCAGCGCGGTGCTTTGACGGTCGGCCCGGAGACGGTAGTCCTCATGGCGCAGGACCTGGATGAAGAACAGCTTGGCAACGATGCTCAGGAATAAAACGGTTATCGCCCCGTTGACCAGCGTGATTCTGGGCTGATACTGGGCGAACAGCCGTGTCATTGGGGAATCTCGGGTAGGTAAACGATCAGCGACTCGGCCGCCGGCAAGTGCATTTGCAGCTGCGTGCGTGCTATGCGGGTGATGCGGTCCATACGGGCCAGGTTGTCAATGGAGGCCTGGAGCTCACGGTTTTCATTCTCCAGCACCGCCAGGGCTTGCCGGGCTTCCGCCAACCGGGCGGCCACCACATCGGTCTGGTTGTAAATCCACAGATAGGCGATGGCTGTGCTTACCAGGAAGAAGGTCCAGAAAAAGAACACCGGCAAAGACGGACCCGACATCGGTCTCGCCGGGCGACTGCCGGAGGAACGTGCGCGCCGTCTGGAGCCCGCCATTACAGGCGCTCCGCCACGCGTAGTTTAGCTGACCGTGACCGGGGGTTAAAGGCCTGCTCTTCGGCGGAGGGGGTGATTGGCTTGCGCGAGACCACCTTCAGTGTGGCCTGGTGATTACATTGACAGGAGGGTATTTGGGGGGGGCAGAGGCAGGCCTTCGACTCCCGGATGAAAAAGTGCTTGACCAACCGGTCCTCAAGAGAATGATAAGAGATGACCGCCACCCGGCGTCCGGCCTCCAGTATCTGCGGCAGGGACTCCAGGGCGGCCTGCAAATTGTCGAGCTCGCCGTTGATATAAATCCTCAGGGCCTGGAAGACCCGTGCCAGGGTCTTGACCGGCTGACCTTTGACTACTGAGCGAACTGCCGCGGCCAGGTCACCGGAAGTGACCAATCGGCCGGCCTCGGCAGCCCCGTGAATCGCCCGGGCGAGGGCGCGGGAGCGGCGCTCTTCCCCGTAGCGATAAATTATGCCGGCCAGCTGGGACTGGCTGAGCCGCGGTAGGACCTGGGACAGTGGCCGTCCATGATCAGGGTCGAAGCGCATGTCCAGCGGTTCCTCGCGTTGGAAGCTGAAGCCGCGTCCACTGCTTTCAAGGGTTAGCGTGGAGATCCCCAAGTCGAGCAGCACCCCCTGGCAGGTGTTCACTCCCAGTTCCTCCAGGAAAGCGGGCACTTGGGTGAAAGACCCCTGGCGCAAGCTGATTCTTTCGCCGGCCCCGGCCAGTGTCCGCCGGGCTGCGTCCAGTGCCCCGGGGTCAAGGTCGACTCCCAGCACCCGACCGTCCATCGCCAGCCGGGAGAGCAGGGCCGAGGCATGACCACCTCCGCCCAGGGTGCCGTCCACGTACAGCCCCGTCGGGGTGGTCACCAACTGGGTGAGCACCTCCGCCACCATCACCGGCAAATGCGGACCGGCTCCGAGGGCAGGGCCCGAGTTCATTATGAATCATAGATCGATTTCACGGGCGATTGCTTCCAACTCCTCATCGTGATCGGCGAACCGGGCCTCGATTTCGGCCAGCCGTCCGGGAGACCAGATCTCTATCCGGTCGATCATTCCCACGATCTCAACCTCTTTCTCGATTTGAGCAAATTTTACCAGACCGGCGGGCAGCGGCACCCGGCCCTGGCTGTCATACTGCAATGTCTCGGCATGCCTAAGCAGGTTGCGGGCGAAGTGGCGGTTTAGGGCACTGCCCTTGTTCAGCCGCAGCAGTTTATCCTCCAGTTTGTCTTTCCACACCTGGATAGGATATAGCACGATACAGGGATCGCCACTGCGGGTGGCCACAAAAGTGCCGTCGTTGGCCGGACCCAGTGCCCGGCGCATTTTGGAGGGGATATTTACCCGCCCCTTGGCGTCCAGTGTATAGCTGTAACTACCTGTAAATGAATTTCCGGTTGTATCCAAAACTGCCTACCCCTGCATGTCCGGGGACGAATGAGTCCGTCAATAAAGTAACTGTAATTTAGGGAATATAACCCACTTCTACCCACAAACATAGGTCATTTACTCGGCAATGTCAAGAAAAATTGAGGCAGCGGGAACTTTGGGGCTGTACCCAGCCGATGAAGGTACAATGGTGGTAGTTGCTTGCCTATGACTGCGCCGACGGATGGGCGGCCGGAGCGATCCGCAAAATTGGTGGCGGGCTGGAATAGCCGGCGGTAAAAGTGGAGGGAGGGGGGCTACTCCGGCGCAGCGTAACCGGAGACTTCGTATACTCCGCTGGGCGTGACCCGCAGCATCCCCAGGCCGGTGGCTTCACCGAAATCGATGGGCACTCCGTTCAGGTCTCCCCGCAGCAGGTGGATGGAGGGGGTGCGCAGAACCAGTTCCTCTTTGATGGTCCACTGGCGGGCCTCGGCCACGGTGAGATTGAAGGCGGTGGCGCCTTTCCCGCTGGAGTAAGGTTGCAGGACAATATTGTCACGGGCCATCAAAGTCAGTCGCACCGGGGGCGTAAGGAGTACCCGTTCCAGCAGGTGGGCCACCAGCCGGTCCTGGGAGAACAGCCGGTCCTCCAGTTCCAAAGTGGATTCCACCGGTACTACCGGCCTGGTGTTGGGGGCCACGGTCAAGCTACGGGTCGGTGGGGATTCGGGTGCGGCCGGTTCGGCCACGGATCGTTCCGGCCGCGGCACCGGTGTCTCCGTGCGGGTGGGAGCGGGCTGTGCCGGCTGGTCTTCGACCGGGTCCAGATAGGCCCGGCGGGCAAAAACGGTAATGACCACCAGGGAGACGAAGATCACCGCCCCGGTAATAAAATCACGCCGCAAAGTGGCCGGAGAACGATCCAGGTCGGGTTCCCCGACCGGCTTTTGGGGGCCCCTGTCGGTTTTTTCTTCGTCCACCAATGGGGTGGGGACGGTGACCGTCTTACCCAGGTAAGCCTCCATTTGCTGGGCCACCTCCTCAAAGTTGGATCCGATCTCCTGACAGTAACTCCGTAGAAACAGCCGGATATAGGTATGGGGCAGGATGGTGAGTTCACCCGCTTCCAAGGCCTCCAGGAAGCGCTGGTTTATGCGGGTCTTGGATGAGATGTCCTCCAGGGTGATGCCCTGGGCCACCCGCAGTTGTTTCAGGTCGTGGAAAAAGGGTTCTTGGTTATCCATTAGAATTATGATTTTAAGTAGTATGAGTTTGGGGTTACAAGTTGTTTCTCGACCGCAACTGCGCCAGCAGCCCGGCGGCTTTCAGATGGCGGTAAAACTGCGCCAGAGGGAACCCCATCACATTATGGTAGCAACCGGCGATCCGGCTCACGAACACCCCGCTCCAATCCTGGATGCCGTAGGCGCCGGCTTTGTCAAGCGGGGGTTCCACCTCCAGGTAGTAAGCGATATCCTCAGCGTCCAGATTGTGGAACGTCACGGCGGTGGTTTCCAGCAGCTGGGAGCGGTGCTGCCGGGCTTGGCAAACCAGGGAAAGAGCGGTCAGAACCAGGTGGGTTCGGCCGGAGAGGATCTCCAGCATCCGTCGGGCAGCCGCCAGATCGGCAGGCTTACCCAGCACCTGGTCGTCCAACACCACCAGGGTGTCGGCGCCCACCACCAGGTCCTGCGGCTGTAACCGGGAAATTGCCTCGGCCTTATCGGCTGCCAAGCGCCGGCAGGCCGCCTCGGAATCCTCATCGGGTCGCAGCTCCTCCGGGATCCGGGGTTGGACAACTTCGAAGGGAATCCCCAAGCGGGAGAGCAGGTCCCTGCGCCGGGGGGAGCCGGATGCCAGGACCAGATTCACTGCAGCCGCGCCAATCGGCCCCAACGGGTGATAATGGCCCCGTCCCAAGTCTCGGCCTTGAATTGATAGAGGTAGGCGCCGTTGGCGATCCGGTCACCGAAGTCATCCCGGCCGTTCCACGGTAGACGCTGAAACCCGTTGGACTGTTCACCCGGCGAATGTAATTCAACCACCTTCACGCCGTTCAGGGTATAGACCGTAATTGCGATCTGTGCCGGTACCGAAAGAGTATAGACGAATTCAGTTCGATCCTGGAAGGGATTGGGGAAGTTAAACAAGTCGGCCACATCCAACTGCTCGGACAGTGTCAGGTAGAGAACGATGGTAGTTACCGTTTTGTTATTCGCGCTGTCCCAGGCTTCGATGGTGATCTCATGTTTGCCGGTCAGGCCGGGATCAAGATCGAAGGCGAACCGGCCGGTGGTATCACTGCCGGTATCATAGTTGAAGAGTGGGTCCATCACCTGGGCCGTGGATTCATCATCGATCCAGACGCGAATGGCATGCCCTACTTCACCGGTAAGGTTGATCCCCAAGGGGTCCTTCAGTTCCACCTCCAAGCGGGCCGCCACCGGCAGCGCGTCCTGGTCATACAGGGGACGCCCTTCCCAATAGACGGTGATCAACGGTCCGGCGTGGTCCAGGGTATCCGGCAGGGAGCCCCGGATAAACAGGTCTGAGCGTGCGCCGATCTGCTCCTGCAGCGGACCGTCCTGCTCTGACCAGGCATAGGCGATGATAGTCACGGCGTTTTCACTGTAGCTGATATCCTTGGGAACCCTGAACCGCCCGTCGAATCGACCTTCATTTACCAGGACAGGTCCGCGGAACAGAACCCCGCCGGGCAACTCATAGTCAACCGTGTCGGGCGCACCCTTCTTGGTTAAGTAAATCCGCTCGACCTGGCGGGGGGCGTCCACTACTGTTATCAGGGCCTGGCCGTTGGTCAGGTTTCCGCTGGTGGCGCCTCCGTAACTAACCCGGTCCAATACCTTCACCGTATCTGACGTGACCGGGTCTATCGCCAGGCTGGAGTGGGGGAAGGCCAGGATAATGGCCGGGTCGCCGAAGAGGTGGAATTTGTCTTCCTCACTGAGATCCACTCCCCGGCTGTACTGAAAAATATTGCCGATACGCCGGGAGGACGGTTTTCTATCGGGGAAGGTCTGTTCGAAAAGTGCAGTGACGAACTTGGTGTTGCTCGTGGAGTAAACCGCCCGGGTGGCGGAAATAACGGCAATCCCGGCGATATCGGTGCTGGCGGTGATGACCTCACTCATGCTGGGTGTATCCAGCTGGTCGTAGCGGCCCCAGGAGCAGGTACCGGCGTACCATACGGGCAGGCGGCGGCCGGGCTCCAGGAGTACCCGGTCACGTTCCATTTTCAACAGCGCCTCCTGCGACCATTGGGTAGCTCCCCCATGCCCGATGTAATTGATCAGGGTGAGGCCCTGGTTGATCTGGCGGATGAGGTCAGCGGTGGCGTCCGGCTTGATGATCGTGCTGGTGGAGGGGTCCAGCACCTTGGTATATTCGGTCAGATAGATCTTCTGGAGTTGCAGAAAGGGGGGTACCAGGTCGGCAAAATCCTCAGAATCCAGGATGAAATTGGGTTCATTGTTGTTAGGCCGCGCCGGGTCGTCCGCCGCCAGGACGATCCTCTGCCGCCAGGCGCCCGGCTCGGGGGTGACCATGTACCGGCGCACTTGCTCCACCACGGCGGCGGCTTCCTCGATAGTGGCCACGGCCATGCGGCCGATGCCCATATCAGGCAATTTGTCGCCAGGGTCGATGGGATCCAGATAGACGAAACGGTCGTCGGCTGAACGGGAATAGATATCATTTCGACCATCCAGCTGGACCGTGGGCACCAGGTTATTGCTCCGTCCGGATATATTACGGTAGTCATAGTCGCCGTCGCCGAACAGGGCCACCAGGGTGGGGAGCGTGTCCTGCCAGCTCTCGTAGGCATAGCGCAGGAAAGCCCTGATAGCGTAAGGATCGGCCACCCCCCCGGAGAACTCCTCATAGATCTCCTCCACGGTGGCCACCAGCGTATCCAGACGGTACTGCTCGCGGACTTCTGTGGCATGAATAGCCGCCAACTGGGTCGCCCACGGCCGCAACTCCCGGGGAGTGATCACAATGTAATCCGCTTTATGATCGGGGGTGCGCAGGTCGGTGAAGCTCAGGTTGGTGTGCAACGTGGGGACCCCCGGTGACAGCAGACCGTTTTCCCCACCAGCAAGATAGCGGCGAGGCCCGATCAGATCGATGGGGGTGAACTGCCAGCCGCCGGCCACGGCCTTGGCGGGCAACAGTTCGGGCCGGGCCGGGTCGGTGATATCCACGACCAACGGCGGGCCGCTGAAATCACTCAGGGCGATATTGACCGCCTCAGCCTTTGCCGGGATCAGGAAGGCCAGCCGGTCATCCACCGCCTTTAAGTCCAGCCCGTATTCCAGTTCAGCCCAGTCAATCCAGATTTCATCATGTGGGTTGGTGGATAGGTTGGCAAGTAGCAGAGTGTTTTGTCCGCTAAGGGCAATCTGGCCTTCAGGGAAGGAAAAGATATTGTCACCGAATGCCGACCAGCCGCCGGACTGCCACGCAAGGTTGTTAAAGGTCACCTGCAACCGGTGACGGACTATACCGGAAGTTATTGAACCCCCGCGCACCCGCAGCCGCAAGTAAGTCGTATCGGATTCACGCAGGCCGGGAGTGTCCATCAATATGGTAAAAGGGGCTTCGGGCTTCAGTACCGTCTGGTGCCAGACCGGCCCGGATTTGAAGCCGTTAAAGATATCCACTTCGTGGTGATAAAGGGCGCGACCATGAGAGATTATATCATCATTA
>SDBV01009802.1_pt1 | contig 12659 bp, 17 predicted proteins | sample 2277081 | NCBI WGS metagenome assembly SDBV01 (sample SAMN10402039, study PRJNA504765) | marine sediment metagenome | isolation source: marine sediment core GS10_PC15, 223 cmbsf | place: Arctic Ocean: Southern Knipovich Ridge | collected 2010
TAATTAAAGAATCTATTAAAATAATAAATTCTTCTTCAATTTTCTTTCTTGTTAAATAAAAAGTTATAATTGGTATTTCATTCTTTATTTGTAAATCAATTATTTTTTTAAGAATTTCATATTTTTTTCTGTACATAAAGTTCTTGGGAATGTCATTTTTCCTAGCCCATATTGTATTGCCCATGATTGTTATTGCAATATGCCTGGGCTTCTTTCTAATAATTGTCTCTTTTATCTTTAGAATATCTTTTATTTTAGGTAAACTTACCATAATTACTGTAGAATGATTATTAATTTTATAAAATTTGTTGTTTTAAATATTATTAAATAAAATTAAAGGTGAAGATTCTATGTATTCTTCCCTTATTTTTACAACTTTTTGTCTTATTGCTTCTCTTGTTACACCAAGTTCTCTTGCTATGTCTGATTGTTTATATCCTTTTAGCAAAAGACGTGCAATGCGTCTATGGCTTGGTTTAATTGTTCTGGTTATTTTATGTAATCTCTCTAATGACTCACCATATTCAACTTGTTCTAAAGGACTAGAATATTTGTCAGGAATATATTCTAAATTTTCTTCTTCCCCATCTCCATACTTGTTACCATTTAATCTAAGAGCATCTACTAAAAAAAGATTCCTCTCACTATTTTGCGTTTTAATGAGAGAATTAGCTTCCCTTCCAATAAATGTAGCTGAATACTGGAAAAAAGGGATTGTCCAATCATAATTAGTTGCACCTCTGACTAAAGCAATTCTTCCATCTTGTATCCAATCTTCAGAATCTAATAAACTATGTTCCCTATATTCTGTAACTCTATAAGGCTTTATCATAATTTTATAAATTAAATCTTTATATTGTTCTATCAATCTTGTATCATTTCCTTTAATTCCTATTCTAAAATCATATATGAGTTTATCGTCTTGAGGTGGAAATTCTTTACTCTTTTCATATAGTGGATCAATAAAAAAAACTTTTACAAATTCGTAAAAGCCTTCATGTGAGAGAGGAATAATTGTGTCATTAACTACTAATTTTCCATTAAAACCATTACAACCGCTTTTAAAATCAAGAATTCTTTTTCTTAAAGTTTTTTTATCTTTTTTACCTAAATGACTTCCATTGATTAAGAGCAAGGAAGTGTCTGGAATCACCCATGTTTTATTTTCTCCATCATAAAGCTTATATGCAACTCCAAAAGCCTGTTCTTGAAGTTCATTTATTCTGTTAAGAACGTCTCTCTCGCTTAGATTAAGTTTATCTGCAGCTTCTGACAGTAAATAAAAAACTTTAGCTTTACTTTTAGGTCTTGATATACCATAAGCATGATAATCTGATACTAATCTTTCGAGTGCAGTTGCTTTATTCATTTTGTATTTTACTCAGAATAAGATCTGAGGTACTATCTCCCCTATAATTAGTGTTATTTATTGATTTATAAACTTAACTTCTAAATAAAAAAAATAAAAATATAATTAAGAATTAATTTGGTTTGGATATAGATGTTATAATAATGCATCAATAGAAAGATGTTTTACATTCCATAATTCCAATTGTTTTTTACAGTTCTCTTCTCCTGCTATTAGATATTGCATAGGAGATTTAATAAATTTTTCAGACATTAATATAAGATAACCTGAAACAGTACTTGTCCAATTATCACTTGAATCTGCAGTTGGGTATGGACTTACAATCCCACCAAGACTATGCTCAATTTGTACCTTGCCCCTTTTAGCTAATTCTGCAACAAGTTCAGGTCCTTCAAACTTACGAATTTGTTCTTCACTAAGACCATGTTTTGGTTCATGATGATAAATTGGATGTGCTTCATCTGTAATCTCAAAAGGTGTTCTTACTCTGTACAATGTAAGATAGGGATGGCTTCCAGCAGTTTCTATAATTGGTATCTCACCAACATTCTTAAACATTGAAAAAATATCTTGCATTGCACTATAAGGTGTTTTAAGAGCTTCATCAATCAACTTTATTCTTACATTTCTACGTGTTAAGATTTTCATTTTTTATTTCCCCCAATAATCTCCAAAACTCTCTGAAGTGCTAATCACTCCTGTATGTTTGGTATTGTTTATTGATTTATAAACTTAACTTCTAAATAAAAACTAATATAAATCAATAAGAATTTCTTAAATTATGATTCCAGTTTTATATTTAATTGTATTATTGGCTTTGATTATTGCTTCTTATACTGATATTAAAACAAGAGAAGTTCCTGACTGGCTAAACTTTAGTTTAATAGGAGTAGGATTAGGAATAAGATTATTATATAGTGTTATTCAATGGGATTACTGGATATTTCTGTATGGTGTTTTTGGATTTTTAGTGTTTTTAGTTATAGCTTTAGTTATGTATTATCTAGGACAATGGGGTGGTGGAGATTCAAAGATGATTATGGGATTAGGAGCTATAATTGGCTTAAAATTAAGCTTTACTTCATTTTTAGTTCAGTTTGTAATCTTAATTATATTGGTTGGAGCTGTTTATGGATTAATATGGAGCCTTAGTTTAGCTGTATTGCATAGAAAGAAATTTGTTAAAAAATTTATTGAATTAAACACAAAATATATTAAATTAAAGAGAACCTTACTTATTATTTGTGTTTTATTATTTGCAGGTTCATTTTTTGTTAACATTTATTTTAGAATTTATTTATTAGTTTTAATTTTAATAACTCTAATATTTTTTTATCTATGGACATTTGCAAAATCAGTTGAAATAGCTTGTATGCATAAAATGACTTCTGTAAATAAACTAACAGAAGGGGACTGGATTGTTAATAAAATAGAAATAAAAAAGGAATACATTACAGGCCCTAAAGAACTAGGAATAACAAAAGAACAGATTGAGAAGTTAAAGAAAAATAAAATTAAAGAAGTTTTAATCAAAGAAGGTATTCCATTTATTCCAAGTTTTTTAATTGCTTTTACAATAAATTTAATATTAAGCAATTATGGAATTGTTTTGATTGGTTATTTTATTTAGAAAGCTTTATAAATCAATTCTTACCATTTTTCTAATACCAATGAAATAATGAGGACTCTTATGAGTCTGAATGAGGAGATCATTCTTCTCGGAGGATTAAAATGGCAGAACTATCAAAAGAACTACATGAAAAAGTATTAGAAGCAATTGAAGTAGCTAAAGCTACTGGAAAAATAAAAAAAGGTGTTAATGAAGTTACAAAAGCAATTGAAAAGCAACAAGCTAAATTAGCTGCAGTAGCTAAAGATGTTTCTCCAAAGGAAATAGTTATGCACATTCCATTACTGGCAAAAGAAAAAGAAATTCCATGCGTAGAGGTTAACAGTAAGGAAGAATTAGGAGCTGCATCTGGCTTAGAAGTAGGAACAAGTGCAGTAGCAATTATGAATGAAGGAGAAGCTAAAAAACTTGTTAAGGAAATTGTTGAGAAATTATAATGGTAAAAGTAAAACTAACAAGAAAGAGAAAAGAAGAAGAAAAAACAGAAGTTAAAGGACAGATTAGATTTTCTCCTGCTGTTCAAGCAAGGGTTGAAGAGCTAATTGGAAGAACAGGAATGAGAGGAGAAGCAATGCAGATTAGATGTAAGATATTAGAAGGAAGAGACCAAAATAAGGTTATAAGAAGAAATGTCAAAGGACCTATTCAGATAGGAGATATTTTGATGTTAAGAGAAACTGAAATTGAAGCAAAACAATTAACAAAAGGAGGCAGAGGTGCAGTATGAAGTGTAGTTTTTGTGAAAATATTATTGAGAAAGGGACAGGAATTATATTTGCTAAAAAAGATGGAAAAATATTAAATTTCTGTTCATCAAAATGTGAAAAGAATTTATTAAAGTTAGGAAGAATTCCAAGAAGGGTAAAATGGACTGAGACTTATCAAAAATTAAAAAAAAAAAAAAAAGGAGGGGAAAAATGATTGAACAAACCTTAATATTAATCAAGCCAGATGGTGTAGAGAGAGGATTAGTTGGAGAGGTAATTAGGAGATTTGAGAATGCTGGAATGAAGATTGTTGGAATGAAAATGCTCATGATAGATAAGGATTTTGCAAAAAAACATTACACAGAAGAAATAGAGAAAAGAAGAGGAAAAAAAGTTAGAAAAATGTTAATGAAATATATAACAGAAGGTCCTGTTATTGCACTAGTTTTAGAAGGAATTCATGCTATTGAACTAACTAGGAAGTTAGTTGGTAATACAGAATCAAGAAAAGCATTGCCAGGCACAATCAGGGGAGATTTTTCACATCATAGTTATGCTTATGCAGATAAAAAAGGAATAGCAATAAAAAATATCATACATGCTTCTGCAAATAAAAAAGAAGCAGAAGAAGAGATCAATTTATGGTTTGCAATAGATGAACTGCATAAATATAAAACAGTTTTTGAAAAACATACTTTTTAGAAAATGAACATCATTTTATTAGGTCCGCCAGGAGTCGGAAAAGGAACTTACGCTGAAGAACTATCTAATAGATTAGAGATTCCTCATATTTCAACAGGAGAACTGTTAAGAGAAATAACAAAGCAGGATACAGAACAAGGAAAGAAGATTAAAGAAATTATAGACAAAGGTAATCTTGTTCCAGATGAATTAACCACAGATATCTTAAAAAAAAGATTAAAGAAAGATGACTGTAAAAATGGATTTATCCTTGATGGTTATCCAAGAACTACCCCGCAAGCAGGGGCTTTAAAAAAAATTGCTAAGATAGATAAAGTAATTGATTATGTGGCAATAGACAAAACTATTTTAGAAAGATTAAGTGGAAGGCTAACATGTAAGAAGTGTGGAGCAATATTCCATGTTAAGAATATTCCACCAAAAAAAGAAGGAATTTGTGATAAATGCGGTGGAGAGCTTTATACCAGAGAAGATCAAACAGAAGAAGCAATCAAAAAAAGACTTAATGTATATAGAGAACAAACAGAGCCGTTAATTGAATATTATCAAAAAGAAAATTTACTATCTGAAGTTGATGCTAATGCTGGCCTTAGCCAGATTGATAAAATAATTGGAGAGTCATTAGATATAATAGAAGGGGAAGAATGAAAGAAAAATTTGATGAGATGTTAGATGCTATTGAAAAGAACTTAACAAATTGTCCATGGGCTAAGAACATTACTGCTAAAGAATATCATAAAGAAATACTTGAGGAAGCTAATGAAGTTAGAGAAGCATGGGAAAAAAAAGATTATGAAAATTTAAAAGAAGAATTAGGAGATTTGTTGTGGGATGTTATAATGTTCACAAAATTATGTGAAAAAGAAGGACATTTTGAATCAAAACAGATTATGGAAAGTGTTATACAAAAAATGAAAAGAAGAAAACCATTTATTTTTGAAAATAGAACAGTAAGTTTAGAAGAAGGAAGAAAAATTTGGAATGAAGCTAAAAGGAGTGAAAAATAATGGCTGAAAAGATGGTAGATCTGGTTATGAAGATTAGCAACATTCCTAGTAATATTAGGAATATTGCTATCTGCGCTCATATTGACCATGGTAAAACTACATTCTCTGATAACTTATTAGCAGGAGCAGGTATGATGAGTAAAGAAGATGCTGGTAAGGCATTAAAACTTGATTTTCATGAAGATGAACAAGAAAGAGGAATTACAATAGATACTGCAGCTGTTTCTATGGTTCATAATTTTCAAAATAAGGAATACTTAATTAATTTATTAGACACTCCTGGACACGTAGACTTTGGAGGAGATGTAACAAGAGCAATGCGTGCTGTAGATGGAGCTATTGTCTTAGTTGATGCTGTTGAATCTATAATGCCACAGACAGAAACTGTTTTAAGACAAGCATTAAAAGAAAGGGTCAAGCCTATATTATTCATAAATAAAGTTGATAGGTTGATTAAAGAATTACAATTAACTCCTGAAGCAATGCAAGAGAGATTCATAAAGATTATAACTGATATTAATAAATTTATAAGAAGTATTGCCCCTGAAGATTATAAAGAAAAATGGCAGATTAATGTGCAGGAAGGAAGTGTTGCTTTTGGCTCTGCATTTCACAATTGGGCTTTATCTATAAAATATATGCAGAAAAAAGGAATAACATTCAAGGATGTTATTGAAGCTTATAAAAAAGGAGAAGAAGAATATAAAGTTCTGGCTGAAAAAGCTCCTTTGCATAAGATTGTTCTTAACATGGTTATACAACATCTTCCAAATCCAGTTGATGCTCAAAAATATAGAATTCCAAATATATGGAAAGGTGATATAGAAACAGAGTTTGGAAAAGCATTAGTTAATTGTGATTCTAATGGCCCTTTAGCATTTGTCATTACAAAAGTTGTTGTTGATCCTCAGGCAGGAGAGATTAGTGCTGGAAGGTTATTTTCAGGAAGGATGAAAAGAGGAATAGATGTATTCCTTAATAGAGGAAGAAGAAAAACAAGGATACAGCAAGTTTTTATTTATAATGGGGCTAAAAGAGAGATTGTTGATAATATTCCTGCTGGAAATATAATTGGAGTAGCTGGTGTACAAGCTTATCCAGGAGAGACAATAACTCTAGAAGAAGAAGAGCCTTTTGAAGAAATAACCCATATTTTTGAGCCTGTTGTTACTAAGGCTATAGAAGCTAAAAAGCCTTCAGATTTGCCTAAATTAATTGAGGTTTTAAGAAGAGTACAAAAAGAAGATCCAACAATACAAGTAGAGATTAATGAAGAGACTGGTGAACATTTAATGCATGGAATGGGTGAATTGCATTTAGAAGTTATTGAGAATAGGATAAAAACAGAAAAAGGTGTTGAGGTTAAAACATCTCCGCCAATAGTTGTATTTAGAGAAGCAGTAACAGGAGAAGGTCCTGAAGTAGAAGGAAAATCTCCTAATAAGCATAATAAATTTTATATGGAAGTTGCGCCTTTAGAACAACCTATAAGAGATGCTATAAAGAATAAAGAATTACCAGAAGGAAGAATTAAGAAAAAAGATCTAAAGTTAAGAGATAAATTAGTTGAATGTGGTATGGATAATAAGACAGCATTAAAGGTTAAAGATATCTATAAAGGAAATTTATTTATTGATGCAACTAGAGGTATTGTTTATATCCAGGAAATTATTGATATGGTTTTAGATATGTTTGAAAATGTTATGACTTACGGTCCATTAGCAAAAGAACCTTGTATTAATGTCAAGGTTGTTTTTACAGATACAAAATTACATGAAGATTCTATTCATAGAGGTCCTGCACAAGTATATCCAGCTATAAGAGAATCAATTAGAGGGTCATTTATGTTAGCTAAGCCAGTTATATTTGAACCTTTACAAATCATACAGTTTGAAGCTCCTATTGAATATATGGGAGAGATATCTAAGTTAATTGCAAATAAAAGAGGACAGTTATTAGATATGCAGCAAACAGGCGAACATGTAACTATAAAAGCAAAGATGCCAGTTGCAGAGATGTTTGGAATGACAAATGATCTGAGAAGTGCTACAGCTGGACGTGGAGTTCATTATTTAGTTGATCAAACTTATGAAAGATTACCATCTGAACTACAGCAAAAAATTATTAAACAGATAAGAGATAGAAAAGGATTAGGAGTAGATGAAAGAGGTATGGCAAAATGAGCAATAGATTATATTCTAAAAGAAACAAACATTGGAAAAAGTATGAAAAAGGAAGGAATAGAAAGAAAAGGCCTAAAACTTTTAAAAGCAAAGAAGCAGTAGAAATATATGTAAAGAAGCACGGAATTAAAAATTATGAATTAAAAAATATAAAGTTTTCTGAAGAAAAGCCAAAATATAAGATTGTTAGGAAGTGAATTAAATTCTTAAGCACTGCAAAGCGTATCTAGCAACATCCCCATCCTCATTTCTATCCTTATATATTTTATTAATTAAAGCTCTACTTTCTTTAGACTTAAATTTAATAGCTACAAACCACATAGCTAATTTACGAAGATCTGGACCTTCACTTTTAGTTACCATTATCTTCTCGATAAATGGAATAACTTCCATTATCTCTTTTTTATCCCTTGTAGGCTTCAAATTTTCACTCAAAATCTCTATAATATATTCTCTATTATCTTTATCCTCTAACAACATCTTTTTAACATAAGAAAAATTTCCTTTAAAATCTATTTTTGCCAAAGCCTCGATAGCAATTGCACGATTAAGAGAATATGAATCTTTTAAAGCTTTTCTAAGTAAAACCACAGCTTGCTTACCACCTAATCTTTTTAAGGCTTTTATAGCATCCATCCGAATAAATAAATCGTCTTTAGTAGATAGTTTACTTTCAATTAAAGAGAAACTACTTTTATCTCCTAATTTTCCTAAGGCTGCTACAGCATGTGAATGAAGGTATTTTTTTTTACTGGACAAAAATTTCTTGATTATAGGAATGCTTTTTTTATCACCAAATTCTGCTAGAGCATCTATAATTTCACCATGAATAAGCCAATATTTATCATTTTCTAATAATTTTCTGAATAAAGGTATACTTCCATTATCTTTTAGTTTGACTAAAGCACTTATAGCACATTGACCAACCATATGTGTTTTATCTATTACTTTTCTTCTAATTAAAGTTATACTATCCTTAGAATTCAGTCTAAGTAAATTATTTATAGCTTCTATACGAACCTTATAATCCTTATCATCTAATTTTGAAGCCCAATCTTTTTCTTCATTAGATAAAAAAACAATAACTAATTTTGTAAATGCTTCTTCTTTTTTTAACGCTGCTACTAAGCCAGCGATCCATTCTAATATTCCATTTATTTCTTTAATTAAATTATTAGCTATATCATTTATTTCCTTAGTTATTCCTGCTTTTTCTGGCTTATTTTTATATTCTTCTAATAAATCAAATTGTGTTATTAAAGAGTTTAACTTATCTTTTAAATTACCAACATATCTTGAGCTTTGTTTTAATAGTGATTCAGCAGCAATCTCAATTTGTTCTTCAATACCTATTTCTTTTTGCCTTAAATGTTCAGGCAATATTTCAACTAATTTTTTAATATCTTTTTTAAGCCGATTATAATATCTGTCAAGTCTTTTTTCTGCTCTTCCAACCATTGTTAAAGCTGCTTTTGCTTTTTCTAATGTTTTTTTTTCTGCCTTAAGATCATTCAGATGTGTTTTTAATTCTTGTAAATCTTCTTCAAATTCTTTTAAATAATTATATTCAGCAGCAGTCCATTTCTCTACAGTTTCTGTTTCTTCTCTTGTTTTTCTCGAAATCTTAGCCATTAACTTTCTTAAAGCTTTAACCATGAATATCACAAATTATTTCAAATTTAATAGTATTTAAATTTTTTTAAATTCAAATTAATAATTGATTAAGGATTATGAATTAAAAAACTTAAAATATTCTGAAGAAAAGCCAAAGTATAAGATTGTTAGGAAATAATTCTTTATTATTATTTTTAATAAATTAAAGCGCTATTATTCTTTGTTTAGTCTTCGGGATATAAGAGAAAAAAAAAAGAAATCAGGCTCTTCCCAATCAAAAAGCGAAAGAAAAAGAGCCTGATATATGTTATTATAAAAAAAAAAAAATATTACTTCCATAACAAAGAAATTAAAGGATATAATAAAAATCCGAGAAGAGAAGAGAAGAGAATCAGCCAGTTCATATTGCGTCTGCTGATTTCGAAATACACTCTTTTACCCTTGAAAATATACTTCTCGTAACTTCTGTAGCACATGACTATTCCAACAATAGCACATATAAGTCCAACTACAGTGATAAACATTCTAACCTTCCTTTCTGAATAAAGAAGAAGAAGAGAACCACTCCGGAGAATAGTTCTCTTCTTTACATTATCTTGCGTACTTCAGGGATCAATGAGTTCTGATTCTTGAACTGTATGAAGTTGTCCCCTACTATCTTTTACTGTAACCAGGTCAGGGTCGTTTTCATCGTATTCCATCACAGTCACAAACCCCGAACCAGGAGGACCGTTCTTCCAAATAAGCTTTTGCTCTGGTTGAAACTTTCGATTGTTATCATTCATTACAACAACTCCTTCCTAACTTGATGTTAAAGTAACAAACAAAAATTAATAGAAACTGAACGAGCTGTGCCGTAGTATCAATGGCATTGCAATGCAGTAGACAATTATTCCTCCAAAGAAGTTTAACACAGTAGGATAGGTTGAGGGATAACCAAAGAAACATAAAATCGCTGCTATGATTACGAGCAGGGTTAATCCATGGATAAAGCACACAGGTTTAGCTGGAGAATCAAACACCATATGAGCAATACCCAAGATATTCAAAACAGTCACCAGTATTAATAAGACAAGATAAACAGCTGCTGGAAATGGAAAGATTTCAATAAAACCACTATCAATCAGAAAAGGTATTGCAACAAGCGAGAGCAATCCCAAAGCAAAACCAATAAAATATGTTTTGCCATCATTATTAGCAATAAAACTGAGGTAGCTCTTGATTGGGTTAAACATTATGTTAACTCCTGATTTAAGTTATTAAAAGAATAAACAACAAGTATCTTCATAGAATTTATTATTTTAAGTTTAGAAAATTAGAATTTTTAATTTAAGAAAATCAGAAAAGGAGATAATCAAAAAGACTTATCTCCATTTTTCTATTCGAAGTTACGGAAAATAGATTAACCAGATGATGTAGTCTTCTTGAAGACGCCGGAATGGGTCCATAACACTGGCATTAAATCCAGGCCCATCTGTAGTTCTCTCAGCTTTGCGATGCGATCTTCGCTTGGATGAGTGCGCGACCTCTCGAATTCATAAAGAACATTGCGCATGGCTTCGAAAGTCGTGCACAGGCTGAGATTCTCGATTATGAAATTAAAGTCTTTATCTGATTCGAGATATCTGCAGAGTTCATAAACAATATCCACGATCAGATTGTCGACATGGTATGTGAACAGGTCTGTCTTCCTGATGTTCCTGATAATCTCGTTTATCTGAATAAATTCATTGGAATTATCAGGGATATGAAATTCAGAAACCATCTTCTGCAGGCTGGCTGAGATGCTCGTCCCGGCAGTGAAATATCTTGGAACCATATATATCTGGGGTTCCCACTCACTACTGCGCAAGATGTTCTCAACCGCAAAGCGCACCATGTCCTTGCGCCTCTCGGTCAGCAACTGACGAATCTCTAATCTCGTGAGTTGAGTGATGTGAAATAATGTATCCATCAGAAACCTCCATGAAGAGTAAGAGAAAAAAAAAAAGAAAAGAAAAAAGGAGCATACTCTTCCCTACGATTTAGCCGACGATTTTACGCCTTTTCTTTTTCAAACCATTTCTGGTTTTTTCCTCTCCTGCAAGAAAGAACCCAGCCCCCAAGGCAAAACCAAAATTATACCATCCGCCGTTGTTGTGAACTTCATAGAAGTGTACACTATCCCAGAACAGCGAAGCGATAAAAGCGAAAGCAGCTATCATCCCGTGCCATAAACCGCTAAAGAAACCAGCAATATCTCCCCCTATGTCTGGTGTGTTGATAGAAGGGTTTGGCCCTGCACAACTAACCAGCAAAAGAATCAGAAGGAGCGGCATGATAGATGCAAAAGTGTGAGGCTTGAACCTGGGCTTAATCACCTTGACTATCTGAACCAGCAGTATCACTGCTGTGATACCTAAGGTGATTGCTGCTCCGATGTAGAATGGCAGCATGTTTTCAGGGTTTTCAGATACCAAGGGCTCTGCCCAAGTACACGTTGAAATCGTAAAAAAAAAAAAGCCCAGGACAGCTGCTCCTGCAAATCCAATACCCATGCGAAACTTTGGCAAAAGGTAGAGGAAAAGAAACCATCCACCGAATAAACAGAAAATCATAATACCTACTGCCAGTAAATCAGGCCAGGATTTGATACCGAGTAAGAAAAGGATGGGCATGAAAAAGGAGGCAGAGAAAAATAAAGATCCCAGAAGCATCCAGTGCCCATATGAATCATCCATGTCTGAAACACTTCTTCCAGGAAGAAATATCTCATGATACAGCTTTAGAAGACTCATCTTTGACTCCTTGTTGATGTGAAAGGATTAAAGAAAGAAAAAAAAGTAGAGAGAAAGGAGCAATATTCTTTCTGCAATACTTCTCCTTTCTGAGCTAGGAAATATCCCTTAAGCTTTTTTAACTCGAAAAGCTTAACATTATCATCAACCCGGAAACCAGTTGTCATGTTCTTACCCCAAATTAATGCAATAGGTTTTTTGCCATTTGAGGTAAACCTGACAAACAGCAGGTATCTTTCTAAACGTCTTTCGATTCTGATGACAACACCAGTAACCTCTCCTAAATCATAGTTCGATCTTGCAGTTTTAATATTCATTTAGTTTTCCTTTGTGGAAAAGAAAAAGAAAAAAAACTACGCACTCTGTGATCCAGATTTAGTAGCTATACGGTTTGCTGAAAAAGCCAAAAAATCAAGGACAATGTAAAATAAAACAAACACAGCCAGTCCTATCCAAACTATCAGGATTATAGATAAGCTAGATAGCATAAAGATGACCACAGAAATCAGCAAGCTGAAAACAGCACTGATACTGATGGTCAAAAATGGAATGTTACTATCTATTTTCATAATATTGACTTCCTTTCTGAGAAAAAAGAGAAAGAAAGAAATATGGGGGTTGCCCAATTTTTCAAAGCACTACCTTGCAAACTATAGAATAAATCAGGCCT
>SDBV01009803.1_pt1 | contig 12658 bp, 7 predicted proteins | sample 2277081 | NCBI WGS metagenome assembly SDBV01 (sample SAMN10402039, study PRJNA504765) | marine sediment metagenome | isolation source: marine sediment core GS10_PC15, 223 cmbsf | place: Arctic Ocean: Southern Knipovich Ridge | collected 2010
ACATGGCGGATCTCTTTATCGGTGGCGGCTTTTTGGTGCAGAAACCAGAGTGTGGCTGCTGCGGCAACGGCCAGTAGAATGGTAAGTGATAATACTTGTTTTTTAGGAGTTCTTGATTTCATCTGATCTACCCATCAGGCTTGTCGAAGCTGACAAGCGCAACATTGCTTAACCAAAGGCGAACCATTTCAACTCATACGGTTTGAGTACAATTTCGAGTTTTTGGCCTTGACCGTCATAGACAACGGTTTCCTGCTTCGTATCAACATTGTTGACAACGGCAAAAGTGCCGGCTTCGGGGTAAGAGGCGCAGTCGGTATTCAAATTTGAGCTATACCATTTTTTCAAATCACCTTCTTTGCCTGCCGCCCAAAACAGCGCCCTGTGCAGTAACCTCGAGTTGGCAAGGCTATACGGCAATCCCGCCATATAGATTGAACGTCCGGCACCGAAATGATTGGCGGCCATATGGATATGGAGTCCGTCATCTTTGGTCTTTAAGACCTGTGTGCTTTGAGAATTTGCAAATACGTAGGTGTTGTCTATGCCGAAGTCGAAGCTGCTGAAATCATCATCCGTAACAAAATGATTCTTTACGGGCTCAAATTCAGCAGCGGCCGTCATCACGCTTAAACCGATCTCTTTATCAACTCCCTGCCACGCAGCCGGCCCCCAATGAACAAACATCATGATCTCATCATCGTGATATGAAAGTTGTACCGGCATTGGTTTGCCGCGTTTTCTTTTCTTCTCTTCGGCAATATCTATTTTCTTCTTTGTAAAAGTTAGCGAGTCAAGTCGTGTCTGCGGCCCGCTGCCCGTACCAACTGTAACGAGCCCGCCGCCAGGATTAAAACCTTCGATGATCGTATCTACAGAAGAAGCTGTTGCCGCCAAAAAGATTTCGAATTCATAAATGGCATGTCCATAATTACGTTCGTGGCCAACGCCTGTAACATCCATCCAGACATACCTGGCATTGAGGGGAACAAAATCAATGGTTCTGAGTTGATCTTGTGCGTTAGCAACAGTATCAACCGTCGTCCAGTTTTCGTTGTCTGTAGAAACTTTAATTGTATATTCGCTTGCCCACCCACCGGCAGAAGGATAGATCCTGATCTTGTCGACAGGATACTCCTTACCAAGATCAATCTTAAGATCCCAAACAGGAGCCGCCGATTGTGCAATAGTTCCGTTATTACCATCGATAGCATGTTGAGCTATATGTCCCCATGCCGATGCAGGTTCCATCGAAGCAGTTCCAAGAAAAGCGATGTTACTGCCTGGACGGACCTTGCTTTGCTTGACCCTGTTTTCCTGCGAAAGGGTAGTACCGGCTTTTATCTGCGGGCTTACCCCGTCAAAGGTCAGTTTCATTATCATATAATCGGCTTGGCCATCTTTGCGCTGCTTAGTTGCCTCGGGCAGAGTTATCTCAATAACACCATCGCTGCTTTGTACAGCAGAGACCTTTTCACCGGTGAGAGATTCGATAGCAACCAGCTTCTTATCCAACGGTGTCAGGGGATACAATTCACTTTTATCCCAGTCATTAACAATACCGTCCGGCAGGAAGAGATAGACATTCTTGCCTTTGGTCATTGTGCCGCCCCATCTTCCCCCCGGGATTGGTCCAGTACTGGTTTCGTAGACAGCCTGGCCGACCTTATCGAGCCAAGCGCCGGTCTTGAGCAGCCGTTCTTTCTGGCGGTCTTCTATTTCACCATTTGGCATTGGTGCAACGTTGTACAAAAAGTTACCGTTACCAATCAGCGAATTGACAAGAAAGTTTGAACCTTCTGTTGCAGAATAAAGCTGCCTGTCTGGAATCCAGGTCCAGGCTCCTTTAAGCATGCTCATACATGATTCATGAGGCAGCGGATTGAATGCACCAACATGGTTCTCAGCAGCTGCATCATAATCGCCAAAGTCTTTCCAACCAGTCGCTTGCCCTGCCAGTCGCTTCCGGGCTGAATTTGCCCAGCCGACATAACCAGCACCCATATGCAAACGATTGTATTCCATTCGGTTATTGATCATGATCCCAGGTTGAAGCTTGCGGATCATCGCATAGGTATTATCCTGATCCCAGGGAGCATTGCCGCCGTCAGTATCGGCCCACAGCATACTGATCTTGCCATAATTGCTCATCAATTCACGCAGCTGCTCCTTCATCCGTTTAATATAAATATCGTGATGCTCAGGATGTCTGCAGTCCGGGTCATACCAGTCGCACGGAGCATAGTACCAACCCAGTTTTATTCCATGTTTATGGCAGGCATCGGCAATTTCTTTACAGATATCCTTACCATAAGGCGTATTCATAATATTGTAGTCGGAAGTGTTCGTATCCCACATTATGAAACCGTCACAATGCTTGGTCAGGAACACAAAATATTTAAATCCCGCTTTTTTCGCCATCCTCATCCACTCATCAGCATCAAAGTCAACCGGATTGAACTGCTTGTACAGATTATCGTAAACCTCTGCGTCAATCAGATTCTCTTTGGGCGGATACCAGGGATTGGGATTGCCGGCACGCGGCGCATTCCTCACCCAGCCAATCCCCTTTCCGCCTATGCTCGCCGGCCCCCAGCAAACGAATAAACCATACTTAAGATCCTGCCATTGCTTCACAGACTTTTTATAGGTATCCAGATCGAACGACTCATCAGCAAAACACTGGCAGCAGCTCATTAGAATTGATCCGACAACTACGACGATTACAATAAAACTCAGTTTTCTTTTAAACATGTTATTCCCACTTATTATTTTGCCAAAAATATCTCAAATTCAATGATGCCGTGGCCGAAGTTGCCTGTGTGGCCTACGCCTGTAACATCCATCCAAACGTAGCGGGCGTCGATCTTATCGAACTCGATGGTTCTAAGTTGATCTTGTGCGTTGGTTGCGGTATCGATTGTGGTCCAGTTTTTATTGTCAGTAGACACCTTTATTGAGTATTCGTTCGCCCAAACACCGGCAGTTGGTAAAATCTTTATCTTGTCGATTGGATAGGCTTTTTGGAGGTCTATCTTGAGATCCCAGACCGGCGACGCCGACTGTGCAATAGTTGCGCTGTTGCCATCGATTGCATGTTGAGCCAGCCCCCCCCATGCCGATACCGGTTCCATTGTAACTGCTCCGAGAAAAGCAATGTTATCGCCTGGACGAATCTTGCTTTGCTTTATAATATTTTCCTGAGAAAATCTTGTTCCGGCTTTTATTTGCGGATTATCCCCATCAAAGCTCAGCTTCATTATCATGTAATCAGCCTGGCCATCTGTGCGTTCAATGGTTGTCTTGGGCAGAGTTATCTGAACGGAGCCTTCGCTGTTTTGAGTAGCACTTACTTTTTCGCCTGTTAGAGTTTCGATTTTGACCAATTTCTTATCTATCGGCACAAGCGGATATGGTTCGTCTTTATCCCAGTCATTGACAATTCCATCCGGCAGGAAGACATAAACAGTCTTACCCTTAGTCGTTGTACCACCCCATCTTCCATTGAGAATTGGCCCGCAAGTAGTATCATATACAGCTTCGCCAACTTTCTCCAACCACTTACCAGTCAACAGCAGTCGTTCTTGCTGGCGATCTTCTATTTCGCCCGTAGGCATGGGGCCAACATTGTATAAGAAGTTGCCATTACCAAGTAGCGATTTAACAAGGAAGTTTGAGCCTTCTGTCGCTGAGTAAAGTTTTGTATTCGCCCCCCATGCCCACGTCCCATGAAGCATGCTCAATACGGATTCATGAGGCACTGTACTAAACCCGCCAACATGGTTTTCGGCCGCTGCGTCATAATCGCCAAAGTCCTTCCATGCGGTCGGTTGTCCGGCTTGCCGCTTCCAGTATGAATCTGCCCAGCCGCCATAGCCAGCGCCCATATGCAGACGGTTGTACTCCATCCGGTTATTGATCATGATCCCGGGTTGAAGCTGGCGGATCATGGCATAGGTATTATCCTGATCCCATCGACCACTGCCGCCATCAGTATCGATCCAGAGTATACTGACCTTGCCATAATTGGTCATTAGTTCACGCAATTGTTCCTGCATTCGTTTAATATAAATATCGTGGCGCTTGGGGTGACGGCAATCCGGATCATACCAGTCGCATGGAGCATAATACCAACCCAACTTTATTCCATGTTTATGGGCAGCATCGGCAATTTCTTTGCAGATGTCTTTACCGTAAGGCGAATTCATAATGTTGTAATCGGATGTTTTCGTATCCCACATCATGAAACCGTCAACGTGCTTAGCAATCAATACAATATACTTCATTCCGGCTTTCTTGATGAGCTGCATCCACTCGTCAGCATCAAAGTCAACAGGATTGAACTCCTTATACAGATTATCGTAGACGTCTCCATCAACCATTTTATCTTTGGGCGGATACCATGAGTTGGGGTTGCCGGAGCGGGGAGCATTTCGCCCCCATCCGATCTCCACACCGGCTACACTGCACGGACCCCAGTGAACAAATAAACCATACTTAAGGTCTTGCCATTGCTGCACTACTTCTGTTCTGCTCTTTGTCTGAAGAGGCGTTTTTGCACTTGCTGTTTCAGCCATTGAGTTGGTGATAATTACAAGTGCTGTGATCGTAATTATTGCGATTAACTTTTTCATTACATGCTCCTGTAACATGCTAAATTCAACTTTCCATAATCCCATCTCTGAACTATTTTTCCTTAAATACCAGGCTCTGTCCCGGGCGGGTCTTAAGCGTAACAATACCCTGCCTGTCCGGCGTTAGGGTTTTTCCGTTCACTTTTATCGTTTCCCACGGGTTAAGCAATTGCAGCTTGCCGCCGACAGTTGACTTAATCTCCAGTTTTACCACCTTGCCGTCTTTCTGTTCTGCTGAGACAAGGAATCCGCCCTGTGCGCGGAGGCTGGTAAACCTGGCGTCCTTTTCACTCGGCCAGCAGGGGAACACGCGGATCTTATTCTGTACGCTTTGCAGCATATATTCGTTGATGAGACCCGCGATGCCAACCATTTCAGGCATGAAGGTGCCATGCTGGTGCCCCTGCCAGACAAAAAAGCCATTGGGCAGTTCACGAGACAGAAACCATTTCTTGGCATCGGTGAAACCTTCAGGCATCGAAAGTCGAGCCTTGGCGATGTTAAACATGACATGAGAGTTATTCCCATTAAAACGAGTATCTTTAATCGTACGCCGGAACAACTCCTTTACGGGTTCGGGAGAAAACCACGTCACCTGGTCGCCGGGGAATACGGGCGACGCCGGAACGGTAATATTGTGAACACCGACCTCTTTGTACTTGCATCCTGCCCAGTCAACGACAATCGGCTTGCCGTTACCGTCCATCGCCGTGGGGTAATCCGGCAAAAGTGCCTTAAACCCGCGGCACTGCGCGACCAATTCAGCGTCGATCTTTAATTCATTTGCAGCCTGAACCAAAGCGTCAAACGTGTAATGAACATAAGCAATATCAAAAGGACAATTATAAATCCCCATAGGACCATGCTCAGGGCTATAGGAGGGCCCCAGGAGGATCTTGCCCTTGTCGTCCTTTTTGCATTTTTCCATATATGAAACGTAAAACCGGGCGCCCTCGCGGATGGCAGGATAAATCTTTTCCTTTAAGTATTCCTCATCGGGATCGCACAGATGCTTTTGCCACATGCTCTGGGCCGTCATGCCAACCAGGCCTATCGTCAAACCCCAGGGATTCATCGACATCTGGCGTTTATTCTTGCTTTTGGAGTCGGCAGGATCCGGCTCATGCAGGAATGAACTTATGGGAAAAAACACACCTTCGCAGTCATACGTCGCTTCGGCCAGATACTTAAACCTCGGAATCATATCATTTACATAACAAATCCATGGATCGGCCAACTCAGACTGGTTCAACGCCGGCAACGGCCAAAACATCTGCCACGAGTTATAGTTGTGATGGTAGTCCGCATGCCACGGCGTCGCATCGGTGGCAAGAGGCGGCATTAACGCCACCGGCGCCGTGCCGGGCCTGGATACGGTTCCTGCAAAGTACACCATGCGATACCACCAGCGCTGCAGCTCTTTGTCTGCCAGCTCAATACCGCTTCTGGACCAGTATTCTTCCCAGGCTCTTTCATGCTTTGCAATGAGCCGGCTCTCTTCCTCATTGATCGTTTTTCCGGCTAAGGCGATGGCATGTTTCAGTACATCCCCGGATTTAATGTCAAACGAAGTAACAACAGAAACGGCCTTGAGTCTACCATTGCCCGCAACAGCCAGCGCATAATCCATTCCTTTATAATCAACATCACCGGGCATTTTCATCAATAGCCAGGAAATAGCACCGGTTTTTCCAAGCCTGGCATCGGGCAAAGTAGCTGCCTTGATTTCCTCTATAGTGACAGAATGAGGACTGTCGATCAGAACCACGTTCCGGTCCTTTAGAATGCGAACCCTGGTCTCCTCCTCACCTGAGCATTTTACTGAGACAAAGGCCTTTTTAATGTCAAGCTGAGCTTGTAAAGGCTCACTCGACCCTATTCGCAGTGCAGCCGCACAACGGGGCTGCGGATAAACCTTGCTATAGCTTGGCGGCGCACCTCTCGAGCCGCTGACCTTGCCGGTGGCAACATCAACTTTGGGCAATTCGCCGTCTTTTGAAGTATCAACGCGCGCATCCCATATATCATTCTTGGTTATGCGCATATAAAGACCGCCATCCTTTTCCCAGATAATACCGTAAAGGTCGCCATTGCCCAGCATCAGGCTCTCATGTTGACCATTGTTAATCGCCGAAAGGCTGACGTTGGCTTCTTCCAATGCCTCAGGAAACGGAATGTTCCCGGCTGCATCGACTGCGATTGTAAAAATGCAAAAGGCCGCTGCCGTTATCGTACGATCAATTAGCTTCTTCACTCTATTCCCTCGCTTCCTGTGTTTATGCCAACGCGATTTAACTGTCCATTTTGAGTGCCAAATAAGCATTGTCTGCAAGTTGGCTATTTCGTCGCAGCCTCATAAAACGTTCTGATGTTCTCAAGTGACGTATCCGCCTGAATATGATGGGCCGGAGCAACTATGTATCCGCCGCCTCGACCGCACTCGGTCACCAGGCGTCGGACGGTACTTTGAATCTCCTGGGCCGATCCGTAAGGCATAAGCTGCTGCACACAAACACCGCCGAAAAGCGACAGCTTCTTGCCGTACCGCTTCTTGATCTCAAACGGATCGATCGCCATCGGCTGCAAAGGATTCAATACATCCAGCCCGATCTCGATCATGTCATCCAGTATCTGGCGGCAATTGCCGCAACTGTGATACACAATCTTGATATCCGGGTTGACCTTCTTGCACTCGGCAAAAAGCGTGGCGTAGCGTTCTTTGAAATAAGTCCGCCACATATCCAGCGACATCATCATCCCCGTCTGCATGGAAACATCGTCACCGAACCATACCATATCGGCGCCCAGTTCGATGTACTTCTTTGTTGCCTGCAACGGGAACTGCATGACTTTGTCCATCAACGCATGCGCATAATCCGGTTCGACAACCATATCCATTAGAAACTCAGCCAGACCGCGTAGATACCAGCACCCCTCGAAAATGCTGATCTGGCAGGACCCGATCAGCCACTTACTTTCGCCGTACAACTCCTTCTTCTTGCGAAAGTCGTCGTACTGCGATTCCTCAAGTGGATCAGGAATCTCAAAAGTTTCCAACTTCCCGTAATCGCCGCCTAAAGGGTGCTCGACAATCTCTGTGAAGACCGCGAATTCATTCTTAACATACTTCCACCGGATCCCCCACGCGTCGGTATACTCCGGCTCGGGCTGGCCGTAAAAACTCATCTCCAGGCCCACACAGCTCTTAACCATGTCATTGCCCAACGCCACGCCCAGATCATATTCCGTAATCCCATCCGCCTTCCGCAGCGCCTGCTCAATCTCCGGAACATAGCTTGCAAAGACCGGGATACGGTCCGGCTGCTCAAAATTCAAACTCACCTCAACACGTTCTTTCGAATTCATTCGAATCGCCCTTCAAAATTCAGCATAGTGAATCAGTTTTGATTAACAACCGACCTATTCAAACCGCGTATCATACTGCCGGCTATAATCAAGCATGTCGTCAAGAAGCGCCTCAGCCAACTGATCCGATTACTACAATTTTCGCTTTTTTCATATTAATCGTTGCCTCTTACTTCTTCTTTTCAATAGCAAGTTTCCACGCGGCCATTGACTCGGCAAGGTGCATCCGCGCATCCCCGCCGATCCCCCAGCACTGAAGCCCCACCGGGCCTTTATACTTGATCTCGCGCAGAATATCTAAAAACTCCCGGATGTCATACGTTCCCCCCCCTAACGGTTGAATCCAGTTGCCTTTGCCGGCCCGGATCTGTTCGGGTTTGTCCGAACCGCTGATACTTACTGCCATAAGCCACGGCTTTGCCTCTTTGAGCACAGCCCGAAGATCCCTGTTCGCATCGGCCTTCATCCAGTGACACAGATTGAACATGACCCCCACCTCGCCGCGCCTGTCCACTTTGGCGGCAATGCGAACCGCATCACCAACCGTTTCAAGCCAGAAATCCGAGTGAGGATACAGCACGACCGTCACGTCATACGGCCTGGCCATATCGGCAAGACGCCTGACCAGTTTCACGACCGCATCGTCAAATTTCGTATCTGACGGTTTCGCCCCCACAAACAGCAAAGCCAGTTGCGTCTTGTGTGGCTTGAGCACGCCAAGAACCTGCGCGATACGCTTGGCGTCCACCGGCTGCGGCTTGGACAGGTCGACGTTGACATAAACCTGAAACAACCGCCGCTCGGCAAGCGTAAGCGTTTTGGCCCGCGCCTCGACGTTATCCAGCCACAGATGACCGTACCCTGCGTAGCCCAACTCCTTGAGCATCGCCGCCTGCTGAGGCAACGTACGCTTCCTGGCGTCATGTGTCTCCGCACAGAATGCAAAGAACGGCCAAGTCACATCCGACACGTCCGCCTCCAGGCTGTCCACCGGCGCAGTCTCTTTCACATTAGCACACGCACAACTAACCAACGCCAGCATACAACAGAAACTCAAACTCAAATACATCCTCATTCTTCTTCCTCTCAATGGCGTTATGCCCCTGCAATCAACTCAGATAAGTTTCGTAAAACCCGGCTTGGGCACAGGATAGCTGCCGTCCGTCCCCGGCTTGACCGGCGGCTCCATGCCGTCGTGACAGTCTTCGGCTTTGGGTCCGAAGTGGAAGTCCGACGCCATCGCCTGGTCCCATGTAATCTCCTTGCCCGTATAGCAGGACAATTGACCCATAATCGTCACCATCGTGCTGCGGACCATATAGTCGCCGTTGTTGATGGGCTTGTTGTCGCGAATGGATTCAAAGAGCACGTTGTGTTCCCTCTGGTGGGCATTGCAGTGTCCCTTCCACCGCCAGTTCGTATCGCCCCATATGCGACAGCCCATGAGATAAGCCTTGCCCTTGCTGCCATGAACAAGGCTGGAGTATTCGTTGTAACAGCCATTTGTCGTGCGGCAGAAGGCGTAGATGCGCACGCCGTTGGCATGTTCATAGATGACCGAATGATGGTCGAACACATCGCCGTAGATGGGCTCGGTCATCGACGATCGTCCGCCTATGCCGTGGCATTTTACGGGGACGTCATTGTTCATCACCCAACTGGCGCGATCCATGTTGTGCACCAATGACTGCGTCACGTCGTCGCCCGACAGCCAGCGGAAGTGGTACTGTGTGCTGCATTGCCATTCGACTTCGGACAGTCCCTCCTTGCGATTGATGACGACATAGGGCGGGCGGAGGAAATTCTCTTCGATGGAGATAACATCTCCGATAGCGCCGTCCTGGATCCGCTGGACCGTTTCGGCAATGCCGATGTGATGCCGGCTGTGCAGGCCGGAGACGAGGCTGAGGTTTTTCTCCCTTGCTATCTCGACCGCCTGGGTCATGAGCTTGATGCCGCTCGGATCAATCGCGCAGGGCTTTTCGACGAAAACATGCTTGCCCGCCTTGACTGCGGCCATGGTGTGGAGCGGATGGAACTTGGCGGCGTTGGCGATGCAGACCACATCGCACGATTCGACGACGTGCTTATAACCGTCGAACCCGGCGAAACAATGATTGTCGTCGACCTGGACCTGGTCGCCTTTTTGCTGCTTCAGGATATTGCGTTTGCCCTTGACTCGGTCCATGAAGATGTCGCACATGGCTACCAGTTTGGCGCCGGGGTCGGCTGTTAGCGCCTGGGCGGCGGCGCCGGTATTGCGACCGCCGCACCCGACCATACCTATACGAAGCGTATCGCTGCCGGCGGCAAAGACGCTCGGCGCCAGTTTCATAGCGCCGTACAGCCCTGCCGAGGTAGCAACTGTTGAAGCTTTTAAGAAGCTGCGCCGTGTACTGGTGATGTTTTCGTTTTTCTGCTGTGACATAACCTTCTCCTTGTTCGAATCTAACATTTCTATTCGCTAAAAAAACAATTCAGTCTATTGAAACTCTGTCCATTCAGCCCTCTTATTTGTCACTGAATTCTCAATCAGTAATCCGCGTACTGCATCGCCGTTTCAACGTAAGCGGCAATATTCTCAATTGGCGTGCCGTACTCCAGAAAATCCGCCGACTGCAGTACAAACCCGCCGCCGGCCTTGCCGATCTTAATCGTCTCTTCCGTCAAACGCTTCACATCATCCAAACTGCCTTTCTGCAGAACATTCACCTGGTCGATCCCGCCCGTAATAACATAAGCCCCGCCGACCACCGCTTTGGCCTTGGCAAGATCGGCATCCCCAAGCGGATACGGCGAGAACGGCTCCACCCACCTGGCCCCAAGCTTCTTATAGGAGTTGACCAGGTTCATAATCTCGCCGCAATTGTGATAACACCCGGCCGTGCCGTTCTCCTGCACGATATCCATATATCGCTTCTCAAACGGCAGAATATGCTCGTCGAAAAACCTCTCACCCAAAAATCCACCACCCACATTCCCGCCGATGCAATGAACATCCACTCCCGCCGCATCGATCGCACGCAGATAATCCACACTACGGTCAATCGAAAACTCCATCAGCTGCTTGAAATACTCCGGATCCGTCAGGAACAAGCTGTACACTTCGCTATGATCAATCAAAAGCGATATTGTATTGTAAGGACCGTAAGGCGACCACACCCCCAATATCCCGTCATCGCCAAGCGCCGCCCTGATCCGCGACACCCGCTGCTTCGCCCTCGCTGGCCAGTCCGCGGGCATCCGGGGCTCGTACTTCATCGCAATCTCAAGATCGCCCGGCCCCTTGACAGGCTTCTCCGTACACGCCATCATCCACGTCCCCTTGCGCCCCTCGAAGATCGACATCTCCTGCGTAAGAACACCGCCCGGCGTCGTAATCGTCGACCGCCTCAGCAGAGTTTGCTCATTCTTCCAGCGCTCCGCCGTCTCGATTCGCCACTCCTCGGTCGAATGATCGATATCTACTCCCCCGAACAGCCAGTGATGCGAATCATCCGTACAAAACAGCATCCGCACAAACACATCGGCGCCAAGCTGCTTCTGCAACTCGATCACCTTCAACTGCAGCGCCTCAAACTCCCACGCATCCACATCCGGATACATCTGATTCAAAAAATGACCCGTATCCTGGATAAACAGCGTAACCGGCACCCTGTCCGGCATCTCCCCGCCAAGCACCTTCAAAAACCTCTCACGCGGCCTCATAATATCCGCCTTCCCTTACGCCATGATCAAGAAGTCCCATTTCCACCCAATCAGACCATCATAAACGATCAGCCCCAAAAAAACGACATTTTACGCAAAAAGCCAACCATTTTTCGCAACTCCATGCCCGTTGCCCGTACCCCATCACCAGCGATCTATTCAAGACGTACCCCCCCCCTTAATAATTCGCAAAAGCTCCGATTTTCAGCATAATTTTCTTGCTTCCCAATGAGCATTGCGATATACTGAAAGCTGTTCGTTGCGTTTATGTGGAGCACCGGGTGATGAGGGCTTAGACTGTCCAAATACCCCCGGTGACAAAGTAGAGTTGACGTAATCTCATTATTAACTTTTTTGGAGGTGTGCAAAAATGAAAAAGATGATGTTAATGTTGGTGGCTGTCTCGCTGATGGCCGGCAGTGCAATGGCGGGAACGGTGGATGTTTTCGGGTATTCCTGGGAGACGACTGAAGCCACATATGAATTGGGTCTAAACCCAGAGATTCTCTATGTCGTCAACAACCCTGACAGTATTACGGTAACTGATATATGGGCAGGTTGGGCCTCAATTACCACCCCGCTCAGTATTGGCGCCGGAGACGTAATGTCTTATGATCGCTACTTAACTAATGAGTGGAGGAACCGTGTGGGGCTTGACTGGGCACTCAGCACTTGGTTGGAAGCCTATCATTCCTTGCCGCTCGATGCCGCCTACGCTAACTATGACACTTGGTTCGAGTTTGCTGACAACAATAGAGAAACCTGGGCGTTTACCACGGCAACCGGTTGGTTTGAGTTGGCTGCTTCAGGATCGCCAACGGCTTTGGCATCGACAGGCATTCACTATGAGATCTCTTTTGACAGTGCTTCGTACTCCCTGACAATGACAGATATTGTCACTGGAGCACAAATCGCTTCAGCGACCACTGCTCTTGACCCTGCTGCGATAG
>SDBV01009804.1_pt1 | contig 12657 bp, 15 predicted proteins | sample 2277081 | NCBI WGS metagenome assembly SDBV01 (sample SAMN10402039, study PRJNA504765) | marine sediment metagenome | isolation source: marine sediment core GS10_PC15, 223 cmbsf | place: Arctic Ocean: Southern Knipovich Ridge | collected 2010
GTCTGTTGGGTTTTGCTGTTATTTTGCCGATCCGTATAGTTCGTATCAGCGAGGAACGAACGAAAATACCAATGGCCTATTGCGTCAATTTTTCCCCAAAGGCACAGATTTTAACGAAATCAGTAATAAAGAGATTGACAAAGCTGCGGTTTTGCTAAATAACAGACCTCGCAAATGTTTAAACTATCGGACACCCCATGAGGTGTTATGGAGCGGATAAGAATGTTGCGCTTCAGATTAAATTTTAGGCAATGCTGAAAATCGAAGTATCGCAGGAGAACTCAAAATGAGTAAAACCGAACGAGTTGGGATATCCCTGGACAAAAAGCTACTTTCAATGTTTGACCTGTTAATTACCAGGCAGGGTTATGTGAGTCGTTCTGAAGCCATTCGTGATTTGATTCGAAATCGCCTGTCAGAAGAACAATTGGCAGACCCAACTTCACAAGCCACAGCGGGCATATTTCTAATCTATGATCATCACGCAACGAAGCTATCCCAGAAGTTGGTTGACTTCCAGCATAATCATTTATTGGAGGTAATTGCATCTACACATGTACATCTGGACCATAATAACTGCCTTGAGGTGATAATACTTAAGGGCAAAGTGAAGGAAATCGAGAAGTTGGGCAATAACATATCCTCCTTAAAGGGTGTCAAGCTCAGCCGAATAAATATTATGACGATGGGAGAACAGCTTGTATAAGGACTTGTAAATAAATTAGGTTTCGTTTTTGGCTGTTAAGGGGCGCCCCTTAACATTAAGCAACGTTCGGCCATTTAATAACCCACAAATTATTTTAGAGAGGCGGTTATGCTATATGATGGTGGATTGCTGCCATCCCATTTTACGAGTTTCGCTGATAATTCAGAGCTTTGCCATGCCTTGAAAAACCTGATAAGAACAGCCCCGCCAAAGGCGGGTTCAGTACCTGCCGAAGGCAAGGGCCTTTCTTGTATCATACTGTAGCTTACAGAGGGTCGAGACCTTTCCATACGCAGATGCTGGAAGCGATCTGTTCATCCATGGCGATGTTACTGCCCTCGCATTCAACTACATATGTCGGGTATCTCTGGTGCAATATAGCAATTGTCCCCGGCCTTATACACAGGCTGTCTATTTTATGAAGCTGCTGGTCATTTTTGCAATTGATATAGGCAACTCGTGCGGATTGGCCTACCTTTAATTCGGTCAAAGGCACAACAGAACTTTGAGCCGTCCGGCGGGATTCTTTGCAGCATCGGCCTTGCGGTATCGGCGATCCGTGCGGACATGTCTTTGGATGGCCAAGTAAAATACAGATGCTATCGACCAACTCGGGCGTGATAATATGCTCAAACTCACATGCGCCTGATTCGAAATCACCGCCAAGGACATCGTAGAGCAGCCTTTCGGCAAGTCTGTGGGCACGAATTATTTGTTTGCCATAATCTTCGCCTTTTACTGTAAATTTGATTTTATTTCCATCGTCAGATAGTTCCACCATATCCTCTGATGACAATTCATCGATTATAGCGGAATCATAATTACCATTCATAGCGGCCACAAGAGCCTCTATTGTATCAGTGCCTTCTTCTTTCATGTAATACACCCGCTCAATATGCTCATCTCTTTCCATTTTCCTGTTATTCATAAAATCTCTCCATTATTGATTTCGAGTTTTTTTAGTTTGTCATCTTACAGCTTAAAGAGGCCAACCAACAACCAGTTCAAAAGCCCGGCTATCAGAAACGAGCTGGCATTTATAATAACCGCCATGCTGAGAGCACGTTTGGCACCGAGCTGCTTGATCATAGCCACGATGTTGGCAAAGCATGGAACAAACATCGTCGTAATAGTTACAGCGATTATACACTGTACATAATTGAGCTTTCCAGCTTGTATAAGCTTTATGATCATCCCCGCCGCGGCTTCATGTCTGGCCATACACAGGATAAGGGCGTCTACCATTTCCAGCGGCAGCCCCAGGAAACGGGTCATCACTGGTTCGAGTACGTTTTTAGCCGCATTTAATAATCCAATCTTATCGATCACAAACATAGCGGCGGCGGCATATATAAATACGGGTACCGCTTCCTTGATAAACCACCAGAGCCTGTAATATGTTTTTATAATCACCGCTTTTGGATTTGGCAGTCGTATTGCGGGCAATTCCTGTAAAAAATCGCTTCTCTGTTCTTCTTTTAGTATTTTGTTCAAAGCGACCCCTGCGACGATTTCGACAATTACCAGTGTAGAGAAGGCAATCATAAACGCCATTACACCCATTCTGCCAAGTATGCTCATATTCAAAGCCATCTGAGGGGCACAGGGAATGGCAAATGCGATTAAATATATTGCAATGTACCTTTCCTTTTTCGACTTCAGGCTTTTGGTGGTCAGTGTAGCCATGGTCTTACAGCCAAAACCGAGGACCAGAGGCATTATCGCGCTACCACTGAGTCCGAGCTTATCGAAAATTCTTTTCGTTAGAACGCACAGGTTGGGTATATAGCCGACATCCTCAAGGATGTTGAACGCAAAAAAGAAAACGGTCAATATTGGCAGAACCGTCAAAAATGCGTTGGCCAGGCCAAGTGATAGAATTCCGTAGTCGCCTATTAAAAATTCATTCAGCCATCCAATAGTTACAAAGCTGCCTATCTTAGCTTCGACAGGAACCCACAGTGTCCGGTCCATCCATCCTGTGATCACATTAGCGACATTAACAACGAGCAGATACATAATAAAAAGTACCAAAAGCAAAATCGGGATTCCGAATACCGGGTGTCGGCTTAGACGGGCAAAACCTGTAGCAAACTGGTTTGGTTCTATTCTTTGTTTTCTGGTTGTATTTTCTACCAACTCATCCACCCAATGAGCACGTTTGTTATTTATGGCTTGGCCGATATTCGCCCTGAACTGTTTCTTAATTCTATTTACCTGTTCGGTCAACTGAACTATCTTCTTCGGCCCATATTTTTTTGTCAGGTAACCGGTAAGGAACGGATCATTGAGCAACAGTAAAACCGCGACCTTTCGCTTAAAGTACAGGTCTTCGGGAAGCTGAGAGACAATAGTCGATATGCCGGTGTCAATAATTTCACCATACTTTACGGACCATTTGCCTGTGCGGGCTTTGCTTATGGCTGCTTTCAATTGGTTTGTCCCTATACCATTGACGGCTATTGACTCGATGACAGGGACCCCCAAAACCCGTGACAATCCGGTTGAATCTATCCATATACCCTTTTTGGCGGTTTCATCTATCGCGTTGAGCGATATTACCATAGGTGTCTCTAATTCGAGCAAATCCGCGGTAAGGGTAAGCGATTGCTTCAACTGGTTCGCGTCAATGCACTGGATGATTACGTCCGGCTTTTCGGAAAATATCATATCACGGACCTGGAGTTCCTCTTCGGAGTGGATATAAAGGCAATGCATCCCCGGCGTATCGATGATCTCGTAAGATTGGCCGTTGATATTACATTTGGCCCTGGCCGTCTCTATCGTGGTAAGTGGATAATTGGCAACCAGTGTATATGTACCGGTAAGATTGTTAAACACCTGACTTTTGCCGGTATTCGGCAGGCCTACGATAGCGATTTTCTTGACCTCAGCAGGATTGCTCGGACCATCCATGTCACCAATCTTTTTTCGAGTCAATATACCAGCCATATTCTAATTTCCCCTAAAATGTCATTTGTGCTCCCTTTGACATTTGCTTGATAGAGAGCGGTCAAGCCACCGCCAAATTCTATGCCGGAATCCGCCAACTCATCATTTAATCCCCCAAAGCCGTTTGTGAGTGTCTCGCGTTCCCAGATACTGCCGTTTTCAGCTGGGCAAATCCCAACAAAAACATCGTACCTAAAACAACCTTTGTCCTGCTCATATCCCAACCCTTCCTCACATAATTCCTGCATCCTTGCCCTAAGGACCTGTAAAAAAATCAGGTTTCATTTTTGGCTGGCTGTGGCTTCGGCTGGCGGCGTCAGTAAAATTCGACCTACCAACCAGTAGGCCTGCATTTGACTTTCTTGCCAGCCTCGTCCTCGCTCAGTCAAAAACGAAACCTGATTTATTTACAAGTCCTAACGGGGCATCCGGCAGCCGAAATTGATAATTATTATCAATCTCAAATAGGAGTTTATGTCGCCACCGAGCTGTTGTCAATCATTTCCTGGGATTTTTTTGAAAAAATTTTGACATAGGGCCAGAATACGATAGAATCTCTTAAAGGACTGTGAGAATGATAATCAAATATCCAGCAAGGCAGGTTAAATGAACTCAGCAAAAGCCATATTCAGAGAGTACCTTAAGAGCAACGGCATGCTCGTAAGCGGTCAGCGAGAGCAAATTCTGGATATATTCCTCAAAATCGAGGAACACCCTACCATCAATGACATTTACGATCTGGTCAGAAAAAAACACCCCCGAATCGGCCTTGCCACCGTATATCGGACAATGAAGGTAATCTGCGATGCGGGATTAGCAAGAGAAACTGATTTCGGGGGCAACATCAGACGCTTTGAGCACAAATACAAACATCAACACCACGACCATTTAATCTGCCTTAATTGCGACAGGATTATCGAAGTAATGAACCCTGAGATTGAAAAGTTGCAGGAAAACCTGGCAAAAAGGCACAGATTTAAGGCCCTCAGACACAGGATGGAGATATTTGGCCTTTGCCGAAACTGCAAAAGCAAAGAAAAGCAGAGCTAAACCTCCGAGGTTGCTCCCTACTTCTCCAAGTCCCCGCAGGGCAGGCAGGCAGAGCAGGGCAGACCCGGCAGGCAGGTCAGGCCCGGCCCGACAGGCCCGATGGTGAAATATATCCGCCTGATTTATTTGTAAACTTTGTCCTCGATTCTGTCGAGACGCCTCTTTTGTCCGCGGACTTTTGCCATAAGCACAAATACGCTGATTATCAAAACCAATAAAAGTAATACAACTAACATTTACAACTCCCTTCAAATTTTTGGACGTTTTCTTATTGTCTGTCTTTACTATTACTTTTTAGTTTTCCGTTCGAGTTCTTTGATACGCTTATTCTGTTTTCCGATTTTCACCAAAGCTACAATCTCTCCAGTTACCAAGCCTAATAAGATTAATGTTCCGATACCCATAATACATTTCCTTTCAAATTTTGTAACATTTTCTTATTGCCTAACTTCACCTTTGTTTCGCGACTTTCTTTTCCTTTGATTTTGCCAGCTTTTTAATCCCAATAACAAGTAAAATTGTCCCGCCGACTGCCAGTGCGATTGTTCCAAGCGATAAGCCCAGAACAGTTCCTGTGGCAGCATAGGCATGACCATTTCCTAAACCAAGCCCCAATCCGCTGCCCAATGTTCCTGTTTTAAGATTTAGCCCCATTGTTTCCCCTTTCTAAATTTAATTATTTTGTTTTTGCCTTCAAGTCGTTTTTTTATTGAAGAACATCTTGTTCCATATTTTTATAGAAGCGTATGCGACCCCAGCACCAACTGCTATTGGAGCGATAACTGTGCTCCCTAATGCAAGAGAGGTTCCTGCAATTGCGCTGCCCGCGGCAACTCCCAAACCGGCAGAGACTCCCAGGCATGCAGAGCCAGCCACCGTATCTTTGGTGGCCTGGGCTCCGGACTTTTTACATTCGCCATACTTTATCATATTAGATACGCCATAAAATACCGCGGCTACGCCGGCAACAATTACCCCCGCAGTCAAAGGAGCGGCTACCGCTACTCCAGCGACAACTTTCTGAGTTATTGACGTGCTGGTATTAGAGGTAATTAATATGCTTGAAGAGTTTGCTGCCAGAGCACTTGAACCGCCGCTTGCCAGTGACGCAGGCAAAGCACCACTGGCCGTGATGGCTTGTCCTGAAGTCTGCCCAGACGTTGAACTTGCCGTCAGTACCGTAGAAGACGGTTTATTTGACCATTCTTTCATATCATACCCCTTTCTTTGATTAAGTCAGCATTTGCCAGAAATGCCTGGGCATTTGTTTGGCCATTTTCAATGCTCCGTTTGAGCCTGCAAATAACGGCTCATCAACGCGAGTTACCTTGCCTCCGCCTAATTCGGCCATCGCTTCTTCAATAAGATTGGGCAGGCCGACCATCTGGCTTCCGCCGCCTGCTAATATTACATTTGAACGAATATTTTCCTGAAATTCCGGGTCGTAAGTTGCTATTAGTTCAGCAATCGAGTCAATCATGCCGGGAACGATACTTTTGCAGGCGGTTCTTAATTCATCGGTAATATCAAACTCTTTTGGCCGGCCATTTACAGGAAACTTCGTCGTTATTCGGTCGGCACTTTCTGAAACAAAGCCGTAGCGTTCCTTCAATTTCCTGATCATATTAACCGTGAACTGAGCCTTTGGATACTTTTTGCGAATCATCTTTGATAGCTTATCATCAACGAAATCACCAGCTTCATCCAGCGTAATCTGATCTTCTTCTTCAGGCAGAGTCCCATGCAAACGGCACAGGTCAACTGTTCCAGCACCAATATCAATAACCAGAGCCTGGTCAAGAATTTCAAGTCCGTAAGCTACGGCAAAAGGTTCAGAGACTATCATAACCGCATCGAGCACTCCACGAGCGGCATCTATAAGAACACGTTTACTGGCGATGCTGGCCCTTGCCGGCGCACCTATAACACCATAGACAGGCTGGTCAGGTTTTGGGAGTGCTTTTTCTAAAAGGTGACGTACTAATTGCTTTGCAGCAGTGAGATACTTATTGTTTTGCTCTTTGCTGTTAGTCTGAATAACACCGTGAGCCAAAGGCCGGATAAGCTCTACACTCAGGCGGTGTTTCAGTGCCATATCTCCAAACAACGGTTTATTGCCTAACAATTCTTCGGAGATATTGTCCTTCGGATAGCCTACATAGGTCGGCACCACTTCGCGGACACCATTGCTGGCTGAGACTGATGCACGGGAAGTACCCAAATCAATACCGACAAACAACGCATTATCTTTTGACGGAAGAGCCGCAGAGCCTTTGGAAATCGAAGGCTTTTTCTTCGCCGTTTTCCTGACTTTCTTCCTGGTTTTCTTTTTAGCCATGTTTTTAATCCTTCCGTGGAACATTTTTTAAAATCTTTATATTCCTTCCGACATACCACAGCCAACGGTGGTATTAACAAGTTCGGGCTTCTGAAGGGCGATATTCTGTCTGAAAACATTTACCAATACCGTTCTTTCATCATTGGTAAGGGAGTCGGCGGCTTTGAGTGAATCCATCGCTTCTAACATATCTGTTTGGCTGATATGGCCGCTGGCGACCATCTCGTCGAGTCTTTCCCGAAGGGCAAGTATGGTTTCAGCCATGACCTTAAGGCGTTGTTCCAGCTTGTCTCCGATCAGGTTTTGGCACTATGGATATAGGTACGTTGAAATTATCTGATATCGACCTGGAAAACGGAACTATATCACATCCACGCCCCAAGACAGGTGTGGAACGAAATTTCAATTTATGGCCGGAAACAGTTGAAATTCTAAAGGCATATATTACTGAATATCGCGGCAACCCTGTAAATGAGGATGTTGCAAAACTCGTATTCGTTGGCAACAAAGGCAATCCTTTATGCTGGGACAGGATAGATGAAAAAGGAAAGATGAAACGCTCTGATGCGGTAATGAGTCGATTCAAGCGACTATTTGAAAAAGCCGGACTAAAACGAAAATATGGTGTTGGTTTCTATATTCTTCGCCATACTTATGCAACCATTATAGGCTCAAATTCCAATGACCTAAGAGAAGTCCAGGCGGCATTAGGACAGACAACTTTTGAGCAGCAGGAGACGTACCGGCACGATCGGCATCAAAAATCTATCTCGGCGCAGAAAAAGATCAGGAAAGAACTTCATAAAACGCCTATACCTCAAATACTCCGGAATAAGCGCTCTTATCCCGAACCTGCGGCTTACGAGCCCCCTGAGCAGAAGATTGTCCAGAAACATCCTGCTCCGAAACCTTTTGTTCAGGGTTGTCTTTTTTGATATCACAAACAGCGCCTACGGAGATATGGTCTGAGAAATCCAAAGATGTCACACAGCTGCAGCAATTTGCCAAGAATAAGCCAAAAAAGCTTTTTTCTTTTCAGGATTGTCAGCTCTCCTAGATGGAATATAAAACTACAATCTTCGGATAAAACATAAGATTGCAAAGGCTTTTACCCTGATACCGTTACTTGCTAACAGCTTCATGACCTCACGTACCTGTGGTTGTGCGGCCACCGTATGTTTAAAATGTTCACCATTTTCTGAGATTTTTTTAAGTCTTTGATATTACAAACCTTATAGATTTTCCATTTTTGAGATTTTATGAGCTATTTGGTGTTTTGGTTGTAGTGCGGTTGTAGGGATTTTTCTTACTTTTTACAGTTACAAGGTCATTGGATTACAGATACCGCACACTGTCATTTGACATAAAACGAGAAGAAAGTTATTGACTTTTGAGTATTTGTGATATAAAATAACAAGGAAGCGGTGACGAGGAGTCCATGGCAGAGTTTTGATTTTGGCGTGGTTTTTAAATTGACCTGTGTGTCTCTCTGCCGTCACTTCTTTTCTCAGTTCATAGACAGAACCAAGCGATGAGCTGGCAGCATGGTTATTGCTGAGTAGTAACATCTCAATTTATATTAGCGTTCGAACAGGAGGTGAGGGAGTGTTGGGCAAAAAAAGAATTCTGACAGATCTCGGTCAAAAATCCCTTTTGACATTTTCTCGAAGATTCTTGTGCTTTGTGGTTGTTGTTACGGTGCTTAGCAATGGTGCCGCTGGACTCGCGGCGTCAGGTAAACAGAATAATCGATGGATTAGTTTCCCCCCCAAAGCGGCACAAATAAGTGCGGCAAGTTCAACTCAGCGGATGGGGCGAGTGAAAGTATCTGCTTCGTCTGCTGAAGAGGTAGTGCAGAAACGCTGCTCACCGGGATATATCTGGCAGATACAACCATGCAGGACGGAAACACGTATTCTTCTGTGATAGTTCCCGGCGCAGGCGAAATGGAAGTCAGCAAGCCTGACCTTCCTGCCTTTGGAAATTGGATTCTGATTCCCAACGGCACGAGAGTAGTGCTACAGGTCAACCCTGGAAAACCGACGGTCTACACTGATATTGATGTTCCTCCTGTGCAACCTGCCCTTCCTGATTTTAAGGGAGCTAAGCGTCCACCCTTTACCAAAGACGCCGCGACCTACGCAGCCAATATCGACTACCCGGCAGTATTCGCCGAGATTAAGTTAAGACAGTTTATGCGCGGACAGGAATGTGCCTTACTTTGGGTCTATCCTTTTCAGTACAACCCTGTGCAGCGAATCCTGAGAGTCTATCCCGAGCTTACTGTTACTGTGCGTTTTGTCGGGAGACCTGAACCGATTCCTGCACGGCTAAAGAGCAAATCGTTTGAAAGAATAATGCGCCGGATGGCGGCTAATGCGGACGTCGTACTTGCCGCCGAACAAGAGGCCGCCGAAATGAACGGCGGGGACATTCAACTACTGAACAACCCTACCGGCTGCGATTACCTTATTATCTGCCATCCTGACTTTGAGACCGCTGCCGACACACTTGCTGCCTGGAAGAATAAGAGCGGTTTCCGCACCGAAGTTGTTACTACAGATGATACAGGTTCCAGTCGAGGTGAAATTAAAACCTACTTAATCAATGCGTATAACAGCTGGAATCCGGTTCCGCAGTACGTTCTCTTTATCGGGGATTCTGAAGACATCCCAACCTACGAAACGTACTTTCATCCATCACGCAACCATCCTGACTATCCTCAGGGCAATACCGGGACTGACTTTATATATGCAACGATGGGTACCACGGACACTACTCCGGAGTACATTACCGGCCGGCTGCCTGTGGACACCGCCACCCAGGCGACGAACTGCGTTAATCGTATCATCAATTACGAGAAGAGCCCACCGGCAACCGCCTCATTCTATAGCAATGTAACCTGCGCCGCGGTGTACCAGGACGGTGAGGACAAGAACGACAAACCTGACGGTTATGCAGACCGCCGATTTGCCAAGACCAGCGAAGATATCCGCAACTGGATGAACGGACTGGGCTATTCTGTTACGAGAATATATACTACCGAAAACCGCTATGACAACACTACCATAGACCCGAATCACTGGTCGAAAGGTTTCGTCTTTGAAAATGATACCTGGGGTGGGGACCTGCCGGCGGCATTGCTTAAACCCACATTTACCTGGAACGGCAAAACCTCCAATATAACCACAGCGGTCAACGGCGGAACTTTCTTTCTGACCCACAGGGACCACGGCAACCGCAGCGGTTGGAGCAAGCCATCGTTCAAGAAAAGCAATGTCAATGATCTTTCCAACGGCACCTGGACGCCGGTTGTCTGGAGCATAAACTGTATGACCGGATGGTTTGATAACGAGTGCGACCATGCTATCTGTAATACAGGTGCTTCCAGCGAAAGCTTTGCAGAATCCTGGATGCGGCACAGCAGTGGTGGAGCGGTAGGAGTGATTGCCGCTACGCGTATTAGTTATTCCGGCCGCAATGACCGGCTTGTCTGGGGGTGGATGGACGCCATCTGGCCAGACTTTATTGATTCAAAGCTGGGCGTAGGTCAATCCTACCCAAGCGCAGCTAACAATGACCCCATTTATCGTATGGGCGACGTGCTGCAATATGGCAAGACCTATATGCTCACCAAATACGGCTGCACCATCGCTCACAGCGACAAGACCTGGACCGCAGTGCAGCAGTTCCACTGGTTTGGCGACCCCACAATGGAGATGTGGACGGCACAGCCGAAAACTTTAACGGCAACAAGCCCAGGTACTTCGGTTAAGAAGTATTTGGATGTGCAGGTAATTGACATTTCCACCAGCAATCCTGTTTCCGGGGCGAGGGTAACTCTTTACAATTCAACTAATGGCTGGTATTCGGGAACCACCGACGCGGAGGGACGCATCCGACTTAATCTTTCCGGCACAGTTTCGGCTACTTTCGACTTTACCGTCACCTGCCACAACTATAAACCACTTCTAAGTTCGATTACTATAAATTATACCGACACCACATATCCCAGTGCTCCCATTTGCAATAGCTCAGAAAGCCAGAATATTAAATCAAATCCCTCTTTAGATATAGACTTCTCTGATAATAACGGTTTGGAAAGGGTTTACTACAAAGTTGATTCCGGCGGAGTCTGGAAGACAATTGCGGGAATCAGCGGCTCATTATATACTACAAACTGGTCAATGTCATCAAGCGTCTGGAATAACCTGTCCGAAGGCACTCATTACATCTACTTCAAGATTATCGACGTTGCCGGCAATGAGACGATAACCACTAATGATACTGCTGCTTTTGAATTCACAAAAGACACTGTTGCCCCGACAAAAGTAACTAATTTGAGTTCCAGCAGTCACACTGAAGGCGGTTACTCCAGCGATACTACAGTTGATGTCTCCTGGACAGCCGCTACCGATACAACATCCGGAGTCCACGGCTACTCGTATGAATGGTCGAACTCCTCCTCAACCATACCCAACACCACAGAAGATATTGGGCAATCCGTTACAAGCCGAACCAGCGGTGTCTTAGCGGAGGGAAATTGGTATTTCCATATCCGCGTTTCTGATTCGGTCGTTGATTTTGACGGTTTCTTGAATCCCAACTGTGGTCTTACCGAGCACTGTGGGCCTTTCCGCATTGATACAATCGACCCGCAGGCACCTACTTATTACACTACCGAAGGACAATGGTACAGCTCTGCTCCGACCCTGAATATTGATTTCCAGGACAGCAAACAGCTTTACAGCGCCTCATGGAAGAAGAAGGGCGGCGCAAGCTGGATACCGATATTCAGCGATTATAATGGCTCAATCTATGCCTCAAACTGGACTATGGACGCGACCGGCTGGAGCGGGGTAAGCGAGGGAACAAACTATATTTACTTCAGGGTCGAGGACGACGCCGGCAACGTCTATACAACCCCCGACGATACCGCCGCATTTACACTCGTAAGAGATGTAACTGACCCTGACGTAAGGTGTAATTCCAGTGAGGGTGAGTATTATGGCTCAACTGCTCCTACGCTCGATATTGATTTTGCCGATGAGATGGGAACCTCTGACGGAAAGCTGGACTTAATAAGATACAAGTTTGGTTCCGGAGACGCCTGGTTTGTTCTTAAGTCAAACGTTGATGCCGCCACATATGACACCGACTGGCAGATTAATTCTACAAAGTGGTCGGGGCTCTCGGACGGCACGCACTATATGTATTTCTATATTAAAGACAAAGCCGGCAATATCACCGAAACCCAGAATGACACAGAGGCTTTTGAGATAAAGAAAGACACCCAGCCGCCGGTGGCCAATGCCGTTGTCACCAACACCGGCATAATTTTAGAAGGTGATACGGTCAACTTCGACGGAAGCGGTTCTACCGATGCCCTTGGAATCGAAAAATACGAGTGGGACTTTGATAACTCAGATGGGATTCAGGTTGATGCCAACGGCCCCACCACGAACCACATCTATAACACGTGGGGAACTGTAAAGGGCGGAGTAAAACCGCGGCGGGTGGCGGTTTGAAATCGCGGCACCCAAGGCATACCTACACTACGACACCAACGGTGTCAATTACTTTTTATTCACTTTTTCAATACACCAGCAAA
>SDBV01009805.1_pt1 | contig 12657 bp, 8 predicted proteins | sample 2277081 | NCBI WGS metagenome assembly SDBV01 (sample SAMN10402039, study PRJNA504765) | marine sediment metagenome | isolation source: marine sediment core GS10_PC15, 223 cmbsf | place: Arctic Ocean: Southern Knipovich Ridge | collected 2010
TTTGAAGGTGCTATTCTTTGATTATGGCATAAGCTAGAGGTTGCGCAAGAAAAGATTAGTGCGTTAGGGGATATGTATGATGTTGAAGCGGATGTTGCTCATGATGGGTGGTGTATCAAGTTGGTGTAAAGAGGTTCTCGTCAACCTCTTTACATTTGGACGCAAAAGTTAAATTGATTTGAGAAAAAAAAGGAATGAATAAAAAGAGGGGTTCTTTTCCTTGAGATAAAAGTGGTAATAACTTTATGCTGTAGATCATAAAGCTTGTTGATAGTGATGTTTTTATCAGTTAAAGAAAGACCTATCATGCCAAAGAAAAAGGATTTACTCTCTACTTATCGTACTAAACGAAACTTTTCAAAGACTCCTGAGCCGAGTGGTAAAACGATCATGCAGAAACTAAAGAGGAGTAAAAAGCCGATCTTTGTGATTCAAAAGCATGACGCAAGCCGTTTGCATTATGACTTCAGATTGCAAATTGGCCATGTACTGGTTTCATGGGCTATTCCCAAAGGGCCATCGCCTAATCCAAAGATCAAACGTTTGGCAGTGCAAACCGAAGATCATCCGCTTGATTATGCCTATTTTGAAGGCATTATTCCTGAAGGTTATGGTGCGGGTGAAGTCATGGTATGGGATATTGGCACTTATGAAAATATGAAAGACAAATCTATGCAGCAATGTTTGAAAGAAGGGCGTATTGAGATTGATCTTTATGGTCAAAAGCTTGAAGGTGCATATGCACTTATTTTGACGCGCTATGGCAAAGATGATACGACCAAGAAAAACTGGTTATTGTTTAAGGTCAACGATGAGTTTGCTGATGCGCGAAGAAATCCAGTTTCAACACAGGATTATTCGGTTTTAACGGGTCGTACCTTGAAAGAGATTAAAAATGATGAGGACTCAGAAATTTATGAATGAGTATCTGCTGGAGGTGGATGGCCGTGAGGTCAACATTACCAATCCAGATCGAATTTTATTTCCTAAATCGAATATCACCAAGCAAGAGATGATCGATTACTATGAGCGGATTGCACCGTTGATGATTCCACACATCAAAGATCGCCCCATAAGCATGCAACGTTTTCCTAGCGGTATTGATACTGATGGATTTTTTCAAAAGAATGCACCCGATTATTTTCCTGACTGGATTAAACGTGTTGATGTGGAAAAAGGGGATAAGTCTAAAGTAGTTTCTTATGTTTTGTGTAATAATGCCGCAACGTTAGTTTATCTTGCGAGTCAAGCGGTAATCACCCCGCATGTATGGTTAAGCAAAAGTGATAAGCTCAACTATCCCGATCGAATGATTTTTGATCTTGATCCTTCATCGGCCAAAGATTTTTCCCAAGTGCGTAAAGCTGCCAAGCTATTCAAAGCATTATTGGAAGATATTGGATTAACTCCGTTTGTTATGACAACCGGTTCAAAGGGTCTACATGTTACGGTACCGATCAAACGTGAACTTATCTTTGATGAGGTGCGCGTATTTACACGTGCAGTAGCTGTCAAACTAGTCGAACAGCATTCACATCATCTTACAATTGAACTGCGCAAAAATAAACGTAAAGGCAAAATCTTTGTTGATTATTTGCGTAATGCATGGGCGCAGACTGGTGTTGCTCCTTATGCGGTGCGTGCAAATGAGGGTGCACCGATTGCAACACCGCTTGATTGGAAAGAAGTTACTGATTCACTTAGTCCACAGAAATATACTATCAAAAATATTTTTAAACGGGTTGCACGTACTGGAGATCCCTGGGCAGGCATTGCCAAACATGCAGGATCAGTGAAAGTAGCACAAAAGAAGTTGCATAAACTGCAATGAGCTTAATGGGTTGTGTGCAATGTTTCCCACTGGGCAAGCAGCTGTTCAAGGCGCTTTTTCTTTTTAAGTAGTTTTTGTTCTGTTTGTGAAAATACTGGGGTGCCGTATTGCACTTCAGCAAAAGATGCCTCAATGCGGGTAATCTCTTTTTCCAATTTTTCAATGTTATGCTCAAGTGAGCGGCTTTTTTTATGCAAGGCGAAGTCGTGCTCGTTCTTGATTGTTTTTTTCTCTGTACGCTTAAGTTTGGGCTCACAAAAGGTAAGAGCTTCTTCTTTTTGATGAAGATATGCTTCATAATTACCTTGATAACTCAATGCACTTTGTGGAGTGAGTTCAATGACTCGTGTCGCTAATTGGTTGATGAAGTTGCGATCATGAGAAACAAACAAGATAGTGCCTTGAAACTCCTTTAATGCACGAACGAGAATTTCTTTTGAGATCATATCAAGATGGTTGGTAGGTTCATCCAGCAGTAAGAAGTTACTATCTTGCATTAATACAATTGCCATGGCTACACGATTTTTTTCACCACCTGAAAGTACAGCTACTTTCTTTTTTACCTCATCGCCATTAAATAGGAAAGCTCCCAAGAATGCACGAATCTGTTGTTCACTTTTTTCAGAGCATGCTGCTTGTGCATTTTCAAAGATAGTCTTATCAAGATCCAATGACTCATTTTGATCTTGAGTAAATATGGCATAATCAACATTATGGCCAAACTCGATAGATCCATGCTGTACTGGTAAGTTGGCAACAATGAGATTAAACAGGGTTGTTTTACCCACTCCATTTGCAGCTACCAGCGCAACGCGATCGCCACGTTCAATTTTGATATTGATCTGCTGAAATAATTTTTCACTCTCAAATGCATGCGAAACAGCATCTATTGTAAGAACGATACGTCCGGAACGTTTTGGGGCGGTAAATTGAAAATGCACCTCTTTAGTTGAAGGTGGTAAGGTGATACGTTCAGTGTTATCAAGTTTTCTTTGCATGCTTTTGGCCATCTTGGCCTTTGAGGATTTTGCTTTAAAGCGAGCAATAGTTGTTTGTCTTTGTTTGATCTCTTTCTGCTGCTGTATGTATGCAGCTTGAAGCTGCTGCATATCATCTGCATATTGTGCTTCAAATGCGGTATAGTTACCCTTATAGAGTTTAGCTTTACCATTCTCGAGTGCGATTATAGTGGTACAAAGTTTATCCAAAAAGTACCGTTCGTGACTTACTAAAAGGAATCCAAAACGTGACTCGTGCAAAAAATTGATAAACCAATCTTTTGCAACAATATCAAGATGGTTTGTTGGCTCATCAAATAGATAAAAATCTGCTTTTTGCAAAAGCAGTTTAGCAAGCACAATGCGCATCTTCCAACCAATACTTAAGGCGCTGACCGGTTGTGTAAATTGCTTAGATTTAAAGCCCAAACCAATTAAGATGCGTTCAGCTTGAGCTTGCAACTTTTCTGGTTCCAGGTTGGCAATCTGTTCTTGCAAATCTATATAGGCATCGATAATCTGTTCGTCAGTCTGCCCTTGCTCGATCTGTTGCTCAATTTGAGTTAACTGCTGTTGCAACAAGCTGATATCTGCGACTGCATGCATAGCTTCATTAATGATGGTTCTATTCGATTGGAGAACCATCTCTTGTGGCATATAGGCAATACGTTTATCTGGTAAAATGGATATTGAACCACTGTCGACGGATTGTTGCCGTGCAATGACTTTGAGCAGGGTTGATTTGCCTGATCCATTACAACCAACTAGACCAATGCGTGAATTGCTGTTAATGTTTAATGAAATGTCATCAAAGACCGTCTGTGACCCGAATGAGAGTGTTAACTGTTTAATGTGTATCATTTGTATTCCATAATATGCAAAAAAGCTGAAAACTAATCGTACTTCTCTTAAAAAAGGTGCCCTGACTTCAAGAAATAGAGGGAGTCTCTAGTGTAGGGATACCTCAAGTTACCAAAGGATACCTAAGATACGATGAGTGGTTTTTGCGCAATAAGGAGCGCATTCAGTATAACCCCATGAAGTATATTACTTACTTTGTCTCAATATAGCCTATTTGCACGTTGCTAGCAAGGAGTAAGATTACTTTATGGAGAGCACACAGACCTGATGGCCACGGTTATATCTACATAGGGCAATGAAAGAGCATATTTTAAGCGCTGAACACAATACTATTAGTAGTGTTGCTGTCATTATATCTTTTCTCATATTTTTTTCCCACAATTGATAAGGAATGGATTCAAATAAAAAAAATTCAGAGTAAAGGAGTGTGTTAAACACGAAAAGATGTAGCAATAATGCGCTTAAAACGAGATAAGAATGTCGGATGAGCAAAGGAGAGGGAAAAGTTCAATATATGGTGTAACTCCGGTCCAGTACGACATTTACTCAAATGGCTTCTATTGATTAAAAGACTTGACATAACTTCTCCTTAAAATAAAAACAGACTGCTTACTTACTTAATAATTACCATAAAATGAGAATGAATACAATGGTTAGTGTTTGTTTTTTTTTAAGAGAAGAGAAGAGGAGACATGTTGCACGTCTCCTCTGTTAGTTGCTATTGTGCGTTGCGTTTATGTTTTTCTTGATCAGATCCAATACGCATTGCGTTATCACGAGAAATATATTGCTCTGGATACTGCACATCATGTTTCTGTTTATGATGTGGCTTTGGTGGCCTTGTCAATACAGGAGCACCGCAGCATGTTTTTGTTTCATTGAGTTGCGCAGTGGTTTTATCCTTTGGTTTTGGCTTGGTGCACCCACAATCTTTAGTTGGATCAGTCTTCACTTCAGCTACAGGCGTTTGTGCTTGATGTCGACGAGGCCTGCGTCGTCTGCAGCATGACTGAGAGCATGAGCTACATTGCGTGGTGCACTTAACTGAACACTTGCATGCGCGACATGAAGAGCAGGACTTACGGCTAGGCTCCTTGTTTGGGCTGACCTCATCATTGGTCATTTCTGTCTTATGACAACAGCATTTATCTTTTCCACAAGAGCTGCAGCAGGATACTTTGCGATCACCCATCTCATCGGAACTGTTCTCATCGGTCATTTCAGTCTTGTGGCAGCAACCATTACAGCTGTTTTTGCCACAGGAACTACAGCAAGATCCTTTGCGATCACCCATCTCGTCAGGGCTCATTTCATCATCACAAACAGTTGAAGATCTGTTTGTGCAGCATGACTGAGAGCATGTGTTACAGTTGCTACTGCATTTAGGCTTACAGCTACATGAAGAGCATGATGAACATGATTTGCGTGTTACTTCCGTTTCGGCCTCACACACCGTTGGAGATCTGTTTGAGCAGCATGACTGAGAGCATGTGTTACAGTTGCTACTGCATTTAGGCTTACAGCTACATGAAGAGCATGATGAACATGATTTGCGTGTTACTTCCGTTTCGGCCTCACACACCGTTGGGCCAGATCTGTTTGAGCAGCATGACTGAGAGCATGTGTTACAGTTGTTACTGCATTTAGGCTTACAGCTACATGAACTGCATGATGAACATGATTTGCGTGTTACTTGTTCTTCAGTTGCTGGTGATTTGCAACAGGTTGTTGTGCACGAACTGCAGCAGGTACCGCAGGTGCCACTAGTTGAGCAGTTGCATGTGGAGCAGCCACAGCAACCTTTGCGTGTATCCTTCTTAAGTGATCGTTGATACACTTGTTGGCCATAAGGGCCTTTCTTTTCTACTTTGTGAACTGCTGAAGTTGGTGGTTCTGGAGATTTACATGGTTCATCTTCAATCTTTATAGCACGACAGCAGGTACCACATGGCTTACAGCATGGCTTGCACACAGATGAGCAGCATTTTGAACTACAGCTCTTGCCACAACCGTTATTTGAGCAGGTGTTACAGCATGACTTGCTTGAACAGGAACACTTGCCTCCGCGCAAATGAAGTGCTGTTTGAAGCATTAGATGTTTAAGCTCTTTGGTCAGCTCAGTGCTGAAACTTTCAAGATAGAGAGCAACGTTTTCTTCAGCATCTCTTGAGGTTAGAAATTCATATTTTAATGTTTGTGAAGCAACATTCATAATGCTTGCAAGCATATCAGCAATGCTTTGTCCGACAAGTTGATGGTTTTCCGTATGTTGAATAATGGCAAATAGATTTTGCACCAGTTCATGCAACGCATTTAACACATTATTATGTAGTTCTTGTTCATTTTGATCGCTAGCAGGTACTGTTTCTTCTGTGGTGAGGTGCGCATCTGATCTTCTGATAATAAGATCAAGTTCTTTTAATTGGATGGCTTGCAAATAGTTACGCATTGAGCAAGCATTCTCAGTGAGATATTGTCGAAGTAACGGTTCAACTGATCCTGCCACATCGCGCATAAGTTCACGAAGTTCTTGAACTTCTTGTTCGTCAAGTTCATGGTGAGGTAATGAGTTTGCTGCAATATCAAAGATTCCTGTGAGCATATCACTGACAGGCAATAGGGCAGTTTGTTTGTGGTTCGGATCCTTTATTGCTTGAACGAGTTTAACAAGCCCCTCAACAATTCGCCCAACGCTTGCCAGTATACGGCTGGCCTTGGCATCCTTAGAGAGAGCGGAATCCATACTTGGCGCATCACTTCGGATGACTGTTGGAGCATATGCCGGAATTAACATGCTCGAAAGTAGGCAACAAAAGCCCAGATGAATGTATTTTCTCATCTGTTTACTCCTTTTTTTATTTAAAAAATGAAAAATATACAGCCACTACTATAACTTTAGAGATCCAGAATGGCAACAGTTTTTTTAACAACAGGATTCATGCATAATTTTAATAGTCATAATACTCATACGGTACCAAAGCCCAGCATTAGACTGGGCTTTATTCACATCAATATAAAGTTCTCCTATCCTGACACGTTATCCCAGAATGCGGTGCCAGTAGTACCAGATACAAAAAAGTACGGTGCTATCCCTGCAGCAACTGCTGCTCCAGCAACGCAATAGTTTCCTACAGTATTGAACGATGCAAAATTTGCTCCCCAGGTAGTGCCTGAAGCCATAGTGGTATTGAATCCGCAGACCGTGTTTCTAAATGTTGTACATTCCCTTACAATAGCTTCTGGTGTCAAAGAACTGTTGTTTATGAAAATTCCATTTACCGTATTGTTATCTGCAATACATTGATCGAGCGTAACGTGAGCATTATCAACTTCAAATCCATTTGCTCCATTAGCCGTTGCACAGCAGTCTTTAAGTACTATTCCTGTAGGGAATGCATCTGGTGCAGTTGTTCCTTCGATTTCAAATCCATTGTTACCATTATCAACTGCATAGCAATCTTTCAACAGGACATTAGAAGCAGTTGACTCAACATAAAATCCTCGTTCGTCATTTATTGATGCATTGCAGCGACTAATCTCAATATCTGATCCACCCAACTGGCAACCAGCATTCGAAAAACCTGATTGTATAAAGAATGAGTCAGTTATTTGCACCGTATCGGCTGTGCTATCAACAAGTAATCCCGCACGTGACAAACCAAAGAACACACAGTTGTGAATTTTAATAACAGATGTGTTGGCAAAAGAACAACCAGCAAAAATGACTGAGTTTTCAATGAAAATATTGCGAGATTGAGGTGAATCTATACCAATAATATCTATTCCCGGCGTTATATTTGCCGTTGAACGAACAAGTGAATCACAAATGAACATATTTCTTACAGTGGCTCCTGCAGCAACAATAATAGGATCTGTGTTTACATTAATTAAATGCACAGTAGAAACTGTTCCGCTTGAGATGCTGATGCCAACTATCCCGTTAATATGACCATTCATAATAACAATTCTATTGATGCCAGCACTTAATATAATACTAACCAAATTAATGAGGGGATTAATGCGATACCCATTGAGATCAAGCACCACATCGTTTGCACTAATCGTAATGGTACCAGGAATATCATTAGCCAAACAATAGGTACCAGAAGCTGAGATGGTGCCCGGAGCAGTGATAGGTGTTGGTTCGCATTCAGTTAAAAGACAGACTTTTGATTCGACTACATCCAAAGTGGTGATAATCCTACGGCCCTGCAATTTAGTACAGCAATCTGGGTCTTTTAAACAGCCACATTTGCCCCGATATGCTTGCGTTTCATCTGTAGGCAAATCTGATAGTTCTGTTGTTATATTTGCAGCAATAAGAGGTATTGTACTGATCAAAAAATAGATGCTCAGATAAAAATATTTTCTCATTCCTATTCCTTTTTATAAAAAATAAAATATATCTATTTTAATGTAGTAAAAGTAACTTTTGATGTGTAATATCTTTAATCATTTTATATTTACAATAGAAGGTTGACAGGAGTCAACAAAGAGAGAAAAATATTTTAAAGTAAAAAATTTTTCGATCGGCCATCTTACCTTATATGCCATTTTGTGCTCATTTGCAGATGCCTTGTAATTGCTGATTTGATATTTGAACATGACCGAACCATTCTTTTTTATAGTTTTGACTGCTGTAAGATACAGACTTAGCCCATACCAAGTAACTATGACGCTCCTACCGCGCCTTTTCCCCTTTGGCTTTAACAACAGAATCTGTGCATAATCAGCTCCTTCAATACAAGCCTGGCTGAAGTATTTCGTGCGATATTGCGTAGCTCAGTATCGCACGAAATACTTCAGCTATAGATGTTTTTCTTTAACAATCATTACCCGAGGCGCCCTTTATGGTATTTCTCCAGAATTGCGCTCTGGGGGCAGTGAGATCATTTGCGCTTATTGAAACGAAGGGCGTACCTGCTGGAGAATAGTTGGTAGGGTTGGCATCTGAATAGTTTGCTACATAATGGGCAAGATCTGAAGCACCGAAATCGGTAAATCCATCAGTAAGATTTTCAATCGCAACGCATTCTTGCACCACATTCTCATTTATGTTAGATATGGCAAATCCTGACCTGTTTTTGTATGCGAGACATTCTGTTAAATGCATATGGCCATCAGTAACTCCCTCTGCAAAATAACCCCACGCCAAACCCATGACAGACTCGTTATTGTCAGCGATGCAATTAAATGCCTGACACTGTGCATTATCACCAGTTAATCTAAATCCTGCACCATCATTCCCTGAAGCGTTTGAAAAAGCAATACAGTTTAAGAATGTTATCTCAGTGCCGCCAGCAACCTGAAAGCCATTAAGATTGTTGTTATTTGAGGAGCACTCTGTTAGAACAATGTTGTCGGAGGCGCCAGTTACTACAAAGCCATTACTCCAACCATTAAATAAGCAGTTGGAGACCATAACGCCTGAACATCCGGTTAGCATAAGGCCAACGCCTGTCGTAGTGGCGCTCGATAGACAAACGACCTCTTTGATCATGACGTTTGTGCCGTCGGTTATGGTTATACCATTAATTAGACCAGCCTGTCTAATGGTGATATTACTCAGATGAAGATTGTTGCATCCTGTGGCAACCGAAATAGGTGTGCCTACAGCAGTAACAGTAACAAACCCATTCATGATAGCTACATTTGATAAAGTCATTGAAACAGATATAGAGCCAGTTACCAAGTGACCATTCAGATCAAGAGTTACATCTGATGCAGTAATGGCGATGTCTCCAGTTACATCAAAACCTAAATAGTAGCTGCCAGATTCGCTAATGGTTCCACCAGTTGGGGGAATTTGAGCAAGTAGCGTTGCAGCCGTTTGGCAGTGGTTTTGCGCATAGGGCAATATCATCAACGCCCCTGCTAGCAGTAAGACCTTATTTTTTATCATATTATATCCTTACTTTAATCTATTTTTATCCTTTTATTACTATCCGACTATATTTCTCCAGAACTGTGCATCATCATCGTCAAATGGGTGGGTGCAATAAGGGAATCCGTTATTTTCCACATCACTTGAGCAATATTGCGCAGTATCATTGTTAACGGCATAGTTGGCCACATAGGTCACTGGTTGGGCATTTGTGGTGACTCCTTGATTATCAAAACCGCATACATCATTGCCAATAGCCGTGCATTCTTTCATTAGGCCGATTTCAGTCCCAACAGTATTAAATCCATCACTCGCATTATCGGACGCAAGGCAGTTTTCAAAAATAAAACTAGTGCCATCATCTGCATCAAAACCATGTCGTCCATTATTCTCTGCAATACATCTGAGTGCAACGTAGGCAACCGGGCCCATTGGGTCTACCAATCCTTCAAAACCGGCAAAGCCGTCACCAGGCAAACCAATGAGTCCATTCTCGCGAGCTATGCAATCAAGGAAGTAGATTCTTTGGCAGTTGGACAGGACACAAAAGCCGTCATTTCTATTTCCAGATGCTACACATCTGCGAACCACAACTTCTTCCTGTTGGTTAAAGATTATGAGGCCAACATGGGTAAAGGTATTTGTAGTGCCATTTTCGTTGAATACACAGTCGGAAATAAATACCCCTTTAGCTCCAGTAGTCTCACTTCCCACGGGGGCTACGACGCAACCGCCACCAGCATTATTCTGCGCCAAAATGTGGGATAAGAATATATTCGTGCTCTGCCCGATTCGTATTCCGTGTAATCCTGATCCTATATCACTTCTGCCATTGATCACTACCAAATTGGAAAGATGAACGTTATCCGATTCTCCAAATATTCGAACGACATCTGTAGTTGCTTCTGAGCCATCTACGATGCCGTTTGTTATATTTACATCATTACGCCCATCTATTGTTAGACTTTGTATGGTATGCCCATTTAAGTTCAAGGTAACATTATTAGCCTCAATGCTTATATTGCCTGTTATGTCATAGCCTAAATAGTAGTTACCCGATTCGCTAATAGGCCCTCCAGTGGTGGGAATTTGAGCAAGTTGAACAGCAGTGGAGTTGCAGGTAGTTTCTGCACAAGAGAGGATTGAAATGGCTATCGCGAGTGATAAGCTCCTTTTTTTTTTCATCATATGTTCCTTATATTATATGATCTTGTTTTGAAGGAGCCCTGCCAAAGCAGAGCTCCATAACTTTGTTTACGCATTACGCGTGTTATACCAGAAGCTTATACCAGCATCAGTTGCTAAGGATGGATTAAATGGTGCGCCAATAGCAGGATCGTAATCAAGAACGTCATTATTTTGTGCGTAGTTTGATATATACTTAACTGAAGACGGTCCGGTGTCAGTAAATCCGTTAACGGTATTGCGGAGAGCAAGGCATTGGCTTATAGTGCCCGCAACGGAAGATCCTACCTCAAACCCGTTTTCAGTATTATTTTGTGCAATGCAACGTTCAAAAGAAACGGTTGCTTCCTCAACATTAAACCCGTTTTCAGTATTATTTTGTGCAAGGCAACGTTCAAAATAGGCGAAACCCTCGGTAATATCAAACCCATGAACTGAATTTTTATCAGCAACACAATCAAAAGCATTAAATTGGCTATTATTTGCTTCAAATCCACTTGAACCATTATCTAAAGCAGTACAGTTGTAGAAATATATGCGCTGACTACCTGAAATTATAGAAAACCCTGTCTCTGAGTTTGAGATTGATTGGCAATTTTCCACAACAACGTTCGTTGATGAGGTACTGCCGACTCGCAAGCCTCTTTCATTGTTAAAAAATACAGAATTAGAAATAAAGGCATTTTCAGAGCTGCGTACAAAAAGTCCTACACTTCCGTTATCTTCTACAAGAACATTTGAAACAAATAGGTCAGTAACCGATATTGCATTGATGCCAATTCCGGTTGCATTTCTTACGGTAAGTTCAGATAGGTGTATGTTGTTACTGGCATTTAAAATTTCTACTCCCACTGCAGCAGTATCATTTGCATCAATTACCCCATTGGTAACAAATACGTCATCTTGATCGTCAATTAAAATCCGTCCTGTAAGTTGGTGACAGTTCATATCGAGGGTTACCTGAGATGCTGCAATTGAGATTAAGACGTTGTTGCTCGTGGTGCCTATATCACAACACAAGCAATAGAAACCGGGTTGATTGATGGTGAGAGTGCCATTTACGACATCACTAGGAGATAAAGGTATTGGTTCGCATTCGGTTAAAAGACAAACTTTCGATTCAACTACATCCAAGGTGGTGATAATTCTACGACACTGCAATTTAGTACAGCAGTCATTTTTGGGTGTGCAGGCAGAACAATTTGTCTTGCCACAGCTACGGCTACCGCATAAGCTGCGTGTTTCTGCTGGATTGTCATCGTTGGTTAGGGCGGATAATGTTGCCATTGCCCCATCAGCATCTTGGGCTAGAACAGCATCATTACCATATGCACGGGGGGGGGGCTCTTGCTGTATAGCATTAGCATGAAGTAACATGCTTAATAACAGGCAGCAAAAAGCTAGATGGATACGTCTTCTCATCGATACTCCTTTTTTTATAAAAAGAATGAAAATATTTTACAACAATCAACCTAACGTAATGGTTATTCACAGTGCAAGAATTTGAAAAAACTTGGATGAATACATTTAAGGTGTCGATGCTACATTTCTCCAATATGAACCGGCTGTTGTAGGAATTATAGCACCGGCCTTTAAGTTTTGCACAAACCTGCCACGCAAACCTTTGAACTATAATTTTGGGATAAAGGTAACGAAGGCACTATCAAGGTGTTCGGGCCAAAGTGTACAGCTTAGTGACCAGTGCTATACATATGAGATTGTATTCCTCCCCCGCTCATCCTGCCTGTGCGCCGAAGCTTTATGCGTAGGCTGTAAGTGATTTTTCGAAGAAAAATCGTATCGAAGGGCGAAATATTTGCTTGAACACATTACTTAAACGGGTTGTAAACTTGACTTAGCATCTTAAATGTTTTTCATATAAAATCTATTTTTTTACA